>Ga0105049_10004534_pt1 | contig 16281 bp, 9 predicted proteins | sample MAT06_FD_78087 | JGI IMG/M metagenome (GOLD analysis project Ga0105049, IMG submission 78087) | Freshwater microbial communities from Lake Fryxell liftoff mats and glacier meltwater in Antarctica - MAT-06 | ecosystem: Environmental > Aquatic > Freshwater > Ice > Liftoff microbial mat | place... | reverse complement strand
GTCGCGCCAGGTGTCGCGGAAGGCTTTGACCTGCTCCGGCTCGCGGGTGATGTGGTCGGCCTTGCCGTCCTTCACGTCGCGGCTGGTGGTGGACCACTGGAAGTTGCTGTTGAATTTGATGCCGTAGGGCGGGTCGAAGTAGATGCACTGCACCTTGCCGCGCAGGCCCTCGCGCTCGGCCAGGCTGGCCATGACTTGCAGCGAGTCGCCCAGGATCATCCGGTTGCTCCAGTTCTGGTCGTGCTGGTAGAAATCGGTCTTGTCTGCCCCTTCGGGAACGCCATTGAAGTCTCCAAAGAGGTCTACTTGAAAACCTGACTCGCCGGATTTTTTCTGCTTTGTCTGTAGCAGAAGATCATCGATAAGCACCTTGGGGTGCACCTTCTCCTGAATGTACAGAGGCGGAACATTCACAACAAGATCGCTCCAATCCTGGTTGTCCTTGCCGCGCCAGACGAGTTGGGGATCGAGGTCGGTATTGCGCGGATAACGGATCTGTTGCACGTCTTTTTCGCCGCTTTGCACCATCGACTGATATTCAGCCGTGGGGATGTTTTTGCGTTTGCTTTCGTCGTGACGTAGTGTTTCGACGACCTTTGGTGATTTCTTAGCCATGTGTTTCGTTCTCCAATCCTTCGGGCTGATCGAATGCGCGTTTGTCTTCTGACGTAAGCCTACGTTCTACCTTCTTTACATCTTCAGCAGCAGAAAGGGCTTCGGGTCGAATGCCTCTGTCCAGCAGTACGTTTCGAACAGCACTGTTGTTGGCAACATGTTCATTGGATAGTTGATGCTCAGTGGACATCTGATTTTCACGTGCGTTGTGGATAGTAATCTCACTAGCAAAGTCTTTCGCCTTGAGAATGATCGTTGGTGCAAAGTCTGCGAGGGGGCGATTGTCTGGAACATTCCATTGCGCTTTCATGGATTGTGTATTCTTCTCAAACAAGGCGTGATCGCCTTTGCTCCGGATTTTCGCGAAGTCTTGTGGGTCGCCCGTTTGTTCGAAGATGATCTTTGAAAGTTCCTTCTCAGTCTCCGTCAGTTTCCTACGAGCAGAGACGCGCTCGTTCTCCAACAGACGCTGCTCGATCAGCTCGGCACGACGTGTCTGAATTGCGAAATAGGTCTGCGCGAAGGCCACTTCTGACTTCCGAGGATCACCATTCTGTGCTATCAGATAACATGCATATCGAGTGAGCATGATTTCGTCGACTTCTCTATGGCTTCCAGAGCCAATTACCACCAATTTCCCGACGTCGGGAAAATGGTCTGCTGGATCGTTTCCTGAGCCCTCGCAAGCGACCTTTGCTTTTGCAATAACACTTAGAAAGTTGTCCCACTTGGAATATCCGAGAAGGACCTGTAGATCTCGGGCTAACCAAAACTCAACGCCGCTCTCGGTCTTCTGTGCATGACCTTCGAAGTCCGTAGTGAGTTGATGTATGTGCTCTTGTTTCATGTGACGCTTTCCGCAATTATCTTCTCGAAGTTGTCTTCGATCTCATAGACGTCTGTGAATTCTACAAAAGCCCACCTACCGTATGAACCAAGATTGTTTACGCCGGGTATCCAGTACGTGTCCATCGTGAGCTTCTTCTCCTTGGCGTCTTCCTTCCGATATCCCTTTACCTCAATCACAAGGTGCAGCAAGTTGCTCGGTCCGTGACCGTCATCAACAAGTATGATGAAATCTGGAAAGTATCTACGCATCTCAGAGCCGAATCTGTATGGGACTTCTAAACCAAGATTGCGGTTCTTAACGTAGGCACGTACACGAGGGTGTGACTCAACAACTCTACACAGTTCGCCTTCCCAATCACTATCGAGGATCACCCAATTGATGTGACACCGCTCAGGGCTGGTTTCCCAGCGTAACATCTGCGATGTATTGAAGCGGACGTGGTTGGTTGATCCTGTTGGATTATATGGATCGAGTAAAGCCTTTACTGGTCGTTCACCAAGGAAGTGTTGAGTGATTCCCGCCGTAATCCTGCTACAAGCCATGTCCGCTAACTCCAAATACATGAGCTGTGCAGGATACGTGCCTCCTGTGCATTGGAGGCATGTTTCTAGCCACCGTTTCGTGATCTGCTTTAGCTGACCGAAAAGATGAAGCTTGGGCTCTTCTCCTGGATCTCTCCACATGTTGTACAACAGCCGATGCGTAAGGTTGTAGAGAATGGTTGCTGGACGCATATCGTTCAGGTGCTCGAGATCCATGTTCACACCTTCGCCGATGATTCCCTCGTTCCGCGTCTTTGACGGACCAACTAAATCGGGAGAAAGCACAAGGATCGAATCCGCACCAAACGTTGCTTCCAGTCGTTCTTCAGGAAGATCTACACGGTATCCTTCTACGCGAGGGAACCGAATCTCCAGATGGTCGCGCTCTGGTTGTACCGCCTTTACTTGTATTGTTTGACGGGGCTTCTGCACCTTGGCTTCTACCGCCTGTGCATTGAAGTCGAAAGGAATACCAAAGACATCTGCATACTCCACATCAAACAATCCTTCTTCGTTGAGATCATACGACTGACGGCGAAGCGCTCTACCGATAACCTGTTCACATAGGAGCTGCGTCCCAAACGCACGCACGCCCAACACGTGTGTTACAGTGTTTGCATCCCAACCTTCAGTAAGCATGGACACAGAGACAACACATCGTATGGAGGCGCCAAGCTGACCTGGTTTCCCCACCGTATTCATCACTTCTCTCAGAAGTTCTTGGTCCGTGATGTTGTCGCCGGCACGAGCATCTCCTGAACGCTCTACGATCTCTCGACGGAATCTCTCGATCTCGTCTATAGCCATCTCGCGAAACGTGCTATCCAATGCATCGCCAGCTTCAAGTTGCTCACTATCTATGAGTAAAGTGTTTGGCCTGGACAACGCATGTCCTGAGTCATCGAAGTTTCTGAACAACGCCAACCTGCCATTCTCAAATTTCTGTGTGCCGTCTTCGTGGGTCCGATGAAAACCGGAAACGAAGTCGTATACAAGCTTGGAGATCGCAGTGTTTTGACACACAACAATGAAACACGGTGGAACGGTTACCCCTTCCGCCTTCCATGATTCATACGTCTTTGCATAGTGACCGTAGAGAGCTTCAAGTGCCGTCTGAAGTCTGGTTGGAAGTTTAAGTGGATCGAGTTCAACTCCGCTTCTACGTCCTGCCTTTGGCATGTCTGCCTTGATGTTAACCCAGAGATCCCGATACATTGGCATTTCATCGCCAGGTATGTTCTCCGCTATCGGCACACGAGGCAGTTTCACAATCCCACACTCGATGGCATCCATCAGTGAGAAGTCGCTCATCGTCCACGGAAACAACGTTCCTTCCACATATCCAGAGCCACTGAGAAAGAACGGCGTTGCAGAAAGGTCCATCACTCGCCTAACACCCAACTTCCGATTCACGGCCTCAATTCCCGAGATCCATAGTCGAGCTGCCTCGCTATTTTTCTCGGCTTCCTTTCGGTCATCACCTTTGAGATCGGAATTGTCTTCATCCGGGTTCTGCTTCTCACGATAACAATGGTGCGCCTCATCATTCAGAACCATGATGTTCTTCAGGCCCATAAGTCCAGGCATTACACGTTGCACCATCTGACCTTCTGTTTCAAGTGTCAAAGGGGCATCACCCGTTCGACCCTGTAAAAGCTGACGTCCACCTTTCGACAATTCGATTCGTTCTCGCAGCTTAAAGGCATGGTAGTTCGTGATAACGATCTTGGCCTTGTTCACATCTTCGAGCATGTCGTTAGGGACAAGTTCTCTGTCCTTGTAGTAACTGTTCGGGTCGTTGGGTTGCAGTACCTGCAGTCGGTCCTTGATCGTAAGTCCCGGAGCACAAACCAAGAAGCCCCTTGTGAATGTTTTGCTCGCTGGCCGGCGAACAGCGTTCACAGTCTGCCAAGCGATGATCATCGCCATTACCGTTGTTTTGCCTGCGCCAGTTGCGAGCTTAAGAGCCATACGCATGAGCTCTGGGTTTGCATCTCTATTTGCAGAGGCGAGATATTCTAAGATCCTCTTGCCCGGCTTTGTGAGTGGGGCTACTTCTGTAAGCCATATGGCCGTTTCTACAGCTTCGATCTGACAAAAGAACGGACGCACGCCACCGAATTCATAGTGTCGCCAATGTTGCAACAGCCGCGCAGTTTCAGGCGTCACCTGCCATAGTGCCGATTGAGGAATGGATCGCCACTCTTCTACAAGGCCGCGCACCTCATTGATGATGGTACGAGTGTCGTATTGCTGCCCCTTTGTAGAGATGCCATCGCCTGCTTCAAACAAGAGCTCTTCTTGGTCGGCAGTTCTGCGCTTCTTTGGTTTTGGAATCGGGGTAATGAAGTCGGCAGGTCGGCGGTGCTCCAGTATCCTTTGTGTTGGCTGCCCAGACGCATCCAACTCCCAATGCAACTCTGGTCGCTTGTATGGCGAGTTGAGAATAGGTCGGCTGAAGAACTGACTAGCTTCGGTATGAACAGTACTCACATGGATCGCCCTCAGTTTTCACTCTAACACATATGTACATTAGCGCAATTTACACTTCTGGCGATTGCTTAAAATTCCGCTGAGAAGTCAAGTGAGAAGTGAGAAGTGAAGTGAGAACTGAAGAGTGAGGCGTCTGCGTCTAGTGCTTGCGTGCAGCGATCAGGTTGAGTGCGGAACCAGCCCAGAACCAACCCAGCTGCTGCTGATTCATGGTGTGCTTGAGCTCGATGGTTGTGGATGTGCCATCTACGTGCTTTGCTGTGGCTGTGATATTGCTGCCAACTACGAGTGTTGAGATGTCGATGGAGACGCGGTCTCCTTCACGAAGTGCGTCGTAATCTGCCGTGTTGACGAATGTAAGCGGCAGCATGCCTTGCTTCTTGAGGTTAGTCTCGTGAATGCGCGCAAAGCTTTTCGTGATGATGGCCTTGCCACCTAAGAAGCGCGGTTCCATGGCAGCGTGTTCACGGGAGCTGCCTTCGCCATAGTTCTCGTCGCCCACCACTACCCACGAAATTCCGCGAGCCTTGTAGTCGCGCGCCGTTGCCGGTACTTCTGCATACTCACCCGTGAAAACATTCTTCACGGCATTTGCAGTTTCGTTCACGTAGTTGATGGCACCGATGAACATGTTGTTCGAGATGTTGTCGAGGTGACCTCGGAAGCGCAGCCATGGACCTGCCATCGAGATGTGATCCGTGGTACACTTGCCCTTCGCCTTGAGGAGCAATGGCATGTCGAGATAGTCCGACACAGTTGGCGCTGTGAATGGCGCGAGTGCTTGTAGACGATTGCTTTCGTCGGCGATCAGCACACTTACGGCAGAGCCGTCCACCGCGGGGACGATGAATCCATCAGGGTCTGGTACAAAGCCACCGTTTGGTAGTTCGTGTCCAACGGGCGCTTCGAGCATAACACCGTCGATAGGTTCTGTGATGAAGTTCACCGTAAGGTTGCCGGCTAGCGCAAAGGCGGCAACCGTTTCTGGTGAGGCAACGAAGGCGTGTGTTTCTTTGATGCCGTCGTTGCGACCTGTGAAGTTGCGATTGAAAGACGTGATGATGGAGTTTCTGTCGCCCGGTTGCACGTCGTGACGTTTCCACTGACCTATACAAGGTCCGCATGCATTCGCCAACACGGTCCCACCAATGGCTTCCATCTTTTGCAAGAATCCGTCGCGTTCGATCGTTGCGCGAACTTGTTCGGAACCCGGCGTGATCGTGAACTCACTTTTTGCCTTGAGGCCGTGTGCCGATGCAAACGCAGCAATCTCTGCAACACGAGACATGTCTTCGTACGACGAGTTCGTGCACGATCCTATAAGCGCAACACGAAGTTCTTCAGGCCAATTGTTAACCTTGACGGCCTTGACAAATTCGGAGAGTTCCATTGCGCGGTCCGGGGTGAATGGACCGTTGATGTGTGGCTCGAGTGTGTTGAGATCAATGTGGATCACTTGATCGTAATAGACCTCTGGTGACGCAGCCACGTCTGCATCTGCAACCAGATGTTCGCGCACCACTGCTGCAAGGTCTGCAACATCGTTGCGATCTGTGGCACGCAAGTAGCGGTCCATGCTATCGTCGTACGGAAAGACCGATGTTGTTGCGCCAATCTCTGCGCCCATATTACAGATCGTTGCCTTGCCTGTTGCGCTGAAGGTTGCCGTACCATCACCGAAGTATTCAACGATGGCGCCCGTGCCGCCCTTCACCGTCAAGATCCCTGCAAGCTTGAGGATCACATCTTTTGGCGAGGTCCAACCCGACATTTTGCCGGTGAGTTTTACGCCGATGATCTTTGGCATTTGCAATTCCCACGGCATGCCAGCCATCACGTCTACAGCATCTGCGCCACCAACACCAATGGCAACCATTCCGAGTCCACCTGCATTGGGCGTATGCGAGTCTGTGCCAATCATCAGCCCACCTGGGAAGGCATAGTTCTCAAGCACCACTTGGTGAATGATGCCGGCGCCTGGTTTCCAGAAGCCAATGCCGTACTTATTGGATACGGATGCAAGAAAGTCGAACACTTCTTTGTTCTCGACGAGCGACCTCTCAAGGTCTGATGCTGCTCCGTGTTCTGCACGGATCAAGTGATCGCAGTGCACGGTGCTTGGCACAGCAACCTTTGGAATGCCGGCGCTCATGAATTGCAGAAGAGCCATTTGTGCCGTTGCGTCTTGCATTGCAACTCGGTCCGGATGGAAGTCTACATAGGCCTTGCCACGTGCATAGCCCGTAGAAGGCAACTCAACCATGTGCGAATAGAGGATCTTCTCGGTAAGTGTAAGCGGTTTGCCCAGCATCGTGCGAGCTGCGGCTACCTTGGCTGGTAGTGCTGCGTAGGACGTGCGAATCATGTCGAGGTCTTGCGTTGCCATGTTGTTCTCAGTTGATTGTGAGAGGAATGTTCGTGTTAGCGTTTGTGCTTGAAATACTTCACGCCGTCTAGTTTCATGAAATCAGGGTCTTGCGTGTAGAGCGTGGCTCCATATGCCTGTGCCGTTGCATAGATGATGGCATCAGCAATCGAGAGTGAATGTGCGCGAGAGATCGTAGCTGCTTGTCGAGCACGGTCCGACGACAACTCATCTACTTCACATGCCTGCATGCTCATCGTTACAGCTAGTGCTTCGCGCATGGATACAATACGGTCGACGGATCGATACACCTCAAAGACACAGACCGATGGAACGATCACTCGTGCGGTTTTACTCTTCAACACACGAGCGTACTCATCTGCGTTAGGTCCATTCAAGACGTATTCGATCCACGCCGAGGAATCGAGGACAACGGGTTCGCTTTTCATGGTTCGAGACTCTCCTTGTCACGTATGAGGCGAATATCGTGGTCTTTCAAATACCCGCGCAGGTCGTCAATCGAAAGTACTGGAATTAGTACCAGCATCCCATCGTGGATCATCCAGCGAACAAGTTGTCCGGGTAGGAGACCGAACTTCTCCCGGATTTCTTGTGGAATCACCACTTGATACTTGGGAGATATCGTCAGCGCTTGGCTTTTCATATCGACCGTCAATCGTTGTACGACATATTCATCGATACGAATATCGTACAACTAAAACAGAATAGCAACTGAATTATGAAGAAATTAATCACCAGTTTAACCCCGTTCCATACGTGTCTGTTTATGTAACCATTCCTCGTTCTCGTGCTAGTTGCAGGTACTACGCGTTCCATTCAAAGGACATCCCATGTACGTCAAGCATTTCTCGGTTGCGGTCCGCACGCTTTTCCTTGCGGCGTTGCTCGTTGTTACGTCGTGCATTAAGAGCCCCATCAATCCGAACGATCCGCCTTCTACGGCGGTGGTGACGACAACGGTTGGAGGGATGGTCGTTGATGAGTCTGGGCTTCCTATGGCCGGTGTATCCGTCTCCGCTCATGGATCTGCGGCTGCCACCAACGCACAAGGTGTCTTTCAATTCAAGAACATCTCTGTTCCCATTGATCGCGCCTGTGTGATTGCTCGCAAGAGCGGCTACTTCAGCGCAGCGCATGCAGAATGGCCGAAGCAGAATGGCGTTACGATGGTACAGCTCACGATGCAGAAGGCAACGATCAAAACATCGTTCTCCGCCTCTGTTGGTGGTACAGCAACTGCGTCGGCGTCATCTGTGGTGTTTCCTGCGAACGCCGTTGTCACTGCGTCGGGCTCTGCATACACGGGGACGGTATCAGTAGCTGTTGCCCATCTCACACCAGACAATCGCACATCCTTCCAGCAATTCTTTGCGGGAGATGCTGCAGCGCGGCGGACAGATAACACGATCACCGATCTCGTAAGCTATGGCGTCTTGCGCGTTCAACTTTTCGGTGCATCCGGAGAGCAGTTGCAATTAAAGGCAGGTTCAGCGGCTACACTTCGCTATTCCATTCCCATCAGCCTTGCCTCCTCGCAACCCTCCAACATCCCGCTCTGGTACTTCGATGAATCGATAGGGATGTGGAAGGAGGAAGGGCAGGCCACACTTACGGGTGGCATGTACGTTGGTAGTGTGTCGCACTTCACGGATTGGAACCTTGACGTTCCGAGTGCGAAACGTGCATATGTGGAAGGAACGGTGCGATGCGCTGCGAATCGTCCTGTGCCGCATGTGTTGGTGACGATTGGTCAAGTAAGTGCGATGACGGATGAGAATGGGTTGTACAAGCGACGTGTGCCGGCAGACTTCGCCTTTACGATTGAAGTTGATCCATTGCGGAACAACGGCATGAGCGCAACGCCGTTTGCGGTATCGGGCATTACAGAGAATGCAACGCAAATGGTAGACGTGATGGTGAGTCCATGTCCGACGATGCTCGAAGGAACGTTGGTTGATTGCAACAACAAACCCATTGGTGGATTTGTGCAGGTTATGTCGACGCTCGGCGCTCAAATGGCGTCGACGTCAAACGGTACGTTCCGTATGAATGTGCCTGGCGGTGAGATCCTGAACGTCACGGCTTTTTCGGTCGACGCACAGTCCTCCGTGCAGACATCCGTTGCAGCCATCGCCGTTGGCGACGTCTTCAACATGGGCGCCCTGCAAGCGTGTAGCGGTGTGCAGACAACGTACCTCGACATTCCGGTTGGAAGCGCATCAGCAACGGCGATGGCCTATGTAGACAATGGTGCGACGATTGCAGTGCTCGACATGTCGGCAGTGAAGTTCTTCAATGCCAGCACTGGTGCATTGATGAGAACGATCGACGTTGCGAACGGCACACCAAGCACCTATAGCGGCTCGCGCCTCATGTTCAGTGCGGATGAAACGGTGATGATGATCGGTGGACCCTATAGCAAGACACAAGTATTTCAAACAGCGAGTGGAACGTTGCTTTGTAAGATCACAGATCCCGGAAGCGGATATCTGACAGCGGATGGGAAGTTTGTGATCACCATGGACAGTTCCGGAGCAGCATCAACATTCGACGTGGCGACTGGTCAGATCGTGAAAACATTCAGCTTGCCTGCGGGTGCCTACAACATGCTTGGTTTGCAAGGTGGCGGGGCGCGGTTTGTAATCTCGAGATACTCGCCATCGGCGGCATTCATTGTGTGGGATGTAGCAACAGATAGCAAAGTGCTCGAGATCCCGTTTACCTATTCGCGCGAAACGTCAGGCAGTCTGTCACCAGACGGAACGGTGATGGGCACACTCAAACCAGGTGTCAACCTAAAGGGCGGTCTGCTCGAATTCTTCAACCTTGTATCAGGCGCCTTGATCAGCTCGATTACCGCGAATGACCCCTCCACGTATCCAGCCATGCCATCGTCGATCTCGCCCAACAATGCAACGTATGTAGGGATCACGTTTGGCACATCCAATGCATCCATGCCCACGATCCGCAAGGTGAGTGATGGAAGTACCGTCAGGATCCTTCCCATACCAGCCCTCAATGCCTACGGCAGCGCATTTACCTTTGCTCCTGACGGCACGCACCTTGCCTCCTTCTATTCGACTCAGAAAGAAGGCATCATTCGCATTTACAACTTGTAAACCCAACGATACGTCGAAGTGTGTGATGAGAAACAGCCCGTGTACCAGCAAAGGTGTGCGGGCTGTTGTGTGTTAGTTCATCTTTTCACTTAGTTCGAGCCACCGCACCGTGATCTTCTCGATCTCGTCCAGGATTACCTGGAGCTCTGCCGCAAGTGATTGAAGTGTTTTGTAATCGGCATCGGTGTTGCCGAGGGCGCGTTCGATCTCGGAGCGGCGTGCTTCGCGATCGGCAATGCGGCGCTCGCACGAGTCCAATTCTTTCTGTTCTTTATACGAGAGCTTCTGCTTTGATGGTGCGACAGGTGATGACGCAGTGCCTGTGGTTGACGCACTTGCTCGCTGTTGCGCATTGGCCTGCGAGCCGCGCGCTTCCTTCTTCTCCAGGTATACAGAATAGTTGCCTGGATATTCCTTGATCACGCCGCCTTCTTCGAAGGCATAGATGGTGTTGACGGTTTTATCGAGGAACGACCGATCGTGCGAGACAATGAGGAGTACGCCATAGAAGTGTTGGAGGAAGTCTTCGAGGGCGGAAAGGGTCATGATGTCGAAATCATTTGTTGGTTCGTCCAACATGATGACGTTCGGATTTTTCATGAGGATGCGGAGCAAAGCAAGTCTGCGCTTTTCTCCACCGCTAAGCGTGTGCACATAGGCATGCTGTTGCTTGGAAGAAAAGAGGAATCGCTCGCACAGTTCCTTTGCCGTGATAAACCGGTCGCGACCAACACCTACGTCGATGTATTCCGCTACTTCGCGTAACGTGGCGATCACGGTTGCATCGTCTCGCATGTCGCGGATCTCTTGATCGAAGAACCCAATACTCACTGTGTCGCCAATGTCTACATAGCCCCCATCCACCTTGCTCCTTCCAGCCAACACATTCAAGAGTGTGCTCTTGCCGGCGCCGTTCGGACCGATAATGCCGATACGGTCTTTGGGAGTTGCACGGTAGGTGAAGTCTTTGAAGAGGAGCGTGCCGCCAATGCTCTTCGAGATGTCTACGGCGTCGATGATCTTGCCACCCAAGAATCTTGCGCCGAGTTCGATCTTGATATTCTTTTCGTCTGGACGTTCTGGCTCGGCCTGCATCTTGGCAATCCAATCGATGCGGCTGCGCTGCTTGGTACGACGTGCTTTTGCGCCCTTCTGCAACCATGCCAACTCCGTGCGCAGTTTGTTGCGCATATGGTCGGCCGTTGCTTCTTGCGTTGCGACGAGGGCTTCTTTTTTCTCGAGGTAGTATTCGTAGGAGCCGTCGTAGGAGATGAGCTTCTCTTGATCGATCTCGATGATACGTGTGCACACAGCATCAAGGAAGTATCGATCGTGAGTGACGAGGAGCAGACCTTTCGACGAATTCATCAAGTAGTCCTGAAGCCACTGCACAGAGTCTGCGTCCAAGTGGTTTGTGGGCTCATCAAGAATAAGAAGATCTGGATCGCTCACAATGGCACGTGCAAGTGCAACGCGTTTGCGGAGTCCGCCAGAGAGCGACTCTACATGATCATCGAGTCTGTTCACACCTAGTTTGCCAAGAAACTGCTTTGCAAGGGTTTCGATCTCCCAGATCTCCATGTGGGCATGATCGGAGGGATAGGCGGCAACAACGGTGTCGAGGACGCGAGGATCGCTGCCATCGGTTGACGTGAAGATCGGGAGTTGCTCGAGGTATTCGAAGCGTGCTTCGTTGTTGAAGGAAACGATGCCGTCGTCGGGCTCTTCGAGGCCGGCCACGATGCGAAGCAGCGTACTCTTGCCCACTCCGTTCTTGCCGATGATGCCAACGCGCTCGCCGTCTTGCAGACCGAAGGATATGGAGGTGAAGAGAACCTTCTCGAAGTACGACTTCGAGATGTTGGATGCAGAGAAAAGGGTCATAGTGTTCTTATCGGTACCAGGCTGTGTCTTGTCGGAAGCTTTCGCCCGTCACTTCGAGGATCTTAAACATCCCCTTCGTGCGGTCTTCGTAGCGTATGCGATTTGCTTCGCTATCGCCTACAAAAAGCTCGCGCATGAGCTGATCGTAGGGTTTGTTGGAGGTGACGAAAAGTCGGCCACCGCGATCATGGATATTCAAGACCACTTGCTTGAACAGCCGTGATGCAATGCCATAGCCACTATTCATGTCGTCGAGGATCCACACTTGACCGTGAGAAAGATCGATGCGTGTGTCGAATGTATACGTGTCTGCTACCATGAAGATGGGCTCGAGGCCCTTTTTCATAAAGAGCTTGCTGATGCCAATGGAGATGTGACTCTTTCCAATGCCGGCCTCGCCCCACATATACAGGCCTGCGCCGCGCGCGTCGTCGTCTAGGTCCACAAGGCGCTGCGCATACTGCACCATCTCCTCTTGTGAGTTGTTGCGCGGCTGATACGTCGAGAGATGCGAACACAAACTCTCGAGTGGCAGCGACGGATTCCGATCGAAGAAGGCAAGGTCGGAACTCAAACGTTCGAACTGGTCGAAATCGAGTGCCGTCGTATCAAACGTTGTGGCCTTCTCGTTGCGTGCGATCCACGTAAGAGCGGGGTAGTGACGTTGCAGTCGTGCCAGTACAGCTGGCGTAAACGTGGCGCGCTGGAAGACGATGTCCAGAGAACTATTCATCGTTTGAGATCCGGCAGAACAACGGTCCACGATGCGCCTTTGCCCACAGGACTGTCGAGCGTGATCGTGCCGTGGAGCGCGTCGACGTATTTCTTGACGATGCTCAAGCCCAGGCCGGTTGTGAGTTCCGATGCTGTTGGCTTGGCACTGAGCGTCGAGAACGTCCGGAAGAGTTGCGCGCGGTCGTCCTCGGTGAAGCCAGGTCCTTGATCGCTCACCGTAAGGTGAATGGCCTGCTCGATGCAGGCCGTGCGCACTTGAATGGTGGAGTTTGCCGGCGAGAATTTGACGGCATTCGAGATCAAATGGTCGGCGATCTGTGTGAGTGCCGTCGGATCGTTGTGCGTCATACCTCCCGGACCGCGCTCGTAGAGGATCTCGATGCTCTTGGTGCGAGCATGGGGAGCATGGGTCATCACAACGGTCTGCGCAATCATCGCAGGATCAAGCATGGTTGGATACAACTGAACGCCGCGCATCTCGAGCTCATTGATCAGCAAGAGATTTTCTACGATGTCGCGCAGCTTCTGCGCATTCGTATCGATACCATCGAGATGCTCTCGCAGGTCGTCTGCAGAAAGTTTGCCGAGTTTGTCTTTGCATTTCTGCGCCGTTGCGTGGATCGCTTCGACGGGTCGTTTGAGATCGCGACCTGCGAGCTCGATAAACTGTGACTTCTCTTTGTCGAGCTGTCGGATGAGAAGGTTCTGCTGCGAGATGTTACGATTCGATGTTTCGAGTTCTTCAGACTTAAAGCGGAGTTGTTCAGTACGCTCTTCAACACGCTCTTCCAACTCTTTGTTGTACCGTGCAAGATGTGCGAGCAGTTCAACGTTCTCGGCCTTCAGGCGCGACACATCAAGTGCACTATCGATCGTCATCTTCAGGTCGTTCTCGACCCATGGCTTGGTGATGTATCGGTACACCTGGCTCTTGTTGATCGAAGCTATGATGGCCTCGATATCTGCATAGCCCGTAAGCACCATACGAATGGGGTCTGGGTGCTCGGCAATGATGCTCTCGAGAAACTCCACGCCCGTTATTCCGGGCATGCGTTGGTCGGTAATGATCACGCTGATGGGATGCGTCTTCAATGCGACGCGACCTTCTTCAGCACTCAGTGCAGTGTGAATGGTGTAGTACGGACGGAAGGTTGCCTTAAAGGCGGCAAGGTTGAATTCTTCGTCGTCGACGTACAAGATGTGCGGCTTGTCTGTGTTCATGCGGCTTCCGATTGGGTTGATCCCCTCTGCGAATGTACGAGTGGAAGGGTTATGATGAACGCCGTTCCGTTGTCGATCTCCACAGAAATGGTCCCCTGATGCTGCTCAATGATGCCGTAGCTGATAGAAAGACCCAGTCCGGTGCCCTTTCCAACGTCCTTCGTGGTAAAGAAGGGCTCAAACAGGTGGTCGAGAACATCTTCAGGGATCCCAGGCCCATTGTCGGCAATACGGATGACCACATGCTTGAGGTCGGGCTGGGTGGTGGTGATCTCGATGCGTTTGTCGGGCCGACCCTCAAGAGCATCAAGCGCATTGGCGATCACGTTCATGAACACTTGATTAACCTGACCTGCATTGCACTCCACGCGCGGCAGTTCGCCATAGTTGCGAACGATGGCTACTCCGTCACGAAGTCTGGTGCCCAAGAGCATGAGCGTTGATTCGAGTCCCTCGTGAAGGTCTACGTTCTTCACGTCGCCCTCGTCCAGTCGCGTGAACGACCGAAGACTTTTCACGATCTCTGCCGTGCGTTGTGCACCCGTTTCAATGCCGTTCAAGAGTATGATGATCTCGTCGCGCAGCTCGGTTGCCTCGCTGCCTTGCCCCTTCATTCCATCGTAATCGCGAAGGTCGCGCCGAAGTGGACCGATGCTACTCGCGATAAAATTGATGGGGTTGTTGATCTCGTGGGCGATGCCTGCTGTGAGCTGACCTAGCGATGCCATTTTCTCTGCGTGAATGAGCTGCGTTTGAGCGGATCGTAATTCGTCGAGTGCATTCTTGAGCTCGACGTTGCGGAGGTGCTCGATTTCTGTTTGTCGTTTTGCTGCTTCGATGGCGCGCTGTGTTTCGATCTCGGATACGCGACGCTGAGCACTGTCGTCCTTCATGCGAACAACGAGTTCCGTGTAGCGCTTATGATACTCAAGCGCCTGCGTTGCATCTCCACGGGTCTCGTACAACTCAGAGAGATGTTTCAGTGCTTCTTCGTTTTCGAAGCCGCCGGACGTGTCGACGTCGAGTGTGCGCAACAAAAGCTCTTCTGCATGCACATCGTCGAAGAACGGCGTGTTGCGATTGGCGAACAGTCCGCCCAACGCTGTTAGCGCAAGAGATGTGCCGCGTGGACTCTTCGAAGACGTGGCATGTTCGAGCGCTGTTTCGAGAAGGATGCGTGCTTCGTGATACTCGCCGCGACGGATATGGATCTGCGCCTTGTTCGAGAGCGGGAACGTCTCGTTCGGATCGCGCCATGGTGAAGACCGGAAGAGTTCATACGAGCGCTCATAGCAAGCAAGAGCTGAATCGTCTTCGTGCAGGTAGTCGTGTACAGCACCCATCACGTTCATGGCGCGACCTTGTCCTGCGTGATCGCCCGTGAGCTGCCATACATCGAAGGCGCGTTGCAGGTACGACAGTGCCGGCATATAGTCTGCCGCATGCGTGAGGACGGTTCCCATGCCAAGCAAACATTCGGCCACATACCAGTCGCTTATCTCGAGGTCTTCGTAGAGCTTGATCGCAGGAAGGAGTTCGTCGAGTGCGAGTTTCGTATGTCGGGTACCCAAGTGAATCGTCCCCAGACTTCCCAACGTCCGTGCGAGGACAGCAAGAAGTCCGTGACGTTCCGCTACATCGCGTGCGAATTCCAAGTGCTCTAGAGCGTGTGTGTTGTTGCCAGCATTCTTCCATGCAAGTCCGGCATAGCGGTGCACAAAGGAGATTGCCCACGGATCGTCGGTAGACGAAAGCAACTGCAAGGCATGGTCGAAAGCTCGGATGGCGTCGAGCGACGATGTGCGACGTTCGATCTGCAATGCCTTCAAGCATGCCGCCACCGGCAAGAGATCACGTCTGCCTGCATGCACACAACGCTCCACCACCATGTCGATCCGCGCCACCACGTCGCCCGCATCATTCGTCCAATGCGCTACCGCCGCCTGCCACAGTTCGCACTCGGCTGTCAGCGCCTCGTCCTTCAACTTCGCAGCCACAGTATGCGCGTCGCTCAACAGATCGATCGCACGCCTCGCATCACTCATGTGAATGATGGCAAAGGCATAGTCGCACATTGCCCTACATAACACCACTACATCACCCGACTTCGCCGCTACTTCAATGGCCTCTACATATCCTGGACTCACAACGCGAAAAGGCTCCCGAAAGAGCCGCGTGCGAAGATCGTGCAAGATGGTAGGGAGGGAAGGCAGGAGGGAAGTGAGAAGTGAAGTGGCAAGTTAAGTGAGAAGTGAGAAGTGACAAGTGAGAAGTTAAGTGAGAAGTGACAAGTGACGAGTGAGAAGTTAAGTGAGAAGTGAGAAGTGAGTAAAGTGACAAGTGACAAGTGACGAGTGAGAAGTGAGAAGTGAGTAAAGTGACAAGTGACGAGTGAGAAGTTAAGTGAGAAGTGAGAAGTGAGAAGTGAGTAAAGTG
>Ga0105049_10004533_pt1 | contig 16283 bp, 14 predicted proteins | sample MAT06_FD_78087 | JGI IMG/M metagenome (GOLD analysis project Ga0105049, IMG submission 78087) | Freshwater microbial communities from Lake Fryxell liftoff mats and glacier meltwater in Antarctica - MAT-06 | ecosystem: Environmental > Aquatic > Freshwater > Ice > Liftoff microbial mat | place... | reverse complement strand
GCTGGGCTCATATATCAGCCAGCCGAAGCACCCGCTCGCCGCCACAAACAGTAGCCCATTCAACAGATTCTGGCCTTTGAAGGTGATCGGGCGGCCGGTGATGAACTCCTGCAGTTTGCCGAACGCCATGAAGCTGCCCGACACCGTGAGGGCGCCGAACATCACCTCGAATCCGATCGCCGCCATCTTGAAGCGCGTATCCGCCACACTTGGATTGGTCGGGTGCTCACCCTGATACATGTGGTAGAACTCACCGACACCGACCAGCGTGGCGGCCAGTGCGCCGAACATGTGCGAGAACGCGATGCGCTGCGGCATCGCCGTCATCGGCACGAATTGACCGAGTGGATATCCCACCACGGTGCCGATGATCAGACCCGCCACGATCCACGTGTACGTCAGGATCTCCTGATGCAACAACGTCCCGACGATGGCGAGCAGCATGCCGAGTGCCGCCAGCTGCATGCCGCGACGCGCATCATCGGGCTTGGTGAGGCTGCGCAGTCCGAGAATGAACAGCACCGATGCCGTCAGATACGTGAGCTGCACGATCGTTTCCTGCATCACGCGCCCCCATCCGGCTTCGTCACTGGCGGCTTCTTGTCGCCGCGCTTGAACATGTTGAGCATACGATCGGTGATGATGAAGCCACCGACCACATTCGTCATCGCGCACGCGACAGCGATCACCCCGAGAATCGTGGGCAGTTTTCCGTACTGGCCGCCGGCCAGTACGATGCTTCCCACCAGCGAAATGCCGGAGATCGCGTTCGTCGCGGCCATGAGGGGCGTGTGCAGCAGTGGTGGGACACGCGAGATCATGAGAAATCCGACGAAGCCCGCGAGAATGAAGATGTACAGCTGCATAAATCCGGTAGTGTTCATGGGCGCACCTGTCCGTCATGGGTAAGCGTCATCGCGCCGGTGATCTCGTCGTTCAGATCCACCACGAACGCGCCATCCTTCGTGAGGTGCTGCAACAGCGTGAGCACGTTGCGGCTGTACATCTGACTTGCGTGGGTCGGCATGGTCGCCGGCAGATTCGCCGCACCCACCACCATGACGCCGTTCACCTCTACGGTCTCGCCAAGCTGGGTGAGTTCACAGTTACCGCCTGTCTCCGCCGCCAGATCGATGATGACCGATCCCGGGCGCATACTGTGCACCATGTCGGCCGTGATCAGCCGCGGCGCCGCACGCCCCGGAATGGCGGCCGTGGTGATCACCAGGTCCTGATCCTTGATGTGCCTCGCGATCGTGGTCAGCGTGCGGGCGGCCTCGTCGTCGCTCTGTGCCTTGGCGTACCCACCCGTACCCTCAGCGGCAGCACTCACCACGTCGGATTGCACGAACATCGCGCCCAGTGATTTCACCTGTTCCGCAGCCGCGGCGCGCACATCGAAGCCGCTGGTGACTGCACCAAGTCGGCGCGCCGTGGCCAGCGCCTGCAGACCAGCCACACCGGCGCCGATCACAAACGCCTTGGCCGGCGTGATCGAACCGGCCGCAGTCGTGAGCATGGGGAGAAAGCGCGGCAGCATCGACGCGCCGATCAGCACGGCCTTGTAGCCGGCCACCGTCGCCTGCGACGAGAGCACGTCCATGCTCTGCGCCCGCGTGATCCGGGGGACCAGTTCAAGGGCGAGCACGGACACCTTTCGCGCCATCAAAGAGGCGACAATCGGGCCGGCCGTTGCCGGTGCCATCATCGCGATGAGGGTGGCGCCTTCGGGGATCAGCGCCACCTCAGCCTCATCCGGGCGTTGTACGCGGCACACCACCTGTGCGCCGGCGTGGGCCGACCCGGCGTCGCCGGCAATCGTCGCGCCGGCCGCGACGTAACTGGCGTCGTCGTGGTAAGCGGCCGTACCGGCGCCCGACTGTATCACGACCTCATGTCCGGCCTTTACCAACTTCGCAGCGCTGTCGGGGACCAGCGCCACACGACGTTCACGAGGCGCCGTTTCGGCGACTACGCAGATTCGCATGGTGTGCATGTGTTGAGGGGATCGGAGACCGCGCCAAGACGAAAAACCGTCCGTTCGGCAGGCAGACTCCAGACTGGGACAAATCCTGTGCATGGCGGGCCAGTTCCCGCGACACGGGGCAACTATCCACACTTAAACCAAGTGCGCGTCCAACCAATCTGCGGTCAACGATGCGACCTCGTCCCGACAAAAGTCGGCCGAGATGATGTGTCCACATCCGGTGAGCCACTGTTGGCGCTTGTCCCTGCTGCCAAGCGCGCTGAAATGCGCCTCGGCGGCGCGAGCATCGATGCGGTTGTCCGCGCGCGACTGGAGGTACAGCGTCGGTACCCACACCCGAGGCAGCGCCGCCTCAGCATCCTCCGCCACCCGACGCAGTTCCGTGAGCGATCGCGCCGTGACGACGCCAGGGCCAAGGCTTTCGGCGCGGGCCACCGGATCGTGAATCGAGGTCTCACCACCTACACTCCTGAGGTACGGCAGCGCTACGCGGGCGATCCAAGCCCCGAGCACCTTCCACTGCAAGTTGCGCGGCATACCGATGTACGGCGCCAAGAGCACCAACGCCGGCAACTCCGGTCGTTCGGCGGCTAACAACAGCGCGAGCGCACCGCCCATGCTCTGTCCGACCACCACCACACTGTCGTATTCGCGGGTGAGTGCATCGTATTCTGCGAGTACTGCCTCGCGCCACGCGGCGGCGCGCGCCGCGCTCGCCATGGTGGCGAGACTCGTCCCGTGACCGGGGAGCAGCGGCGCGCGTACCGTCCAGCCACGCGCCCGCAACGCCGTTCCCAGGTACGCCATCGACTGCGCGGTGTCGTTGAATCCATGCAGCAGCAACACCGCGCGCCGCGGCGTCCCCTCGGGTTGGGCGGCGGGCCAGGAGAAGCCCGATGCGCCTTGTACGACGCCTTGCGCATCGAAGCGAAACCGACGGGTGTGCGCCGCTTCGAACCGTCTGCGGACCGCGGCACGCCAATAATGGTTCGCCACCGCACCACCTACGAGAATCAACACAGCGCCGAAGATACGCGCGTTCGAAGACAAAGCCCACATCGGGGATCTGGTCCGACGAGAGATGTCAGTAGCGCGGCAACGACGGATCGACGTCCATGCTCCACGCGTCGATCCCGCCATCGATGTTGATGAGGCGCGAGAATCCGTGCTGCATCAACCAATTGGCGGCCATCTCACTGCGCATGCCGTGATGGCACAACAGCGCATACGACCGCGACGGGTCCAGATCGTTCGCTCGGGCCGCCAGCGTGCTGAGCGGAATGAGCGTACTCACCGGCAGATGGACCAGGTCGTACTCCCACTGTTCTCGCACATCGATGACCGTGGTCGCGTCATCGCCAGTGAGCAGGGCGGTAACGTCGGTTGGATTGAGATGTTGAATCGACATAGAGGAGAGTGAGGGGGTGCGCACGTCGCCGCAGCTGGGACAGTCGTGGCGTTTGGCGGCGGTAATGCGTTGCGATTCCTGCGCTAACAGATCCACCAGCAAGAGCACGCCGACGAGTGGCGCACCCATAGCGGTGAGCAGCTTGATCGCTTCGGTGGCTTGATGCAATCCGATAATACCCGGTACGACGCCCAGCACGCCCTCTTCCGCGCACGTCGGCACCGTGCCCGGTGCGGGCATGACGGGGAACAGGCAGCGATAGCAGGGGCCGCCCGGCGCCGCAAACACGCTCACCTGCCCGTCGAAGCGAGCCACGCTGCCATACACGAAGGGGACGCCGAGCGCGAGACAGGCGTCGTTGATCGCATAACGCGCGGGAAAATTGTCCGTGGCATCGATCACGACATCGTGCCCGGTCACCAACGCCGCCGCATTCGCCGCCGTGAGCCGCGTATCGTGCGTATGCACCACCACCTGGGGATTGATCGCGTGCAGACGCTCACGAGCCACCTCGAGCTTCGCCCGCCCCACATCGAGAGTGCTGTACAGCAGTTGCCGATGCAAGTTGGTGACATCCACGACGTCGGTATCGACCAACGAAATCCGGCCGACACCCGCCGCTGCGAGATAACTGGCCGCTGGCGAACCAAGGCCTCCCACGCCGACGATCAGCACCCGCCCGTTCGCCAGCCGCTTTTGTGCCGCCGGGCCGAAACCCTTCAGCACGAGTTGTCGGGCGTAGCGAGGATCAGAGATATCGTACATGACCGAACGATTAGCGCGCGCGAGTCGTAGACAGCGCAATGCGCGCCGCGTCCACTGCGTCTGCTGCCGCGCCGAACCGCGCGGCGAGGTCGTTGATCTCGGCCACCGTTTCCGCCTGAGTGCCGTAGCGAATAGACTCGTTCACGCCGGGGAAGCTCATAGTGGAATACCCGTTATCGACGTCCGACGCGTAAATCAGCGAGCGATACCACGGACGGCTCTTGAGACCGCTCGGACGCGCGAGAGCCCGCTCTACACGCAGCAGGGCGCTGTTGGCGGCCTGTTGCGCGGCCGGGGCGACCGCCGCTGAGAGCGCCGCATCGCGGAGCGTCGCGAACGCCGTCGCGCTCTTCTCCAGCCGGGTGATCGCAGCGACCAATGGAGCAACCGCCGTCGCGTTCCACCCCTTCTGCGTCAGCCCACGCTCCACCGGTGCGATGTAGCGTGTCATGGTGCGCGCGAACTCGGCGTAGTCGTAGGGCAACACCTGGGCGTTCGCGAGGCGCAGCAAGGTCGCGGCGCCGATACGCGCGGCGGTCGCGTGATACTGGAAGCCGGGATCGCCGAAGCGTTCCATCCAGTTGAAGCTGTCGTAGGCCGAGTGGTAGATGCCCGACGGACCACCGAAACCCCAGTCGGCCATCGGAATGCCGAAGTGATTGTAGAAGCCGGCAAAGTCGCTGCCTCCGCCCGGATCACCCATCGGCGGCTCCAGCGTATCGCCACGAGTACCAGTGGCGGCGCGCCAGGTCTCATACACGGTGCCGCGACCACGTGGATCCTGCACCTGCCGTGTGACGTCGCGCAGCATCGCGCGCATGGAGGGGGAACCGCCGCCGCCGAACTGTGACCCCTGCGCCGCCACGTCCTGATTGAGGTACGCCACCGCGCCCGCTTTCAGCCGCAGCGAATCATCTTCCACGTACTCTGTGCTGCCGACCAGTCCCCACTCTTCCGCATCCCACGTCGCGAACACGATGGTCCGCTTGGGACGGTCGCCGCGCTTCGCCATGTCGGCGAGCGACTTCGCCGCTTCCAGCACGCTGACTGTGCCGGAGACGTTGTCGCCCGCGCCGGGGCCCCACGCGTCACGATGCGCGCCGATGTACACGTATTCGTTCGGGTACTGACTACCGCGCAGGTACCCGAGGGTGTTGTAGATCTGCTTCGTGCCGGCCGTCGCCGCGTCGGTCGTGACCTCCACACGCACCCGCACCGGACCGGGTCCCACGTGATAGCGCAGCGAAAGGCCACCCTGCCAGTTTCGCGGGATATCGGTCCCGCGGACCTGCGCCAGCAACGTCTCCGCATTGGCGGCACTGATCGGCACGACGGGCACCTTCGACAGCGACGTGTCCTCGGGCTTGAGACGCGGAGCGCCGGGCTTACTGGCGTAGCCGGGGGTGAGCGGGTCGCCGGTGCCGTTGAACACACTGCCGCGCTGCAACCCGCGCAAAGGACGCATCGGACCTTCGGGATAGACATCGCCCTGCGCAAAGCCGTCGTCGAGCGGGTCCGTGTAAATGAGCACCGCCACCGCGCCACGCTTCTCCGCTTCACGCGACTTGATCCCGCGGAAGCTCCGCCCGTAGCGGGCGAGCACCACTTTCCCCTTCACCGAGACACCCATCGAGTCGAGCGTCGCGTAGTCCTCGATCAGGCCGAAGTTCACGAACACCAACTCGCCCTCGCCAACCCCCGCCCCGCTGTACCCATTCACCGGGAGATACTGCGGCAGCATCGTGGTCGGATCCCCCGGAATCGGCGGCTCCTGCACGTCGAGCACGGCGGTGTCACGCCCCAAGCGCGTGATTTTCACACCGGTTGCATGCGGCAGGTAGACGTCGTACGTCCGCAGTTCCGTCTCCAGCCCCATCGCCTTCATTTGCGCGATGACGTAGTCGGCCGTGCGCTTCTGGGCCGGTGTGCCCGCCACGTGCGGTTCCTTCGACAGCGCGGCAGAATGCACGCGCGCGCGCGTAGCCTGCGGTCCCTGGATAGCATCCTGCTCGAGGCGACGCTGAGTGGCCGCGGCACTCGGCGAATACCCGGGCATCGTGGTGAGACTCTGTGCCGACAACGGCGACGACAGCGGCGACGCGAGCGCGAACGCGAAGGCACTGGTCATCGCCAGTGCCGGGGTGCGAGAAACGGACACGACTTGTACTCCGGTGAAATGAATGACTAGCCCGCTTCGTACTCTTCAGCGGCGCGCAACAGCGCCTGCTGCAGCAAGGCTTCGCGGTTACCGTCGTCGGGAAGCGCCGCGCTGAGTACGGCAAACTGGCGCTGCATTTCATCTTCGAGCTGCAGCGGCGTGGGCGACTGGATGCCGAGCACCGCCAGCGAGATCGCGGACAGGTCGCGCAGCTGACGCACCGTTTCCTCGTCGAGTGCCTGGAGCGATGGCGGCACCGGCTTCTCGACCACCCGTTCCCGCCGTCGCTTCGGTGTTTCGAACAACGCGCGGACCGGCGCGAACTCCACCACGAACGACCCGGGCGTGTGCTCGCCATATCCGGTGATCACGTTCCGGCGTCGCAGTGAGGGAAGCAGCTTCACGATCGCTTCGCGCACCGGCGAATAGCCATCTGCGCTGTTGTTGCCGCGCCCCGTGATCACCAACGCCTCATCGGCCCCTAGCACCTGTTGCTGCCGGAGCCACGAGTCGGCGAGCGTGGTCGCTTGCGAGGCGGTCGGCTGCATTGCACGCAGGTTCAACGTGCGCGACGCGCCGAAACGCAGCTCGTCGAAGGCGCGGTTGATGCTCATGACAGTAAAAGCTACGGCCGGCGCAGCGCTTCGGTGAGTATGCGGCCGTCCACTTTCTCCGTCGGCGGGATGCCCAGCATCTCCGCCAGCGTCGGCGCAATGTCCACCGAGTACACCGGCTTGAGATACCGGCCCGGCTTCACCATGGGCCCCATGAGCAGGATCGGGATGCGCGCATCGAGCTCGTGTGGGGAACCGTGCGTCGCGTAGCGCGTCGTGGACCAGTAGTAGCCAGGCTTGAACGTCACCGTGAGCTCGGCCTGAAAGTCGCTGGGAATGGAGTGGAGCCAGCGCCGTGCAATCACGTCGCCCTTGGCGGCTGCCGCGGGCAGCGTGGACACGCGATCCACCCGCAGCATGCCAGGCAGCTCGAGCAGCTGACCACGCAACGCCGTGACCACCGAATCGGCACGGACCCCCTTCGCCGCCAGACGACGGCGATCAAGGGACACGATCCCCGCCTGCAACAGCAGCGCATCGCCTTCCACGCCGCGCGCGGCCAACGCACTGCGAGCGGCATCGATGACCGGCTGCGGATTCACCCGACCACGCTTGGGGTCGTCGCCGGGAAACGCGATCTCGGGATACGGCGACACGCCATGGTCGGAGCTCAGCGCGAACACGATCCGTGTGGAGTCGCGGAGCACGAACAGCGAATCGATCAGTCGGCCGAGCATCCGATCCACGCGCAGCACTTGATCGTGCAACTCACGCGAATCGGGGCCGAATCGGTGACCGATACCATCCGTGGTCGACAGCGAGACCGCGAGCACGTCGGTTGTCGGTCCCTTGCCGAGATCGAGCGCGTTGACGCCAGCCAGCGCCATCTCGACCGTGACCTCGTCCATCCAGGGGAACTCCGTGAAGAGCGACCCGGCGGCTCGCGCGTCGGCAGTGAGCGTGTGCGGGAAGACGTAGTCTTTGCCCTGGCTCTCGATGGCGACGGAATCCTTCTCGGGATACTGCGACGCCGGAAGCAGCGTGTTCCACTCGGCCCCGAGGTACGGCTTCAGAAAATCACGGGCATTGAACTGCTGCACCCACGTCGGCAGCGTGTCGGCATAGTACCGGCTGGTCGTAAAGCGACCGTCGCCCGAATACCAGTACACTGACTGCTTGGCCCGTCCGAGCGGCAGAATCGCGCCGCGGTCTTTGCGCGCCACCGAGAGCGCCCGACTGAACTGATCACGCGCACGGATCCAGTCGAACAAGGCCGAACCGCGGAAGCGATAGGGCGACGCGCCACCGCCGCGTCCGAGCAGCAGCGGCGACTGGGGATCGGGCACGCCGATCTCGTTCAACACCACGCCGGTATGCGACGGGTGGCGCCCTGACCAGAGCGTGGCATGTCCCGGGGCGGTCTCGGTCGTCGCGTGATCGTGCGTCGCGTTCCGGAAGAATGCGCCCTGCTTCAACAGACGGGCGAAACCTCCGGTGAACTGCGACGACCACTTGTCGAGGTAGTCGGGACGCAGCTGGTCGACGGTGATCAGCACGACGAGTGTGGGCGGTGCGGCCTGAGCGGCAACCGGCAACACGGCGGGAGCTGTACACAGCATCGACGCGGCAATCGCGGATGCGCGGAACATCGGAGTGGAGACGAGCATACTGGAAAGTACGCGCAGGACGCGCGACACGCTGCTGCGCAGGGCTCGGCGTCGCCGGATCGTGACGACTCGACGGTGGTCGACGGTCGGCGGCTGACGGTCGATGGCCGTCGATCAGCATCCGCACCACCGGCGGCCCTGTCCGGCCTCGAGCACGTCGCCGGATCGACGCACCAGGACAGGGGCAACACCGCCGGTGAACGAACCACGCGAGATCGGTGCGCTTCGCGGATGACGACACGCGAACGCACCGCGTGAATCTCCCGCACCGTTCACGGAGGCACGTGAAGGCGACGGCAATATTGTGCATCCGGTGTGAATGCACTAGGGGCCGCGCAAATATTATCGCGGAGGCGTATTCGGCAGTACGCGTTCGCGCATCGCGTTCGCCACGGCGCGATCGTGTGCCGACGGAGAGGAATCGAGTCCCGAGATCACGCCATGTACGTCGGTGTCACTGCGATTCTGGCTCAGCTTGAACTTCCCTTCGAGCGACGTGATCTCGATCTCGACGCCGACGACGGCACGGGCGAGCTGCTCGAGAAACTCCAGCGGTGCGTCGTGCATCGCCCACGGATGCGACTGCGACGCCTCGTGCCGGTCGGTGAGGCGGTCGAGATGCGCCATCAGGAAATCACGATCGTCGATGAAGCGCAGCGCGCCGGTGGCATGCACCGCAATGTAATTCCAGGTCGGCACGACCTTGCCGTGCTCCTGCTTCGCCGGGTACCACGACGGCGTGACGTACGCCTCGGGACCACTGAAGATCACGAGTGCGGAATCACCGCTCGCCGCCAAGGCGTGATGGGGATTGGCCCGCGCCACGTGACCCTGCAAAACGCCGAACGCGCCACGCCCTCGGTCCAGCAGCAGGGGCAAATGCGTGGCGTACAAGCCGTGCTCGCTCGACGCTGTCACCAGCGCGCCGAGCGGATGGCGCTCGATGAACTCGTGAAGAACGTCGCGATCCGACTCGGCGAATGAACGGGGGATGTACACGACGACTCAGGACTGGATCACTGATTCCAGGATCGCGAGTCCGTCGGCGAGTTCGGCCTTCGTGATCACCAGCGGCGGGAGGAAGCGCAGCGTGTGCTCGCCGGCGCTGACCAGCAGTAGCCCTTTCTCGAACGCGCGTCCGATGATCGCCGCCGCCGGCTCGTGCACGTCCATGCCCCACATGAGACCCTTGCCGCGAATGGCGCGCACCTGGCCGGTGCGGTCGGCGATGCCCTGCAGCTGCTCGCCGAACCACGCGCCGGTCTCCCGCACATGCTGCAGCATGGCCGGATCGGACAAGCGCTGCACGACATGATGTGCCACGTGCGCCAACAGCGGACCGCCGCCGAACGTGGTGCCATGATCACCGGGCTGCATCACGCGCGCGACCGCATCGTTCACGAGAATCGCCCCGATCGGCAGACCGTTGGCCAGCGGCTTCGCGATGGTGAGCATGTCGGGTACGATACCGATCTGCTCATACGCGAAGAACGAGCCGGTACGCCCCAGTCCACACTGAATCTCGTCGAGAATCAGCAGCACATTCCGCTCACGCGTGAGCTCGCGGAGCCCGCGCAGGAATTCCGGATCGAGCACCCGTACGCCACCTTCGCCCTGAATCGGCTCGACGATAACCGCTGCCGCTTTCCGTGGATCGAGCACGGCGCGGAGCTCCTCGAGTTCCCGCTCGACTATCGTCACGCCACCCATCAGCGGACGGAACGGCAGACGATACGCCGGACGGTCGGTGGCCGCCAACGTACCGGGCATACGACCGTGAAACGAGCCGCGCACCGCGATGATCTCGTGCTTTGCCTGGTGCCCGGTGCTCTTCGCCCACCGACGCGCAAACTTGAACGCGCCTTCGTTGGCCTCGGCCCCCGAGTTGGCGAAGAACACGCTGCTGGCGAACGAATGATCCACGAACCACTGCGCCAACGCCTCACCGGGCGCCGTGCGATACAGGTTCGACGTGTGAATGAGCCCCGTCGCCAACGCTTCCTGCATCGCGTGCATCACGCCCGGATCGTTGTGCCCGAGCGACGTGACGGCGATGCCGGCCACGAGGTCGAGATACCGCTTGCCGTGCTCGTCGAACAGGTAGACGCCGTCTCCTCGCACGAACAGCGGCGCCTGTCGCTTGTACGTACCCAGAATGGCGGGCAACGCCGGAGCCTGCGCCGCAGCGGTGGTGGTCGGGGCGGGCGCGAGCATCGTCGAAGTCATGGGCAGCTACCTGGAAGAGACGGCATCCGTTGCGTCCACGCGCGCAACGATCGCGGTTCCCGCCTCGGGAACAGTGAGTGCGGCGAGATCGCCGATCCGCACTCGGTGTACACCACCGGCCAGCGCCTGCGCGCAGGCATCGAGCTTGGCGGCCATACCGCCTCCTGCCACACCACTGGTGACCAGCACCTGCGCCTCATCGAGCGTCAGGCGCGCCACGAGAGCTTTGCTGCCGTCGAGCACGCCGGGCACGTCAGCCATCAGGAACAAATCATCGGCACCGAGCGCCGCCGCGATGGCCGCCGCCGCGTCGTCACCGTTCACGTTGTACGCGCCAGCACCGCTTTCTGCTTCACGCGCCGCCACCGGCGAGATCACCGGGAGAAATCCTGCGGCGAGGAGCGCGCGCACCAACCGTGGATCGACCACTGACGGTGTACCCGAGTGCCCGAAGGTCGCCACATCGATCGGCGTCGCCCGCAACAGCGCCGCATCCTCACCGGAAATACCGACCGCCGGCGCACCCGCCGCCACCAACGCCGACACCATCTGCTTGTTGGCCAATCCCGACAGCACCATGCGCACGAGTTCGAGTGCCGTATCGGACGTCACGCGACGACCACCCACGAACACCGGCTCCTCACCACGCAGCCGCTGCAACGCGCTGATCTGATCGCCACCGCCATGCACGACTACCACGCCGCCGTCCGTCGCGCGCCACAGCGCAGCGAGCGCTGCAGGTAACGCAGGATCGTTCTGGGTGCGACCGCCGAGTTTCACGACATACATCTGTTTATTGCGAAGAAGTAAGGGGTAAGGAGTCGGGAGTAGGAAGTAGTGCGATACCTGCGAAGTACGGTGTACGGAGTCGGGGGTAGGAAGTAGAAAATGCGGAGTGGGATATGCTGTTCCCTACCCCCTACCCCATACTTCCGACTCCCTACTTCGCCGTTATCTCGTAAGTCCCGCCGTCTCTTTCAACGCCAACATCAAGTTGGCGTTCTGAATCGCCTGCCCCGCGGCGCCTTTCACCAGGTTATCGATCGCGCTGAACACCAGCAACGTCGGTGTCCGCACGCCGCTGGGAATGCGGGCGCCGATGCGGACCACGTTGCGATGCTGCACATCGGCCAGCGCGGGGAGATCGGTGGTCAGCTCCACGAACGGTTCGTCGGCATACATGTCGCGAAAGGGTGCCAAGGCGTCATCGATCGGGCGCGTCAGCGGCACGGTAATGGTGGACAAAATTCCCCGGTCGACCGGCAGCAGGTGTGGCGTGAACAGCAGATCGCAATCAGCACCGAGCGCGGTCAGACTGGCGCGCATCTCGAACAGGTGGCGGTGCGAATTGCCCACGCCGTACGGACGAAAATTCTCCGTCACCTCGGCGAACAGCAGTTCCGGCTTGGGCGACGCACCGGCACCGCTCACGCCGCTGGCCGCGGCTATGTTCACCGTCGATCCCGGCGCGATCAGCCCCGCCTTCGCCAACGGCGCGAGCGCCATCAGAATGCTGGTCGCATAGCACCCCGGATTGGCCACCACGCGCGCACCGCGCAGCGGTGCACGAAAGAGCTCAGGCAAGCCATACGGCGCATCGTGCGGCACGCCCGCCGGCGCATGATCCGTCCCACCGTGGCCCGGACGAAGATCGCTCGACAAGTCGACCACGCGCGCACCCGCGGCAATCACCTTCGCCACCCACTCGGCCGACGCGCCATGCGGCAGCGCCGCGAACACCAGATCGGCGCTTCCCAGATCGACCTCATCGGGACCGACCATGGGAATGGCGTGTACCTGCCCGCCAGCCCTCACGCGTAGCGTGGTGCCGCGCTGCGCGTTCGCCGTGGCGAACGCGAGATGGAGGTTGGGATGGCTGAGAATCAGCGCGCACAGTTCACGCCCCGAGTACCCGCTCGCGCCGAGGACGCCCACGCGATACGTGGGTTCGGTAAAGATCGTAATTGGGAGTTGCGGCAAGTCCGGTAAAGTATGCACTATTAATGCATAATTTTGCATCACCATGCTGTCAATCGGGTACCGGTCACCGTGGCGTGGCTCAAACGTGGCCAACTCATGCTTGGCTTAGATGCATCATTCCCCTCCCGGTCACGCTTCCTTCGGCGCCGAACCGATTCGCAGGAGTCCATCTGTCGTCCGACAAGCATCAGCGCCACCAGGTCATCCGCGAGATCGTCACAGCCAGGACCGTGGCGAGCCAGGAAGAGCTGCGACGCCAGCTCGCCAAACGTGGCTGGGACGTAACCCAGTCCACGCTGTCCCGCGACCTGCGCGAACTGCGCCTCGCCCGCATCCCCGACGCGCAGGGCCGCTCACGCTACGCGTTCCCCGATAACGGCGGGGACGACGATGAGCGCGCGCAGCTCGAGCGCATGCTCCCGCAGCTTCTCACCGAGGTCGAGGGCGTGCAAGTCCTGGTCGTGGCGCGCACCATCAAGTCGGGCGCTCAGCCAGTCGCCGAGGCGCTCGATCAGCTGAAGTGGCCCGACGTGGCCGGCACGATCGCCGGCGATGATACGGTGCTCATTATCTGCCGCTCCACCGAGGGGCGCGAGCGCGTGCTGAAGAGGCTGAGCGCGTATCTACGCGCCTGACCCGCCCGCGATCACGGCGTGATCCTCTAGATTTCGCCGCGTCTTCATTTCTCTCCACTCTGTCGTGAGTTTGCCGTGAGCACTTCCGAAGCCGGAACCCATAAGCTGTGGGGCGGTCGATTCGCCGGTGGCCCGTCGCCACTCCTCGATGCGATCAATCGCTCCATCGGCACCGACTTCCGACTCTGGCCGCACGACGTGCGTCTTTCCAAGGCGTGGGCGCTCGCGCTCGGTGAAGCCGGTGTGCTCACGCGTGAAGAGAGCGACGCGCTGCAACAGGGGCTCGACCGCGTGGCCAAGCGGATCGCAAACGGCGCCCAGCCGGTCGCGACCGACGAAGACATCCACACCATGATCGACCGGCTGCTGCACGAAGAAGCGGGTACCGTCGCCTCCAAGCTGCACACGGGACGGTCGCGCAACGATCAGGTGGCCACGGCGTCGCGTCTCTGGACCATCGATGCCTGCCGGCGCGTGGATGCCGCCATCGCCGATCTGCAGCAGTCGCTGTTGAGGCAGGCCGAGACGCTCACCGATGCCGTGCTCCCGGCGTACACGCACCTGCAGCGCGCCCAGCCGGTGAGTGGCACGCACTGGCTGCTCGCACATTTCTGGCCGCTGTCGCGCGACCGCACGCGCTTCGCCAACGCGGAGCGCGGCACTTCGGTCATGCCGTTGGGTTCGGGCGCCATTGCCGGCTCCGCGTTCCCCGTATCGCGTGTGCTACTCAAGGAATCGCTCGGCTTTCACGCCATTTCGGCCAACAGCATCGACGCCACCGGCGATCGCGATTTCGTGGCCGAAACGTTGTTCGCCTGCGCCATGACCGCGGCGCATTGCTCGCGACTGGCCGAGGACATGATTCTGTACGGCACGAGCGAGTTCGGCTTCGTGAAGTTCGGCGATGGCTTCTCCACCGGCAGCAGCATGATGCCGCAGAAGCGCAACCCGGATGTGTTCGAACTGGCGCGTGGTTCGGGCGCGCGCGTGCTTGGCGATCTGGTGTCGATTCTCGGTACCATCAAGGGACTGCCCAGCGGCTACAGCAAGGATCTGCAAGACGACAAGCGTGCCCTGTTCAACGCGATCGACTTGCTCCTGCTGGTGTTGCCATCGATGGCCGGCGCGATTGCCGAGTTGCGATTCGTGCGTGCACGCATGCGCGCGGCCTGCTCGAGCGCGATGATGGCCACCGACCTCGCCGATTATCTCGTGAAGAAGGGCGCCACCTTCCGCGAGGCGCACGGTGCCGTCGGCGTACTGGTGCGTCAGGCCGAAGAGAGTGGCATCGAACTCGACACGCTGCCCATGGAAGCGTTCACGGCTGCCCACGCACTGTTCGGCGCCGATGCGCGCGATGCGCTCGGAGTGGATGCGTCGCTCGCCGCGCGCAATATCGATGGCGGCACCGGCCCCGCCGCGGTGCAACGCCAGCTCGAGCAGGCACGCGCCAGTCTGTCACCTGTCGACCCACCGCACGGCAACGAACTTGCGCTCCGCTGAGCTGCTCGGCCACGCCGTTGGTGGTGCCATCGATGGCGTGATTTTCGACTGCGACGGCGTACTGGTAGACAGCGAACGCATTTCGAATGGCACGTGGGCCGTGTTGCTCACGGAGATCGGACTGCCCATGACGATGGAGCAATCGCTCGGCATTTTCATGGGCAATTCAATGCCGCGCTGCGTCGAGATCGTGACGGAAATGATGGGACACGCGCCGCCCAACGATTTGCTTTCTCGCTTCACGGCCAACGTGACCGTGGCGCTGCAGCGCGACCTCGAACCCGTGGATGGTATCGTCGCACTGCTCGACACGCTCGATACCGCCGGCATGCGCTACGGCGTGGCGTCGAACGGCGAGCACGAGAAGATGCGCACCACCCTCGGCAAAACCGGACTGCTCGATCGCTTCGAGGGCAAGCGTTTTTCGGCGGTCGATGTCGGCAAGCCCAAGCCCGCGCCCGATCTCTTTCTGCACGCCGCACGGGCACTCGGCTTCGATCCCGCGCGCACGGTGGTCGTGGAAGACAGCCCACTCGGCGTACAGGGCGCCACCGCCGCCGGCATGACGGTGATCGGGTACGCCGAGATCGTGTCGGCCGCACGGCTGCGAGCCGCGGGCGCCGTGGTCACAGTTGATCGGCTGGCGGATGTGGCGGCGTTACTGGGTGTGGGCTTTGCAGACCGCTGAACAAATGGTTCTCCGCGAGCTTCGCGCGAACCGCGGTGTGTGCGGCAGCCTCGGACAGATCGGAGAGCGACCTCGGTCGCGCGAAGGTCAACGAAACGTCAGTGAGACTGCAGCACGGCCCGGGCCGCATCCTGGCCGCCGCGCGCCGCGCCTTCGAGTGAGCTGGAGTGCAGGACTTCACTGGCACGCCACAACCCCGGAATACCACACGCGATCGTGGGGCGGTGTTCCCGCCATCCCGGTGGCTGCGCGAACTGGGCGTAGGGCACCCGCCAGATCGCTACGCGCGCAAGCGCGGCAGTTCTGGCATCGGCGGCCGCATCGCCAGCGGCGCGGGCCATCGCCGCGAGCTCACGACGCGCGGCCGATTCCAAATCCGCATCCGACCGATCGGCTGCCTCACCAACGGCACTGGCCGCAATCAGCGACACGCCACGCGGCGCGTACTCGGGCGCGACGTCCGTGACGGTCACGGCGTGACTGATCACCGCCGACGCATCGGCATTCAGCCAGAGCGCCCGTCCGGGAATCGGCGAGGCGCCGCTCGTGGTGAAGTACAGCGTGGTGGTTCCGCGCGCACCGGATGGCGTGGCGATCTGCACACCGGCCGTGGAAGCGAGCCGTGCCGCAGCCGGCGCATCGGTGGCCATGATGACCTGCGCGGCGAGCATCACGTCGCCGCCGGCCAACACCACGCCGTTCACGCGACCGT
>Ga0105049_10004531_pt1 | contig 16283 bp, 20 predicted proteins | sample MAT06_FD_78087 | JGI IMG/M metagenome (GOLD analysis project Ga0105049, IMG submission 78087) | Freshwater microbial communities from Lake Fryxell liftoff mats and glacier meltwater in Antarctica - MAT-06 | ecosystem: Environmental > Aquatic > Freshwater > Ice > Liftoff microbial mat | place... | reverse complement strand
TCTTCGTGTCCCGGGGTCGCTAGCTCAATGGTAGAGCTGCGGACTTTTAATCCGTAGGTTCCCGGTTCGAGCCCGGGGCGACCCACTCGCGATTTCTCGTTGTATAGCAACGGTTTTCGGCGATTCGAGTGAGGGCCTGCCGAGAGTATTTTTGGGCCTTAGCCCTTTCTTTAGCCCTTTCTTTAGCCCTTTCTTTTCGTCAGGGGTGCGTCCGGGTGCGTCTGCGTGGGTCGGGATTGACGTATGCACGCAGGCGGCGGGCTCCGCGCGGTGCGGGTCGAGCGCGCCTGCTCCGTCGGGGTAGGCGGCGACCCAGGCTTCTCACAGGGCGTCGATGCGCTCGGGCAGCGTGAGGTCGGCGTTGATGCGCAAGCGTGCCCGAGCGGGGTCTTGTGATCTCGCCGGCCAGATTCAGTTGCCGGACCAGGTTCTCGGACACCGCCAAGGACCTCGCGACGTCTTCCGCGGTGAACAGAGTCCTGGACAGCGCCGCGACAGACGGATCCATCGCGTGTGCGAGCGCGCTCTTGACACTCCCTGAATCCTGTGGCGGCCGCCCGCGGGCACGAAGGCCGTCGTTGTGCCAGTGCGCGTCGTCCAACGCGTCACGGTCGACTCGCTGACATCGAGGAGGGCAGCGGCCGTCACCTCGGAGACGTGCCGGGTCCGCGCTGTCTCGAGTCGGCGATCCGCCCGGTCACGCGTTTCTTCGTCGACTGGGATGAGTCCTTCGGTACATTGCACTCCATGGGCTTGGACTGCATCATGACGATCTGCGTATTCGAGCGGGAGAAACGCGCGAGGCAGTCATGCGAGTTGAACGTGGCTGAGGTCCGTCGCCGCATCGAGGTGGCGAGATGGTCGTGAACGGCCGCACGGGCCGGCCGACTGTTCTTCTCACGTCGAACGTCGGCCCCATCGACGCTCCGGCACTGGTGAGCACCTACGAGACGACCATCGACGAAGAGCTGCTTGACGAGATTGAGTTCTTCATGCCGATCTACACGGGTCCGGCGGTCAACCTGGCCCTGATGCGGCGTATGCCGAACCTGGCGGTGTGCCAGTTGCTGTCTGCTGGCTATGAGAGTGCGCTGGCGTTCCTGCCTGAAGGCGTCACGCTCTGCAACGCGGGGGGAGTTCACGACGCAAGCACCGCCGAGCTCGCGATCGGCCTCATCATCGCCAGTCTGCGCGGCATCGATGACGCCGCGCGTGACATGGCCGCAGGTCGCTGGGACCATCGAACCCGTCCTGCACTTGCCGACTGTCACGTCGTGGTCGTCGGCGCAGGCGGAGTCGGCCGGGCGATCCAGCGGCGGCTGGCGCCCTTCGAGACGACGGTGACGATGGTCGGACGCACTGGCCGACCCGGGGTGCGTGCAGCATCGGAGCTCGTGGGACTGCTTCCGACGGCGGAGGTGGTCGTGCTTGCGCTGCCATTGGACTCGACCACGGAACGGTCTGTCGATGCGTCCTTCCTCGCCGCGATGAAGGACGGCGCGCTGCTGGTGAATGTCGCACGCGGCAGGGTGGTGGACACTGACGCCCTCCTCATCGAACTGGCGTCCGGAAGGCTCCGGGCCGCGATGGACGTCACCGATCCTGAACCGCTTCCCGCAGATCACCCACTCTGGCTGCAGCAGAGAGCGCTCATCACCCCGCACGTCGGTGGCAACACGTCCGCATTCCTGCCTCGAGCGCGCCGACTCATCGAACGGCAGGTCAATGCCTTCCTCGCCGGCAACGATCTCGAGAGCGTCGTCGTGCTTTCAGGGTCCTAGGGTCAGGGGACCCAGGCACCGCTGGTAACTCCTCAAAGGTCGCTCGGTCAACGGGTTGCCCGAGTTGCATCATCTGATTGAGCCGATCTCGAACGCAGGCTCGTACAAGCCGGCCTCGGCAGCGCCGGCCTTGACGTCGGCCCAATACTGTGCCTGCCCGAGCGTCATCGTCCTTGCCTAGAAGTTGAGCGGCCCGCGGGCGGGCTGACAGCGTACGGAAGCAGCAGCCGCACCCTGTCCGAGGTGTTCGGCAGACCCTGATCGCTCTGGTCGGCATGCGCTGGGACGGGCTCCTCGAGCACTGGATCACAGGTGTGGTCCGGCACGACTCGGCCGCCGCAGTGGAAGCCGCAGTCCCGGACCCAGCCGGCCAAGTCCGCGACCGTGGCCACGGCGGGGTGGTAGGTGACTGTCGCGGTCTGCGCGACCGGATTCACCTCAATGCTGTTCACACCCGGGCGGCCGCACAGCACCTTCTTCGCGCGAGCCTTACTGCTTGCCCACTGAACTCCGGAAACGTCGATTACTGCCGTGCGGGTCGCGCTGGCCATATTGCCGAACGTACCCCTCTCGGGCGCCCTTTTCTCGTTCACAATCACATTGTTATTACGTCCGGCAGAATCCAAGTTTCTGACAACGTTGCTGGCATTGAGATTGTTAACGGTGACCGTGTGTGCACCGATTCATTTTTTTAGCGACTAATCCACACGCGGGTCCGATACATTCCATTAACCTACGACCATGGGAGTTTGGTTCGTTCCACTTACCTTAGTTCTGGGTTGGTTGTTTGCGATCCTGAACTGGGCAACGCCGTGGGGTGCCACCGATCCAACATTTAGCGAAAACGCACTGGCCTGGTTGTTTTTCTTACCGGGTGGCATCATGTTCATCACGAGCGGGTTCATGCACACGGTTCTTGCCAAGTCGACCGCCAAGAACATTGGTTGGGTATCCAATGGGTTCCAAAAAGAAATCGGTTTTGCCTCTTGGGGAATTGGTGTTGCCGGACTCGTGGCTTCGGGAATGGGAACGGATGCCTGGATCGTGTTGTCGATTGTGATCAGTTTTTTCCTGTTACTGGCCGCCGCACAACATGTTATCGAGATTGTGAAAGAAAAAAACTACGCCCCCGGTAACACAATTATTTTGATTTATGACATTGGGCTTCCCATTTCACTATGGGCTTTGCTGATGTCCAATGGCAGCATAGGTGCTTGACGCATGCCACCTCTCGCGACGCAATCAGAGATTCAATCCTTTCTTGAACGGAACCAGAACTGGTCCGGTTCTGGAAGTGGATTGTGTTCGCAATTTACGGCACCGAGTTTCGTAGTTGCAATCGAGTTAGTGGATTCGGTTGCGGTGATCGCAGAAAGAATTGATCATCATCCCGATATTGATATTCGCTGGAACACAGTGTCATTCGCGGTGAGTACACATTCCGCTGGTGGTGTCACTTCACTTGACTTTGAACTTGCCACCGCAATTGATTCCCTCGCCCGTGAATTATTTGGTAGTTGAAAGTGGGTTCCAAGAGTTACGACCAACTGTGGGGGAGCACGTTGCGCGCGGCAACGACGATTCATCGTGTGATCTACACGTTAAGTCGCGGCAAACTGGGCCGCCGTTTCCCCGGTGGCGCGCAGGTCATCTGGATCACCACTCTTGGGCGTAAGAGCGGCGAATGGCGCAAGACCCCGCTGCTTGCAGTTGCTGACTCGGGTGGCTGGGGAATTGCCGGATCCAATGCGGGTCAAGAGAAAATCCCCGGTTGGGTGTTTAACGTCCGAGCACATGATCAAGGTCGCATTGAAATTGATGGCGAGGTGAGTGAAGCGGAATTCATTGAGGTAAGGGGCGAAGAGGCAGCGCGCATCTACGCAGCCCTAGGCGACACCTGGTCCTCCTATCGAATGTATGAGCGCAATATCAAGCGAGACATTCCCGTGTTTCGAGCGAACGCACTCCCAAAGGATTAGGCGTGGGAGGAACTCCCAAGATTAAGAAAAACGATTCCGATCGCTACGAGGCCGACGCCAACCCAGGCAATGGGCTGGGCACCCGCTTTGAATAAGAAGATTGAAATCAGAAAGACGATAACGGTTCCAAGCCCAGCCCACATGGCGTAGGCAAGACCCAAGGGGATCGTTTTAATGGCAATTCCTAGCAGCGTAAAGGCCATGACATACCCGGCGACCGTCGCGAAAGTTCACCAGATGTGCGTGAAACCATTGGAGAGTTTGAGAGCTGTTGTCCCGATAACCTCACACAGGATCGCGATGACGAGAAGGGTCCATGCCATCATGAAAAGGTACCATTCGGCGCTTACTGTCAATGTCAATGGTGAAGAAGTTTTCTCCGATTAATGATCCACCGTTCACCCTAGAGGCTTGAGGTGTTCGAGCAAGAATGGATTCTCGTAAAGTTGAAGTCCGTCTTGTACCGTGAATCCTGCGAGGGTGGGGTGCGTCATAGTGAAAACGGCAGTGCAGGGCTCATCAATTCGCAAGCCCCAACCTCGCTCCAAAAAGAATTGTTGGAGTTGACCTTCAGCCAGTCGACTGTGGGTGCCGATAGCCATTGTGACTGCGTGGCTCTGAATTGAATCTGCCTCGTGGGAAGTTAGTTCGAATTCAACGCCTTGAACATCAATATGAAGTAGATCAATTCGCATGTTGATCGCGCTTAAAACCTGATTGAGGGCGACCGCTGGAACTTCGATGTGTGGAAGGTGAGCCCCGCGGTAGTCCGTTCCCGTGTCACCCGTGGTGCACACAGCGATGCCCATGTCCTCTGCAGCAACTTCAGGGAAACTCAAATACGTGTTTTCGATCCAACCGGCTGCGTGGATGACCTGCATTTCTGTGGTGCTGGCACGCAGGACATCGATAATTTGTGTAGGGGTCCCGGTGATCAGTTCGGCTTGAATTCCATTATCGTGCGCATGTGTGATCGCCCATTGTGCGTGTTCGAGGTGGGCTTCAATCGCGATTCCGCGCCCGCGCAAACCCTCGCGCCGCGCCACAACGAGACCGGCGACCACCCACGGTGCCCAACCTGCGCCCACCTCAACTATGCACAGCGTTTCAATCGCACGGTTGGTAGCGAGAGCCAGTGCAGCGTATTCGGATGCTTCGGATCGGTAGGAGTCGTCCGGGATCGGCAACGCTGTTGACGTGGTTCCCGCCAGTTCAATGGGTGCCCACGGCAGCATTGAGATCCGAGTGCGAATACCCATCCAGTCAACAAAGCAGTCCCCACCTGAATCAGGTAACGAAATTGCCCGGACCGATTCAAGTAGGTGTCGGGTGTCCGCTTCGCTGATCGGTTGACTCACTCCATTGCCCAGCGAGGGGATGGTCACCGGGCCTGCAGGGGAATCAGCGGTCGCAATCTGTTGTTTTTTACCCAGTCCTAATCGCATGATGCCCTCAGTCTCCTTTCGCGACGTACCCCGAACTGGATGGAGTGTGCACCAAAATTAGACCGCTTGCAAGGCAAACGCAGTAGATCGGCATGATGTTCCGGTGGCCCCTCCCCAACCGGTAAATCTGCTCAGCTGTGAAAACGTTTCAAAAGCATTTGGGGACCGGCCCCTCATGAACGATGTTTCCCTCGGCGTGAGCAAAGGCGAACGTATTGGCGTCGTGGGTCGCAACGGGGCGGGCAAGAGCACACTGCTGCGGATCCTGGCCGGGGCCGAACCCCCCGATTCGGGTCGGGTGACCCGGGGCGCACGCGTCGTGGTGGGCGAACTGGATCAGGTCGGAATCAGCGCGGACAACGCGACTATCCGAAGTCACGTCGTTGGGGATCGTGACGAACACGAATGGGCCGGTGATGCGGCGGTGCGCGAAACTTTAACGGCACTGTTGGGTGGATTTGGTGCTGAACAACTCGACCGCAGGATCTCGGATCTTTCCGGTGGCGAGCGGCGTAGGGCCTATTTGGCGGAGCAACTCATCCGCGAAGTCGACGTTCTTTTTCTCGATGAACCAACAAACCACCTCGATGTCGAAATTATCGCCTGGCTCGCGGCGCATCTTAAGAATCGTCCCAAAATTGCGATTGTCACCGTTACCCATGATCGATGGTTTCTCGATGAAATCTGCGACCATATGTGGGAAGTTGTCGGGGGAAATGTTGAAGAATATGAAGGCGGTTACTCCGCCTTTGTTCTCGCCAAAGCCGAGCGGATGCGTCAAGAATCAGCGAGTGAAGCGCGTCGGCAGAACCTCATGCGCAAGGAACTTGCGTGGTTGCGCAGGGGACCACCTGCTCGAACGACTAAGCCACAGTTCCGCATTGACGCAGCCAATGAATTAATTGCGGCAGAACCACCACCACGCAATGCCGTGGAGTTGTTGGAATTTGCCAGCGCTCGGTTAGGCAAGACTGTCTATGAACTGCACGACGCCAAGATCGGGTTTGAAACCCGAACCTTAATCAATCACATCACCTGGAATATTGCTCCCGGTGCTCGGATCGGAATCTTGGGGCCGAACGGTGCCGGTAAAACTTCCGTGCTGAGATCGATCCTAGGCGAGATTCCGCTCCTTGCCGGTAAGCGCGTTGAAGGCGTCACGGTTAAACCAGGAGTGTTGAGCCAGCATCTTGCTGATTTGGATCTGAGCATGACCGTGATTGACACAGTGTCAGAAGTAGCGAATTACATTGAACTTGGCAAAGGCAAGCAACTCAGTGCGAGCCAAGTTTGTCAACGACTCGGCTTTGACCATGACGGACAGTTCACCCGGGTGGGTGAGCTTTCAGGTGGTGAACGCAGGCGCCTTGAACTTACCCGCATCTTGATGTCAGAACCCAACGTCCTAGTGCTCGACGAACCAACAAATGATTTTGATGTTGAAACATTGGCCGCGCTGGAGGATCTGCTCGACGGCTTCCCAGGGACGCTTCTCATTATTTCCCATGATCGATATTTTTTGGAACGGGTCTGCGACAACTTCGTAGCAGTAATGGGTGACCTAGCATTTACTGACCTACCGGGAGGAATTGAACAATATTTGGAATCCCGTCGGAGAATGCTGGCCGGAGCATCCGCAAAGCACGCGACAGGTGGTGCCGGTGAAAGCGAAAACGCGTCGACGTTAACTCCTGCTCGCGTGCGGGAGCTTAGAAAGTTAACAGACAAGATCGATCGTCAACTGGCAAAACTTGAGGCTCAGATTGCCCTCGTTCATGATCAGATGCTTAAGTCTGCGGGCGACTTTCAGCGGGTCGCGCAATTAGATGGGGAATTGCGTGAGTTACATGTGACGAAGGAAAAAATCGAAGTGCAATGGTTAGAAACAGCGGATGAACTTTCAGGCGGGCAAGGCTAGCGCTGCAGGTTGTAGACTGAGCCCATGAGCGCTGTATTTACTGCACTACCCCAGCGTCAACTGGGTCCTTGGCAGGTTTCCGCAATTGGGCTGGGCGCGATGCCCCTTTCCAATACTGGAATGCTGGCTCACCGTGAACAGGCGATCTCAACGATTCACCGCTCCCTTGACTTAGGTGTCACATTTATTGACACGGCAAATGTCTACGCCCCGACGTGGGACACGGTGGGACACAATGAAGAGTTGGTCGCCGAAGCCTTGGCCCTCTACACCGGACCGGCCAATATTTCGAGCGTCATCGTTGCGACAAAAGGCGGTATCACCCGGGGTGAAGGCGAAACGTGGACGCGTGATGGAAGTCCATCAGGACTAAAAGCGGCATGTGCGGCCAGCATGAGCGCCCTGGGCGTCACGGTCATTGATCTTTATCATCATCATCGCCATGATTCGCGCGAGACCTATGCCGATCAAATGCGGGGAATCGCGGCCTTGCGCGATCTCGGTTGGGTTCGCGAGGTAGGAATTTCAAATGCGACGTTACTGGAACTCGAAGTGGCCCTAGAAATTCTGGGAGGCCCTGGAAGCGGTGGTGTTGTTTCCGTCCAAAATGAATTTTCACCACGCTACCGCGAGGATCACGACGTGTTGGAGAAATGCACGGAACTTGGAATTGCATTCCTGCCGTGGTCACCACTCGGCGGGTCAGACAACGCGAAAAATGTTGACCCGCAATTTGGCGAGTTCGCGGCCGTCGCTGCAGAACATGATGTATCCGCGCAGGAGATCACTCTCGCCTGGTTGTTAAAACTGTCACCGGTTGTCATCCCCATTCCGGGTGCAACCAAGCCGGTGACCGTCGATTCGATTGTTCGTTCACTAAATATCGAACTCACAGATCCACAGTTTGAGCGCCTTAACGCCACCGATTCAATTGGGGAAAGTTTCTTTCCTGAATCCGAACCAAGGAGCACGCTTCGGTGAATGCGCAGTCGGAGAAAGCAGCAACAAAAGTCCTTGTCATCGGGGCGGGTTTCGGTGGCCTCGCGGCTGCAACGAAATTGGCAAAGGCGGGGAACGTTCAGGTGACAGTCATTGACCGTCACTCCTACCAATTATTTTCCCCATTGCTTTATCAGGTGGCAACCGGTGGTTTGCCAGAAGACGACATTGCTTACCCCGTTCGCTCGGCTATTCCTGGAGTCGATTTCATTCGCGGTGAAGTGGTTAAAGTTTCGATGGAAGCGAATAACGTCCGGTTGAAAGACGGCCGAGTTCTTCATTTCGATCAATTGGTTTTTGCGGTTGGCAGTGTCGGCACCACGTTTGGTATCCCCGGTGTCGAGGAAAACGCTCTACAAATGAAGGATTTGTACCAAGCGCGGGCTATTCGAAACAGGCTCCTGCAAACATATGAAGATGTTGAGACCAGTGGTAAACCAAAAGAGGCACTCCGAGTTGTGGTTGTCGGTGGCGGACCCACGGGCGTTGAAATCGCGGGTGCGGTGGCTGAACTTCAAAAAAGCATGTTTCGCGAATTCGGCAAAGTGGCGGACAACGCCGTGGTGACGTTGGTCGAAGCTGGACCTCGACTTCTCCCCTCATTTAGTGAGAAATCTTCCGCGCGTGCGAAACAAGAGTTGGAAGTTCTGGGTGTGAACGTGATGGTGGACAGCGCGGTTGACCGGATGTACCCCGGTGACGTCCACCTTAAATCCGGTGAAGTGCTGCCCGCCGGCACCATTATCTGGGCGGCTGGAGTCGCGGCGCCGGCAGAGTGGAATGTGTTGGGGGAAACAGATCGTTCTAATCGACTTAAGGTCTCAGACACCCTTCGACTTCAACCCAATGTGTGGGTACTCGGCGACATGGCACATGTGGTGGACGCTGGGGACCGCCCGTTACCCATGGTCGCATCTGTGGCCATGCAACAGGGACGTTATGTCGCGGCAAGCATCGAGAAAATTCTGAAAGGTGAAGAGCCAAAACCATTTAGTTATAAAGACAAAGGTCAAATGGCGACAATTGGCCGCAGGCGGGCCGTTGTCGAAATGCCTAATGGGCTCAAATTGCAGGGAACGATCGCGTGGCTCGCGTGGCTAGGTTTGCACGTGTTCTATTTGGCTGGCGGTCGAAACCGGATATCTGTGATCGTCGACTGGTTCTGGAATTACATCTCGTGGGGGATCGGTCCCAAGCGGCCCGTTATCGATTGATGGCCGTTTTCACAAATTCGCTGTACGGCACGAAACATTGTGCCGTGCGATCACCGCGAGACCATCCGGCTGAGGTTGGCCAGATAGCCCACCACGGGTAGTACTTTTTAAGCGTGACGTAGGGCTTGGCAGCCATCTCACAAATTTTCTTGGTTTGACTTTCCACCGAACGCGATCCGGGGAATCGCTTGGTCGGTGTTGCGCCCAGATCGCGTTCAAGGATCATGATCCAATTCTTTTTCACATTAGTACACGGGTAAGCGCTCGTTGTGCGATTACCTGGCACTCCGGGCGTGCAGAAATTCAACTGATCTGCTGTCGTCTGGGCGACAAAGTCGGTCATTGACGTTGTGCGTTGTTGAGCTGCCCTTCCGGCGCGGAAAACAGCATCGCAGCGCACCCAGCGCTCGCCGGCATCCCACTGCGCCTTGCTGGGAAAAACGGGAATGCTTTGGAATCGGCTAGGGAGTTTTCGATCTCCGAGCCCAAGAAAAGTGTTCATATTCTTGATGGTGCACGGCTGCGTTGCCGCGAGCCGGGCCGCGGTCGGGGCCTTTGCTGGGACCCCAAAACGTTGTGACAGATTGCCGACCCAGTAGGTCTGGGCAGTGTGCGGCGTGGTGCAGTCAACAGCAGGGGCGCTCGCGGCCTGGTCTTTCGTCCCACTCGCCTGGTAGTTAAAGCAGTCCGCAACTTTCGCTGCCACTATTTCGGTTGCCCCAATCCTGGGAAGGGCGGTTGCGGAGAGGGTGATCCCAGCGACCAGACCCATACAAGCTGCGATCGCGGCGTACCGGGGAAACCTGATAATCATGAAATCACACTACCTTCTAGGGTCGAAATCTCCCAAAAAGGGGCGTACAGCAAAGAGGCCCGATGTGTTGGCCAAGGCTGGTCGGCCGTGCAATAGTCATAGTGAATCCGCGATATAGCAAAGATGACGTATCGCATTGATGACATATTGCGGATGTGTCATCGAAAAATGGCCGATTATGGCACCTGATGGCGCGGGAAGGTTGCGATCGCCACGCGAACCGTGAAGACTAGGGCGCATGCCTGTTATTAGTGTTGTGAGTTTAAAAGGTGGCGTCGGCAAAACTTCGGTGACGTTGGGTCTGGCGGGGGCGGCAAGCGTCAGAGGACTGGCCTCACTCGTTGTTGATCTTGACCCTCAGGGGAATGCAACGTCCATTCTGCGCGCCCATCCTTCCAAGACAACGGTAGCAAATGTTCTTGAGCACCCCACTCGCGCCGAAATCGAGTCGGCGCTGACACCCTGTGATTGGGAAATCGGTCCGGGTGAGGTTGATGTATTGGCAAGCCACCCCAGTGTGATCCGATTCGACTCCTGGACGCACCCGGCCGCCGTCTTTCGGCCAAAGTTGGTAAAAGCGTTGCAGCAACTCGAGGGTTACGACCTGGTCCTGATCGACTGCCCACCGTCACTTGGGGCGCTGACACGTGAGGCGCTGGCCGCTTCAGACCTTGCCTTAATCGTCACGACACCCTCGTATTTCGGCACTCGCGGAGTTGAACGAGCAGTGGCCGAGGTGGAGGAAATTCGCAAGGGGGTGAACCCGGGCCTAAAACTCGCTGGAATCGTGATGAACCGCGTTCGTTCCGTTACTGAGGAACACCAGTACCGCGTCGACGAGTTGGGAAATATTTACGGGAAGGCAATAAGTCTCAAGCCTTTCCTGCCCGAGCGCATTGCGGTGGCTCAAGCCGAAGGATTTGGCACACCGGTTCATGAAGTTAAAACACCTGGCGGACGCGAAGTTGCCGGGATCTTCGATACCTACCTGTCGACCTTATTGCGCAAGTAGCTCGTTTTGACCCTGCGTCTCGGGAGTTTCACCCATTCGCCGGTCCGCAAGGTATGCGATAACCGCCGATACCAAGCCGACTCCCAGAACAAGTGTCCAGCCGACGATATTGCCAACATCGCTACCCGGAGGTGGATTGTCCGGGCACATGCCGAGCCCGCACTCTGGGATGACCGCAATCCCAATAATGATCAGGTCAACCAGAACCCACAGCAGAACCCACATGGTAATGAAAAGGGTTAATGTTCGATGCCAGTGGCGGGTGCCGAGCACGCCCGTGTCACCGAGTTCAAAGGGCCGATTCCACATGAGCAAGAGGGCGCAACCGGCAACACCGAAGAGGAACGTGACAAATGCCCACGTATATAGGTGTAACCCTAAGACGGCGGGACCGAATCCGGGGTCACCCGGTGTTGCGATATGCAGCAGAATTTGGCGGGTGCTCCCCGCTCCACCTACGAGGGCGGCCAGGATGCTTAGGGCGTAGTGGCGGGCTCTGATACCCCACAGCAGGTTCATGGCGGGACCGACCGCTAGACCGATCATGGCTGAACGCTGGACAAGACACAGCGGGCACGGCTGCTCGCCCGCACCGAACTGAAGCTGCAGTGAGCCGGCTAGCACGCCGAGAAGGGCGAACAGGGCAGCCATGTTGATAAGTCGGGAAAGAGTGAGAGTTTGCTTATCGGACATGACGACTCCTTGGGGCATTGCGGGTTAGAAGTTCAACGGGATCGGGTCGGTGATGTGTAACCTCAAAATCACCAGAGTCCACACCAGGGTCAGGATGGCCAAGCCAGGCGTCCATCTCCATTTGCGGGCGATCCCCGCAAAAACTATTAACCAGAGAACAAACATCGAGAGCATCACGGTTTCAGGGTAGAGGTCACGAGGTGAAATGAGAAGTAGGACACGTTGGCGTAACTGCTGAGCAAGTTTGTAATTTAACCGCTAGATTTTGCCAGTCGTGCTTATACCGAGAGGTCAGATGTGAAGATTTTCGTGCCCAAAGAGACCACCACCGGAGAACTTCGGGTTGCCATGATTCCCAGTGTTGCCCGCAAATTCATCCAAAACGGATTCGACGTCGAGGTCGAAACCGGGGCCGGATCGAGTGCCTTTTTCTCGGACCCCGAATACGTTGAGGCCGGCGCTACCATCGCGGCCGACTTCGCCCGCGGTATCAACGGTGCACATGTGGTAGCAACGGTGCGCCCACTTGGCGCACGGGCCCAAGGATTACCGAAAGAATGCGTGGCGATCTCATACATTTCACCGGCGTCAGATAAGGAAACCATTTCCGCCGTTGCCGGCGCAGGGGCATCGCTACTCTCATTTGATCTTGTTCCCCGCATTTCGCGAGCACAGTCAATGGATGCCCTCACCTCACAGGCACTTGTGACCGGTTACCGCGCAGCGCTCATTGCCGCAGAAAAACTTCCCTCCTTTTTCCCATTATTTATGACCGCGGCGGGCACAATCCAACCAGCAAAAGTCTTGGTACTCGGCGCCGGAGTTGCCGGTCTGCAGGCGATTGCAACGGCAAAGAGACTCGGAGCAAAAGTTTCCGCCTACGACGTACGACCAGCGAGTGCTGATGAAGTGAAGTCAATGGGCGCGGCATTCATCACGTTAGACCTTGACGCGCTTGTTGGTCAGGGTGGATACGCGAAAGAAATGAGTGAGGACCGAGCCACTCGTCAACGCGAATTACTGACCCCTTACATCGCAGCGTCTGACGCCGTCATCACGACAGCAGCGGTGCCCGGTCGCACTGCGCCATTGCTTGTTACCCGGGAAATGGTGGAAACAATGCATGCAGGAAGCGTTGTTGTCGACCTTGCTAGTGAAAGCGGTGGAAACGTCGAAGGAAGCCGGCCCGGTGAAGTCGTCGAAATGGGGGGCGTCTTCGTCTGGGGCGCGCAAGACGTTGCGAGTTCAATGCCCGTGCACGCATCCCAACTGTATTCCATGAATGTCCTAGCGCTTTCGGCACTTCTTGTCAATGAGGGAATCATCTCGGTAAATCTTGAAGATGAAATTCTTGATGGTTGCGCCGTCGTCGTTAATGGAGAAATAAGAAACCAGGCCGCACGCGAAGCACTAGGAGTTAACTGATGGATAGCATCGCACTGCTCACGATTTTCGTGCTGAGCATTTTTGTTGGCTTCGAAGTTGTGTCGAAGGTTTCGGCCGTTCTGCACACTCCCCTTATGTCGGGTGCGAACGCAATTCACGGAATTGTGGTCATGGGCGCGATCATTGTGACCGGGACTGCGGAAGACACGCTGCCGTTGGTGCTCGGGGTAATCGCAGTATTTCTTGGCGCCATCAACCTTGTTGGTGGCTTTGTTGTGACCGACCGCATGCTTGAAATGTTTAAACCCAAGAAGGCTGCTGCACCGCGTGAAGGGAACCAGGCATGAGTACACCAACTTGGGTCCAACTCGCATACTTGGTTGCGGCCGCTCTATTCATTCTGGCGCTGAAGGGCCTGTCTTCACCCAAGTCGGCCCGCAACGGTGTTCTGCTTGGGGCCGCCGGCGCAATTCTGGCCACTACTGTTTTGTTCTTCTCCGGTATTGAGTTAAAGAATCTCGCACTGATTCTGATTGCCCTCGTGGTTGGTTCAGTCGTCGGTGCGGTAGCGGCGCGCAGGGTAAAAATGACGGCAATGCCACAGCTCGTCGCACTGTTTAACGGTGTCGGTGGTGGCGCTGCAGCTCTTGTCGCGGTTGTCGAATACCTAGAATTTGGGGGCGACGACCAGCTTCATCTGTTCTTCACGGTCGCCACCGTGATTATTGGTGCGGTCGCATTCAGTGGATCGATAGTGACGTTCCTGAAACTTCAGGAACTCATGACCTCGCGCCCCGTCGTAATTCCACTGGGTGCTCCCATCACAATCCTGGTTGCCGTTGCGACTCTGGTCTCTGGAGTGTGGCTCTTTTCAGATCCACAGGTCTGGGTCTTGGTAGCGCTCGTTGCTCTGTCACTGCTTTTCGGTGTGCTGTTCGTGCTGCCCGTTGGCGGCGCCGACGTCCCCATTGTGATCTCACTGCTCAACGCACTAACCGGTTTAGCGGTTGCCGCATCGGGCTACGTATTGGACAACGTCCTGCTTCTGATCGCTGGCACGCTGGTGGGCGCGTCAGGCACCTTGCTGACAACGCTGATGGCCAAGGCTATGGGCCGACCTTTGACGGCAACACTGTTTGGAGCATTCACCGCGAAGACTAGTTCGAGTGCCAGCACCGGGGCCGATCGTCCGGTGCGTTCAGGTTCAGCCAATGACGTTGCGATCATGCTTGGTTTCGCAAACAAAGTGATTTTGGTCCCCGGTTATGGATTGGCCGTTGCCCAGGCGCAGAACACCCTGCGTGAACTCGCCGAAATGCTCACCGAGCGCGGGGTTGACGTGGACTACGCAATTCACCCGGTAGCAGGACGCATGCCCGGCCACATGAACGTCCTTCTCGCAGAAGCAAACGTCCCGTATGAACTGCTCAAAGAAATGGATGAAATCAATCCCGAGTTCGCTTCAACGGATGTCGTGCTTGTGGTGGGGGCCAATGACGTGGTCAACCCGGCAGCTCGAACAGATAAAACAGCGCCGATCTACGGAATGCCGATCCTTAATGTTGATGCGGCCCAACAGGTGGTGTTCCTCAAACGTTCAATGCGGCCAGGTTTCGCTGGTATCGAGAACGAGGTTCTTTTCGACCCGAAAACATTGTTACTTTTCGGCGACGCAAAGGATTCGCTGACAAAAGTCGTTTCTGCGCTAAAAAATATTTAGGTACTAAACAGTTCCGTAGAGACGGTCTCCAGCATCACCGAGTCCGGGCACGATGTAACCCTTTTCGTTGAGTCGCTCGTCAAGTCCAGCAATGACAATGGTTACATTTTCCGCTCTGTCTCCATAGGCCTGTTCAAGTCGAGCCAAGCCTTCGGGTGCAGCAAGTAAACAAATCGCGGTGACATCTTTTGCGCCGCGTTCCAACAAGATGTCAATCGCAGCAATAAGGGTTCCGCCGGTCGCCAACATTGGGTCCAGTACGAAGACCTGGCGATTGTGAATGTCATCTGGCAGGCGGTCGGCATAGATTGATGCGGTCAGTGATTCTTCATCGCGCACCAGCCCAAGGAAGCCAACTTCGGCTGTTGGCATCAGACGCACCATTCCGTTGAGCATGCCCAACCCGGCCCGCAAAATCGGAACGACTAGGGGCAATGGCTCGGTCATTTCCCGGCCAACGGTGCTACTCACGGGTGTCGTTATCTCAACCTCACCAACTTCAAGTCCACGCGTTGCTTCATAGGCCAATAGGGTGACCAGTTCCTCTGCCAGTAGGCGAAATGTTGCGGACGAGGTCTCTTCGCGGCGAAGCCGGGACATCTTGTGGCCAACGAGCGGATGGTCAACAACAAGAGTGTGCATGCCCCGAAGACTAGTGCAATGTCTAGGTTCGCCCGCGAATAACGGATCGAGGTCGCATGCGAGGTGTCCCACGTGTAATTATTGGGCCATGGCAACCGAACAGGTACGGGCTGAGGACCTTGATTACAGCGCCATTTTGTGGCGGGAAGAGGGGCTCTGGAACGCAATTCATGTTCCAGCCGAGCAAGCAATCGTTCTCGACGACCTGTTGGCCCTGTGTCAGCAATACCCGGGTGAAGGCGGCGTCTACGCCGTTGTGGGGGTTGCCGACGAGTTCTTTATCGTGCTGCGCCACGACCCTCGAAAGACCGAAGCGCTCATCAGTGACGGCCTTGCCCTCCTAGATTGGGATATTGCTGAAGACGCGGCCGACCTCATTGATCTGGAGTGGGAGGAGGAGGACCTTGAAGAATATGAAGCGGTTGGCGACCTCAATCTCTTCGCCAATTTTGGTGTGAAAGCAGAGGATTTATCGATGATCTGCGAAAACCCCGATCTGGAACCGGATCAGCAAGTTTCTGAGATTTTGAAGCGAATCGGGGCCGAACTTCCTTGGAAGAAGATCCGCAACAAGTGAATGAAATGTTCATGCGCGAGGCACTCGAGCAGGCAAAAATTGCGGGCGAGCGTGGGGACATTCCGATTGGCGCGGTGATCGTGACCGACCAGGGTGAGGTTAT
>Ga0105049_10004527_pt1 | contig 16290 bp, 11 predicted proteins | sample MAT06_FD_78087 | JGI IMG/M metagenome (GOLD analysis project Ga0105049, IMG submission 78087) | Freshwater microbial communities from Lake Fryxell liftoff mats and glacier meltwater in Antarctica - MAT-06 | ecosystem: Environmental > Aquatic > Freshwater > Ice > Liftoff microbial mat | place... | reverse complement strand
TGAGGCGTTTAATGACTTCTTCTCGGTCTTCGTCGTATTGCGAAACGTGTATGTGGGAATGGATATCGAAATAGGAAGGGCTCATAAAGTAGTTTCAAGTTTTAAGTTTAGTAGATGCAAACTAATCCTTGCGGAGGAAGAGTGGCTCTGATGGAGATTTGTTGGATGCAATTAAATCAATAATTTTTGCAGATGTTTCTGGAAGCATTGGCTCCAGCATATGAGCCACAAGATGCAGGTCGACGACAAGCTGAGAAATAATCGTGAGGCCAGCTTCTCTGTCGGTCTTTATCAGCTTAAAGGGAGCGGTCTCTTGGATACGAGCATCGAGGATTGCTATTTGCTTCCACAGAAAATCCCCCGCTTTTTGCATTTCAAACTTTTCTAAATGATGCTCGAACTCTTCTGGAATAGAAATTTTAGGAAGCTCGGGAGTTTTCACAAGATTAGTTTCGGCCATTTTCATAATACGGCTGGTGAGGTTTCCGAGCCCATTTGCTAAGTTTGCGTTGAAAGACTCAGTAAATTTCTCAATGGTCACAGCGCTGTCTTCAAAGGTTGAAAGGTCTCGGAGAACAAAATATCGCAACGCCTCAGTGCCAAACTGCGAAACGATATCTGCTGGACTTATAACATTCCCGAGGCTCTTGCTCATTTTCTGTCCCCCTGACTGGAGAAATCCATTAATAACAATAGTGTGCGACTGAGGAAGCTCGCTTGCCATAAGCATTGCCTGCCACATTGCAGATTGCTGGCGAAGATTATCCTTTCCGCAATACTGTACGGGAGTTCCATTCTTCCAATATTTTTCAAATTGCTCTGTGTTTGTCGGCCAACCAAGTGTAGAAATGTAGCTTACCAATGCGTCGAACCAAACGTACATAACATGATTTTCGTCCCCTGGTACTGGCACGCCCCACGACATTTTTTCTTTTAGCCGTGAGATTGAAAAATCAACAAGGCCCCTCTCAACAAATGCTTTTATCTCGTTGTATCTGAAATCGGGAATGACAAACTGGGGATTCTCTTTATAAAAAGCGAGGAGCTTTTCTTGAAATGCTGAAAATTTGAAAAAATAATTCTCTTCATCGATACTCTCTATCTCTCTATTTGGATGGAGGGGACATTTCCCTTCTACTAATTCTGAGTCTGTTTTTTCGAGCTCGCACCCAATACAGTACTTAACCCTGTAGTTCTTTTTGTAAATGTATCCGTTCTTATCACAAAGCCTCCACATCTCTTGTGCGGCAGATTTGTGATTTGCGTCCGTAGTGCGAATGAAATGAATGTCGTCACTTAATCCTAAAAGAGTCGAGAGTTCTTTAAACTTTTCTGCGTAGCCATCGACATACTGCCTTACATCTACCCCTGCTTTTTTTGCATCATCAAACAGTTTTTGACCATGCTCGTCGGTTCCTGTATTAAAAAAAATATCAAACCCCTTACTTTTTTTGTATCGAGCAACAACATCTGCTCGGATAATTTCCATAGCAAAACCTATGTGAGGATCGTTGTTCACATATGGCAAAGTGGTGGTTATGTAAAAGGGTTGTTGTTTCATACGTCCTGAGCCCTGCTCACTAGTTTTAAGTTTTAAAGAATGTACTCTGCATTCCTCTCTTTTTACTCTTTACTCTTTACTTTTTACTTATTACTTTTCTCCCTTCTTCTCTATTCTGTATTCTCTATTCTTCTTTCCCTTCTTACTCTTCTTTCTCCCGCATACTTCGAGCTTTTTTACGCTCGACGTCTTTGAGGAGCTCCATAAGGACCGCGGCAATAGGCACCGAAAGAACAATACCCAAAAATCCAGCAATTTTGGCTCCAATAATGAGTGCCAATATCGAAACAATGGGGGGAACTCCGACCACTTTCTTGACCACGACCGGATAAATAAGCTGACTTTCAAACTGTTGAATTATGAGAAAGAGGCCCGCAACAATAACTGCTAAGGTAACCCCCCCATCAAGAAATCCTATCAAAACCGCCGGAGCTGCTGCAAGGAACGCTCCAAAGAGTGGGATAATCTCAAAGACTCCCGCAAGAACCGCAAGGAGGAGTGCGTTGCGGACGCCAATAAGAGTGAGTCCAAGGTATACCAGGACCGCAACAATGATTGCCAGGAGTAACTGCCCTTGCATCCATAGACCAATCTTAACTTTTGAACGATTCCATAAATCAATAACGTATGCTTCCTTATCGATAGGAGTAACAATTCGTAGGAACTGCCCTACCCCGTCTTCCTGTACTCCTAAATAAAATGAAATGATGATGATAAGAAGGAAACTCAGAATTCCTCCGAAAATAACATCAACCGTTCCAAAGAACCCGCTCGATAAATTTACTAGCGTTGCGTTTACAGTAGCGACTACCGCAGGCAAAGAGAAGCCTTCAGAAAAATTTTGAAAGAAATTAGCACCGCCTGCTGTATCGACTTCTGCTACTTGAGAGACAGCAATTCCATACTCAGGCAACGTCTTCAATAGATCTGAAGATTCCTGCACCAACGGAAGGAGGAGGAAGTAAAACGAGCTGACCATAACAGCAGCTGTGGCAACGTAAATGAAGAGGGCGCCGATGACTCGAGGGACTCTTCGCTTTTGAAACCACTTAATTCCAGGCTCAACCGCTGACGCCAAGACAATCGCCGTAAGAATAATGAGGACAATATCTCTGATGTAATATAAGAAATAACAGGCAACAATAACAAGCACTGTTTTTACAATGCTTCCAGTACTTATTCCGTGCAACACTTCTTTTTGATTACCATTCATTGACTTATACTACCACGAGCACCCTGTTTTAAAAGTGAGCATGGAGAGCCTTCTTAATCCCCTTTTCATCTTTGATATTTCCTACAATAGCAAGATAGAGGTTTTCAGTAGTGAAAATTTGTTTTGCGAGTGTTTGAATTTGCTTTGCGGTCACCGCTCGGAGCTTCTTCTCGATTTCTTGCGGGGTTTGGATTTTCTTATGATTCAACGCTTGGTCTCCCACATAATGTGCGACAGCGTCCGATGACTCGAGTGCCATTGCCATATTGCCTGCATAATATTCTTTTGCTTTTGCAAGCTCTTGCGCAGTTACAAGGGTGGCTTTGAGCTTAGTGAATTCTTCAAGGATAGCTGTTATAACTTCTGGAACACGATTTGGATTAACGCCGGCTGAGACCGTGAACTCTCCGTGGTCAGTGAACTCGCTTGATCCAGATCGAGCGTAGTAACACACTCCCATATCTTCTCGAAGCTTCTGGAAAAGCCTCGAGCTCATTCCCTCTCCAAGTATCGTGTTCAAAACAGAAAGTGTTGTATTTCTTTTGTCTGTCACTTTGAATGTCGGGAATCCTATTACCATATGGGTTTGGTCAGTAGCCTTGTGCTGAAGAGCCATACGAGGACCTTTTAGTGGTGCAAGAACTTTTTCCTTCTTCCTTTTTGGAGTATTTTTTATATCTTTGAAAGATTTTGAAACAAGTGAAAAGACTCCTTTCTCACTAACGTTTCCTGCCACAATGACGGTGGTAGCTTTTGAAACATAATGCTGGGCTCGATACTCAATAAAATCTTTTTGTGTGGCCTTTTTGATAACATCCTTTGCGCCCAAGATAGATCTTCCGGCTGGAGTATTTCCATACAAAAGCTCACCGAACACTTCGTGTACTTTTCGCTGGGGTAGGTCGGCGTACATGTTCATCTCTTCGATAATCACTCCTTTTTCTTTCTCGAGCTCTGTTTCAGGAAAGGTCGGGTTCAAATAGAGATCAGAGATAATGTCGATGAGTTTGTCTGTGTGCTTTGGATGAGCTTTGGCATAGTAGCCTGTGTATTCAAACGAAGTGAAGGCATTGTTTTGTGCGCCCATATTGTCGAGCTCAAGGCTCATATCGATGGATCGGGGACGTTTGGTAGTGCCCTTAAAACACATATGCTCGAGGAAATGAGAGATACCACTTTCCTGCTCTCGTTCATATTCTGAGCCGGTTGCCACCATAGTTAACACCGTGACAGTGGGGCTGTCTTTCATGGGAACCACAATTACCGTAAGACCATTAGGCAGTTTCTTTTTGAGTATTCGCATGGCGAGAGTTTAGCACGGACTGAGGAATTAGGGGAAGAGATGGGGATGAATGGAAGAGAATAGAGAATAGAGAATAGAGAAAAGTAATAAGTAAAAAGTAAAAAGAGATGAATACAGAAGAAAGAAAAAAGAAGAAGAATGCACAAACAAAAAACCCTCGGTTTGCATCGTCCATAAGACGAAGCAAACCGAGGGTCAAAGAGTCCAAGGGCTCAAGTGTAAAAGTACGAGAGACCAAGAACCCAATTTACTACTTAAGTGGGACAACCTTACCGCCCACGCTCCAATTATTCGGATCCTCAACGGAGTGGGCGCTGACGACCCAGCCACCGTTGACTGAGCACCAGCACACGCGAACTGCCAAGGGATAGTGATCTTCATCTTCATCTTCAACTTCAACATAGAAGAGGTAGTCGTACCCATTGGTTAGCAAGGCTCCTTCTTGTCCATTCCCCTGAAGGGAAAGAAGGTGGAAGAGACAACGCAGTGTTGTGACTATCCTATCCCTTCCGAGTTCGGTTCGTGTGGGTCCATCTACAGAAGCTTCTTCAAGCTTGTGGATTAAGAGCGTCACTTCACATTGAGCTTCCTCGATTTTACCGAGGAAGCGCAATCTGAAGTTATCACCCATCCATGCAATCTTGACCTCAGCAGTGTTTGAGGTGTCGACCACAAACTTCTCACGGGCGATGAATCGCTCGGTTGAAGCAGGGACAGTCACTTCGCGGGGGAAGGTGAGAATGGTTTTGAAGACAATCTCGCCCGATCCACCAATGAAGCGAAGGAAATTGTCCCATCCGCCCATCCGATTGATACACGCTTCGGTTTGACCGGCGGTCACATCATTGTACTTAGCCACGATAATGCTCCTTGCGCTCTAAGCGCTTGGTTTCCCTCTACCCGAGGTTATAGGGGCTATGATCATTCGCCACAGCCTAGAAATAACGAGGTTTCTCGACTTCTCTAGGCTGTGGCGACGCAAGTAGTGTGAAAGGACTTTACATATAAATTATACACCTATTTGGTATTTGTGTCAATCAATACGTAGTATCCGAACATCAAAATAGCCCTTAGTTGGGGCTATTGATATTAAAGATTTTCAGGGTTTTGATCCTTCGCGCTCGGCGCAAGGAAGACAAAGCCGTGCACACGAGCCCATTCGAGCTCGGGACGACCATAATAGCTCATCAACAAACGACCTGTATCGTAGCGACTTACACTCAGAAGATGTGGAAGGCCACGGGCGCCGACAAGGGGTTCATGCATGACGGTAAGCGAGAAAAGTCCGGTGCGTTCTATGTCTTTGTCGGTGATAAGCTCACGAAGAAGTGGCGCGACTTCAGCCGGAGGGGCGAGGTATCCACGACGCTGAGCTTCAGCGCGGACCTTTGAAGTAATTCGGTCGTCATCCTCAAATTCCTCCCCTTTGATTAAAACAAGCTTGTGAGTGACGCCGGTTGTCGCGATAAAATTCTTGTCGCACAGCATTTGAATTTCGCAATCGCTAATGTCCCACTTCCCCGCATGGAGACGAGCTATCCACTCTTCACCACTGAGTCCATTTGACGTAACTGTATAAGTTTCCATTGAATGTGTTCTTTATTACTTTAAAAAACTTAAAAGATCTTCTTCGCTCACCCTCTCTTGTGCTCCCGTATCTCGATTACGCACCGTTACTCCTTTTCCTTCGAGAGTTTCAAAGTCTATTGTCACGCAGTACGGCGTGCCTATCTCGTCTTGTCTGCGATATCTCTTTCCGATGTTTCCGTTGTCATCAAACATTGCAGAAGGGATTTCTTTTTTGATTCCAGCAAAGATTTCCCGCGCTTTTGCGACAAGCTCAGGCTTATTCTTGAGAAGTGGAAAGACTGCAACATTCACGGGAGCGATATTTTTTGAAAGTTTTAGATACACACGCTTTTCACCCCCCAGCTCGTCTTCGGTATATGCATCGCAAAGTACCGCGAGGACAGTCCTGTCGACACCCACCGCAGGCTCGATAACATGAGGAATAAAACGCTCTTCCCCTTCTTCGTAATACGACAGGTCTGTTTTTGACGCTTCGCTATGCTGTTTTAAATCGTAATCAGTTCGGTACGCGAGGCCGTATAGTTCCTTCTGTCCAAACGGGTAATCAAACTCAATATCAACTGTTTTCTTAGAATAAAATGATCGCTCTTCCTCGCTGTGTTCATATTGATGCAGGTGCTTTGGGTTAAGTCCAATATCATCCACTAAAAACTTAGTGATATTTTTCATCCAGCCATCAAACTCTTTCTCCCATGTTTCGGGGCGAATAAAATATTCGATTTCCATTTGCTCGAGTTCTCGAATACGAAAAATATAATCTCTCGGAGTTATTTCATTTCGAAACGCTTTTCCAATCTGACCGAGTCCGAATGGAAGCTTTGGGTGAAATGTATCAATAACATTTTTAAAGTTCACAAACATTCCTTGTGCTGTTTCAGGGCGTAGATAGACGAGAGCGGACGAATCGTCTGATGCTCCAACTTTTGTACTAAACATCATATTAAACTTTCGGACTTCCCCAAGCGGGTTTCCTTCAGGACTTTTAATTCCTTTTTCTGCGATGAGTGCATTCATTTCTTTTACCGTAAGTGTGCGTGCGTCAATTCCCGCCTCTTCGAGCAAGTGGTCAGCGCGGTATCTTTTTTTTGTTTTTACATCGTCTACCAAAGGGTCGGCAAAGTTTTCAGTATGCTTTGTGGCTTGCCACACAGCGCTATTCATGAGGATGGCAGCATCGATGCCGTACATATTTTCGGGAGTTTCAACGAAGCGCTTCCACCAAATATTTTTAATGTTGTTTTTGAGAGTTACTCCGAGAGGGCCATAATCATAGGTACCCGCGAGGCCTCCATATATTTCAGAGCCTGGGAAGATGAATCCTCGGCGCTTTGCTAAGGATACGATATCTTCAAGTAATTTTGGTTTATCTATCATGGTGCTATCCTAGCGAGCCGGGGATTATTTTGCAATCACTTCGTCACCGCTTTTAAAGGTAGGGTCAGTGGTAAATTGGGTCGTCAGAGCAGGCGCACTAGCTGAAACATTTAGCCTTGTAAATTCATCAACGCCACTGAAACTGGAATTTTCAACTATTGTTGGTGAGCTTCCTACTTGATTCGCGCTCGGTGTAAGACCGACTTGGAACTGCGCTGTACGAGCAGGTGTACCAAAACCAGTCCCGCCCTTAAGCTCACCGATATTCCATATAACTTGGCGGGTATTGCTATCATAGGTGATAGATTCACCACTTGGACTCGTGAGGCTACTAAAAGTAACATATGGAGGAAGCTGGGCAATCATTGTTGCTTTATTTGCGGTGTTGAGCGAGTTGGTAGCTGTCCAGATGATTGTATATGTTGTCGTCGTATCGACACGCGGAGGCACGGGACCACTATTTTCAAACGTTCCTGTTGATCTGACGACTCGCGAGTCAACGCTTGCCCGTGACGCTAATTTAACTGAGCGGTTAACGGTTGCAGTTATTAATTGAGATTTTCCATTGTCGTCGATTTGCTCTCCGGAAACCGTAATCGCAATATTAATACTCTGATTTGCACCGGCGCCAAAAGCACTCAGCGCAATAAGACCAAAGTTAATATCACCCCTTCCACCTGGTTCAATGCGGGCAAAAGAGGAATTTCCACTTTTATTCCAATTGATTGTACTATCTAAAGATCGGTAAAATCCCCCGTCACTAGCCGATACGGCTGATTTATCGAGGGCTGGACCGCTAAGAACGACGCTCACTGTATTGTTGAGCAACGGACTTTGTAAATTGTTAGAAAAAAATACTGTACTTTGGACCCTTCCGCCTGGATCTATTACTGTGTCGCCTGAATTTTGACCACCTATATTTGCAGCAATGCCAATAAATGGACGCTTAATTTTGACAGTTTGAGGGAGCACAGAAAATACCGCGCCGATCTCACCATCATTGGTAGGGTTTGCAATACCGACAGAAAACCTAAATGTTCGCTCTTCTTCATCTTGCCCTTGCAGGACTCCCTTGATAGTAATCATTTGTTTTTGATTGCTTGCCAATTCACCAATATTCCAAAGGCTTCCCGAATTGTTCGCAGGATTCACATCAGCACTTTGAAATGTGAAGCCAAATGGGTATTCGGCTTTCAAGAGTACGTTAGAAAGAGTTTCACCACTGTTTGAAGCGACAGTTATGGTGAAATTTATCTCACTATTTGAATTTACCTCTTTCGGATTCTCTATCGTTACCGTAAGCGGAGTGGATTTAATTACGATGTTATAATTTTTGTCTTTATAAAAAACAGCACCAGAGTCTTTAACTCGATACTCATATGTCATCTTGATTTCTTTAAGACTATCTTTTTCTCCAAACAATACTGCTTTGAAAGTTTTGCGAACTTCTCCCCGCGCAGGAACGAGTCCGGTATCTTCTTTTAGTTTTGAGAGTTCAGTTGCCATATCACCAGCTACCCTTGTGCCGTCTGGATACGTAAGAGAAAGATTTGAAGTTTCAAGAGCAGTAGCATTATTATTTTTAATGACAACGTCATAGGTAAACTCTTCTCCACCACCAATCGATGACGGGCCAACAACTTGAATATCGATATTGTTTCCGGAAATAGTATTTGACCCGCGCAAAAAAACAAAGGAAGTTGTGGCGACAGCCCCAACAAAAAAGATTATTGATCCAATCAGAATTTTCTTAAATAGGTTTCCTTGCTGTATTTCTTTTGAAAACCTTTCTCTAGCAAGGAGTTCTTCAATATTTTCTCCTTCCTCACTTTTCCATTCATGTTCAATATCAAATTCAGGGGAATCGATAACTGCACGCTGATCAATATATGGTTTCGCAGATTTCTTTCGTGAGTACACATCACTTTCCATGCGATCGATATTATGACTATCTTGTGGATTCATAAGAAAAAGTATACCGCATTTTTAGAGTATTGTGTTAGAGCTGACTTTCAGCAAGTGAACTGTTTATATCAATAAGAATTTGTTTTTGAAGTAATGAGACGATTGTTATATTTTCTGTATCGAAATTTTGGTTGCATGTCAGCGCTTCATATTCAGATCTTGGGTTCATATATCCAAGTTCGAACAAAAGTCTCAAAATTGCTAACGATTCCATTGCGAGTAACTCTTTTTGGTCATACTCAACTGTAATCAACGCCTGGGAGAAAGAGTCTGTAAGAGAGAAAAGTTCCTTGTGAATAGATTCACCGGTCACGAGTCTCCGAGTAAGGGCAAGGAACCGCGAAAGGATTAGTCGCTTTTGCGGGTGTTTTCCAAGGCTCCTGTAGGTATTTGTTTCTGGCTGACTACTAATTATTTTCCACGAATGTTTTCCGCGAATAAATGAAAAAGTTCCAAACGAAAAATCTTCAAGGCCCGCAGAAAGCTTTGATTCGCTTTTTCTAACACTGCGAGCGTTAGCCACCACAAGGCCGAGCTCTTCGGTCAGCACATAGTAGTACTTGTCAGCCTCCCCTGAAGGAAGCCCTTTCAAGACAAATCCTTTTGTCGTATATATGTGATATGCCATAAGCTATTAGCCTTGTAAGCTTTTTACAGCGTGATTGAAAACCAATCCTTAGAGTCTAAAGGCGGGTCAGAAATTGTGAGATTTGCTATGGAGCAGGTAGTAATGATTTCTTTCTTCCATACTTCTACAGCTACTTTTCCTTCTGGGGTAAGAGCTAAAGAAACATCCACCTTGTCTCCTGCAGAAAAATTCTTCTCCTTTCTCATATCTTGAATCGCACGCACAAGCTCTCTCACATCACCTTCTTGCTTTAATTCTGGAGTAACGTTCGTGTCGAGAGATACTTCTGTTTCAATCGCCTCGTTAAAATCAATATGCTTCACATTAATTTCGTCTTGAATAAGAGCGAAATATTCTTTTTTTTCGACAAGCTGCAAGCTCTTAATAGTTAGGCTTGAAAGAGGTTGTCGAACCTTGATGCCAGCGCGGGCTCTCGCCTCAAGACCCAAGCTCACAAGACTTCGAACTTCTCTCATCACATTCAGGATTTCTTCTTCGTTTTTTGTTTGCTCAGCAACCTCTGGCCATAACAAAAGATGCACACTCTCTGCACTTTTTGAATTTGTTCGTCTATAAATATCTTCAGCCAAGAAAGGGAGGAATGGAGCTATGGTGCGAGAAAATATATCTAGAACTGTACCAAATGTTGAAAGAGCTTCAGTTCGCTGTGTCTGATCCTCCCCTTTCAGTCGCTCTCTGGATCGGCGAAGATACCACGTTGATAGATCATCAATGAATAGATCAATCGGAGCGTGCGCTTCGTCGAGCTTGTAAGCTTGCATCCCTGCTGTTACCTCTCGGACAACCTGGTTTAATCTGCTTATGATCCATCTATCGAGAACGTTCGGGCTCTCTACACTTGTGAGTGCATCATCCCTATATAAATCATAGAAAGAAAGTACGTTTTGAGTTCGAAGAATATTTTTTTTATACACTTCATCTACTCCTCTTTCAGAAAAATTAAGGTCTTCTGATTTCATCAGCGGCGAAGAGAGCATGTAAAACCTGATTGCATCCGCTCCATATTTATCAAATAGAATAGTCGGATCAGGAAAATTTCCTTTTGATTTAGCCATTTTCTGTCCATCTTCTGCGAGAACCGTACCAGTTGTCACCACGTGTTTAAAAGCAATGCTATCAAACAACATAACCGAAACCGCGTGCATATAGTAGAACCACGTACGAGTCTGAGCGATATACTCAGCTATAAAATCTGATGGAAAATGAGTCTCAAACCATTCCTGATTTTCAAACGGGTAATGTTTCTGCGCAAAAGGCATCGAACCGGATTCGAACCAGCAATCAAACACTTCTTTGATTCGATGAAGCTCTGTGCCGTCTTCATGTACGAGAACAATGTCATCGATGTACGGCCGATGGAGGTCGAGCTCGAAGTTTTCATTATGGGGAAATGGAACAAATGGAAATTCAAGCACATGTCCGTTGGCTGGAGTAAGGCTGTCGATGATTTCTTTTGAACGATTCATATCTGCTCCTTCGATAATTGCGTACATAGCTTCTATTCCAATTCCGTGAGTGAGCACAAGAATCGTTTCACCTTTGTGCTTTGAATCGATATCAAAGAGAAACTGGCCGAACCGTTTTTTTGCATCGAGGTAGCTTTCTCCGTTTGGAATAGGAATGTCGTACGCTTGCATTGCGCCCGTTGCATACTGTGCGTATTCAGAGAATTTTTTACCTTCAAGGTCTCCGAAGTTGAATTCGCTGATTCGAGAATCTTCTACAATCTTGCTGGTATCAAACGAAATCGCTTGTGAAATTCTTTGAGCTGTTTCTCTCGTTCGCGCGTATGGCGATGTGTATATTGCAGAAACAGATTTCGGTTTCAGTGTCTCGCCAAGTATTTCCGTCTGCTCGATACCTTTTTGCGTTAATCCATAGGTGCTGTTTGGATCAGAACTTGCGATGTTTTGTGTATTGTTTTCAGCTTCCCCATGTCTCACAAAGATAAACGTGTTGCCGTTTGATTTTGTATGTTTCTTTAGTGTTTCAATCGAATCAATAAATAAAATTTCTTTGCCGTTTTCACTTTTCCAAATAGGTAACGGGGAGGCCCAATATCGATTACGAGAAATATTCCAATCAGGAGCACCTTCCATACTTTTACCAAAGCGACCATTTTTAAGATGGTCTGGCACCCAATCAATATCCTGATTGAGATCAAGCATTCTTTGCTTTACTTTTTGTATATTAATAAACCAAGCATCCAAGGCAAAGTAGTACAGCGGTGTTTCGCACCTGAAACAGTGAGGATACGAGTGGATAATCTTTTCCTTCGCAAACAAAAGTCCTCGAGGGGCAAGGTTTTTGATTATGAGAACATCGCCCGCTTGGTGATCTTCTTTTGATTTTGCTTTCTCTCCTGCAAAATCTGTTACCTCTCCAATAAACTTTCCATCTGAACCTATATGTCGGACAAACGGAATTTTTTCTTTCTTGGCAAGATCCATATCTTCTTCTCCATAAGCAGGAGCGAGGTGGACGATTCCAGTACCACTTTCGGTGGTCACGTAGGTAGCAGCATACACTTTCCACCCATTCGAATGATTTGGAAGATCAGTATTTTTTATAAAGTAATCAAATGGTGGAACATATGATTTTCCAACAAGTGCGCTTCCCTTAAATTCTTCGATAAATTCCGGATTTGAAAATTTCTCGCTCAGTTTTGGAAATAAATCTTTCGCAATAATGTAGTAAGAAGTTTTTTCGTCCTTTACCTCTTTTACCTTTATGTAATCTACATCATTATTTACAGCTGCTGCAGTATTACCGGGGAGTGTCCATGGAGTTGTCGTCCACGCAAGCAAAAAAGTTCCTGGCTCATCTACCAACTCTAGTTTTATATATACCGATATGTCGGTAATATCCTTATATGAATGATCCATCGCAATTTCTGAGTTTGCAATAGGAGTTTCACAACGCGGACAATATGGCAGAACCCTCACCCCTTCGTATACCATCCCTTTCTTGTTTATTTCACCAAATGCCCACCACACGGATTCGATAAAGGTGTTATCCATCGTTTTGTAAGATCCATCAAAATCAACCCAACGCCCCATTCGATCCACGGTTGTCTTCCAATGAGAAACATAATCAAGCACTTTGCTTCGTGCATATTCGTTAAAGGTATCAATACCCATCTTTTCAATTTCTTTTCTTCCAGAAATTTTTAAATCTTTTTCTACGATATTTTCAATCGGTAATCCGTGGCAATCCCAACCCCACTTTCTTTCAACTCGAAAACCTTGCATCGTTTGATATCTCGCAACCGTATCTTTTACCGCACTTCCCAAAATGTGTCCGTAGTGTGGCAGGCCAGTAGCAAACGGAGGTCCATCATAAAACACGTACTCACCTTTCGGAGATTCTTTATCTAAGCTTTTTTGAAAAACAGCATTGTCTTTCCAAAATTGTAGAATCTTTTCTTCTTTTTCAGCGATTGGGCTTTTTATCGCCTCAACTATTTCTTTATCATCCTTATTTTGAGCCATATTAAGAGAATTATATCACACAAAGCTATTTTCTACAGATGTTCCACCCCTTTTTACCAAGGAGACTCCTAGGTAAAAGAGGGTGGTGGTTAATACCCAGGAGACTCCTTGGTAAGTAGTAGGTGGTAAATTGATACCAAGGGGAGCCCTTGGTAGTGAAGAAGCGTGCTGATTTCGTTAGATTGTTACCAAGGGGAGCCCTTGGTAGTGGATGGGGTGGTAAATTGTTACCTAGGGGAGCCCTTGGTAAAAAAGGGGGTTAGTTGCGGGGAGTTTTGCCAGAAGTTTTGGTAGAAGTTTTGCGGAGGGTCTGGTCTATTCTTTTTGCAATCGCAATCATATCTTTTTCTTTTTTGCCTCTCGTGGTTTCTCCAGCAGTACCAATCCTGATTCCTGACGGATCCATTGGCGAGCGCGTTTCTCCCGGAATAGTATTTTTGTTTACAATGATTCCTACTTTTTCTAATCTATCGCTCGCTTCCCCGCCAGAAATTCCGGCGCCATTCATCCATGTATCTACTAAGATCATATGAGAATCAGTCCCGCCAGAAATTATTCGGTAGCCGAGTGTTTTGAGTTCATTTGAAAGCGCGGTGGCATTTTTCAACACTTGCGCTGAATATGTTTTAAATGCCGGAGTTGATGCTTCTTTGAGCGCTACCGCTACTGCAGAGATAGCGTTCACGTGCGGACCTCCTTGAAGCCCTGGGAAGACTGCTTTATCTATTTTCTTTGGAAACTCTCGGGAATCTATTTTTGAAAAAATCAGTGCTGAGCGTGGACCCCGCAAAGTCTTGTGGGTAGTAGTAGTTACCACATCTGCGTATGGAAATGGGGACGGATACACTCCGCCTGCGATGAGCCCTGCCAAGTGCGACATGTCTACAAGGAGCAGTGCTCCGCACGCATCCGCAATAGCGCGAAACTTTTTGAAATCAACTTTTCGAGGATATGCGGTGAACCCGGCGATGATGAGGTGTGGCTTTTCTGTAAGCGCCAATTCTTTTAGAGCGTCGTAGTCTATTTGCTCTGTCTTTAAATCAACACCAAACGGAATCTGTTTCCAAATCTTTCCCGTCGCAGATGCTTTGTGTCCGTGCGTGAGGTGCCCACCATCTTGTAAGTTCATTCCCATTATTGTTCCTCCTTGTGGAACAAGAGCCAAAAAGACCGCAAGGTTTGCGGGAGAGCCTGAAAGGGCTTGGACATTTACCGCCCATTTTTTAGGACTGAGCTTAAACAAGTCGAGCGCTCGTTTCTTGCATAGGTCCTCGATGCTATCGACGACAGCATTTCCTCCATAATACCTCGCACCGCTATACCCTTCTGCGTATTTATTCGTCAGCTCTGTGCCGAGCGCAATGAGCACGTCCTTCGAAACATAATTTTCAGACGCGATAAGGTTCACGACAGACTTTTGCCTTTTCTGTTCAGCTGTAATGAGTTTTTGAATTTCTTTGTCTTTCATTGGTGGGAACACAATACCAAAAAGTTTCTTTTGCGTATACAAAAAGAAACCGGTCAGCTTTGCTAAGCTGACCGGTGTTTTCTCTATTTTCACAAATGTCCTGGTGAAGTTGTGAGGAGTGTTTGGTACAATTTCCAGATTTCCGAATGAATTTCCTCAGGGGCACGCAACATTCCATCACAAGAACTGTCGATGATTGCCCACCCAGGGGCACGCTCGACAGCAAGGGTGCGATACACAGAAGCGACCTTCTCTTGATAGCGAGAATCCTTCTCGTGCTGGTCTTGCTCTTCTCCACGTTGTTCAAGTAGCGTGAGTGCAACATTAAGGGGCACGTCGAGGAAAATCACGAGATCAGGAGTAGGGATACCCAATGTGTCATACTCGAGCTTTTCGAGATATGTCACAAAATCCCACCGATTGTCTCCCTCGAGCTTTGCAGCTTGAAAAGCAACATTTGACGGCGTGTATCGATTGCATACCACGTCTCCGAGCTTAAGTGCTTCTTCAAGTGGACCCTTCGCTGTTGCGCGATCAATTGTGTAGAGCGCAGACGAGAGTACTGGATGGAGGTGTAGAAAGTCACCAAACTCACCCATGAGAGCCCGCTTGATGCGAGAACCAACAGGAGTGTCGTACTGCGGAAAATCAAACTCGGTGATAGTTCCACGACGCGCATGAGCAAGGAGTAGTTTTGTCTGGGTTTTTTTACCAGCCGCATCTCCACCTTCAAGCACAATCAGTTTGCCTTTTTTTGACATCGTCTATTCCTCGCATATGGTGAGTAGAACAGCCTAGATTAAAGGTACGCTATCTCAGTCTGAGGTCAATCTTTTTGACTTATTAAAACAATTGTCTAGTATGGAACCAGGTTGTTCGTTCACACGTTTCTCATTCACTCGAGGTTGCGCACATGCATGATCTATCTGGTCTCAGTCACACCACAAGGACTTCCGCTTCTGGGGCGGAAATCATCGTTCTCGACACAGGAGCCGTCATCACAGCAGAAGACGAAGCGATGCTTCAAGCTCTCCACTCACGCTCTGTAAAGGGTGTGAAGGGGCATCTTGAGGCACTCGCAAAGCGAGGCTCAGGGAATTTCATGAGTCAATACTACGTCGGGTATGGCGACAAATCGATCGGAGATTGTGGAACTACTACAATCTTCATTGAAGGAGTTTCCATGCTCTGCGCGAAAGCGATTCAAGATTGGGCGCTGTACAGTGGGCAAGAAGCATCGACTCGCTACATCAATTTTGCAACTCAGCCTTTTTTGAACCCTTATGAGATTGATGCAGGTTCAAAAATTCTTGAGAGTTGGAGGGAATTTTATGTTAGAAACCTTCCAATAATTATTGCAGATCTCAAGGTCCGCTTCCCGCGAAGTGATGATGAGGATGAAACTGTCTACGAAAAAGCTATCAAGGCTAGGGCATTTGACGTCGCACGCGGATTTCTCCCCGCAGGAGCCAAGACGAATTTGTCATGGCACACGAACCTCCGCCAAGCTGCCGACCACTTGCTGACATTACGCAATCACCCTCTCTCTGAAGTGCGTGATGTTGCAGACGCAATTGAAGAAGCTCTCATGGAAAAGTATCCGATCTCGTTTACCAAAAAACGGTATGAGGGAACAGACAGCTTTTACAGGGAGTGGATGGCAAATAATTACTACT
>Ga0105049_10004526_pt1 | contig 16291 bp, 14 predicted proteins | sample MAT06_FD_78087 | JGI IMG/M metagenome (GOLD analysis project Ga0105049, IMG submission 78087) | Freshwater microbial communities from Lake Fryxell liftoff mats and glacier meltwater in Antarctica - MAT-06 | ecosystem: Environmental > Aquatic > Freshwater > Ice > Liftoff microbial mat | place... | reverse complement strand
GGGGATGCCGGAGACGTCGGCAAAGGGTGCGTCGTAGAGCGCCGGGAGGCGCGTGATGACGTTCAGCGCGTCCCGCGGGGTGAGGTAGAGCTCGGTGTGGTCGGTGCCGAGGTGCCGCGCCACGTCCTTGGCAAAAGGCGCTTCGTTCACCTCGCCCGACTGCTCGTGAAAGCCGATGGTAAAAGTGCGCACGGGTCGCGTGGATTCGCGCTGCATGAGCGCGACGATCATCGAGGAGTCGATGCCGCCGGAGAGCATTGCGCCGACTGGCACGTCGGCCACCATCTGGTCGCGGATGGTCGCGCGGAGCAGCGTGTCGAGGCGGTCCGCCGCGGCGGTGAGATCGCCGGAGAAGACTTCACGCGAGCCGCGCTCCATGGCTTCGCGGGCCGACCAGTACGGCACCGGCGCGGCGGCGCTGTCCGGCCGGTCGAGGGTGAGCAGCGTGCCCGGCGTGAGCTTGCGGATGCCACGGTAGATTGAGAAGGGCGTGGGGATGTAGTCGTAGCGCAGGAGCAGCGGCAGCACGTCGCGATCGATCTCCCCCTGCCACCCCGGATGCGCCTCCAGAGCCTTCAGCTCCGAGCCAAAGAGCAGCGTCCCGCCGACGCAGCCGTAGTAGAGCGGACGCTCGCCGAGGCGGTCGCGGCAAAGATGCAGCCGCCGCTCCTGCCGATCCCAGAGCGCAAAGGCAAACATCCCGACGAAGCGGCGCACCGCGGCCTCCACGCCCCACTGCTCCACGGCCGCGAGCAGCACCTCGGTATCGGAGTGGCCGCGGTAGCCCTGCGGCGGCGGCGCGACCTCGGCGCGCAGGGCGCGGTGATTGTAGATCTCGCCATTGAAGGCGATGACGAAGCGCCCGCTCGCCGAGACCATCGGCTGATGGCCGGCGGGCGAGAGATCGACGATCGAGAGCCGGCGAAAGCCCAGCGCGAGGCCCGCCGCGGGATCGGCCCAGGTTCCGGCGTCGTCGGGGCCGCGATGGATGATGCGGTCGGCCATGCGCGCGGCGATCTCCTCCATCCCGGCGGCGGGCGTGATGGCTGAAGGGGCAAAAAATCCGGCAAATCCGCACATAAGAAATCAGCAGCGAGTGGGCCGCGCGCGGGGCGCCGGGGCCAGGGTGAGGGAGCGAGTCATGCGGCGCGACGGGCGCGCAGCCAGGCCTCGGTGCGCTCGCGGACGTGGGTGTAGAGCGCCAGGCGGCGCGGGGTGAGGATGTCCTGCGAGTACTCCCGGGCCTTGTCCAGATTCCGCGCCGAGGCCGCGAGCATGCGCGCGGGATCGCGCAGCATTTCGCAAATCTTTGCCGCCAGTGCCGGCACGTCGTCCGGCGGCACGAGATCCTCCGCCGGGAGCAGCTCCGGGAATCCGCCGACGGTGGAGCCGATGGCCGGGAGGCCCCGTGCCATGGCCTCGATCATGGCGCGCGGCAGACCTTCCTGGCGCGAGGGCATGGTTAAAAGATCCGCGCGATCGAGTTCGGCGCGCACCTCGGTGGCGCTGGAGAGATTGCCCATAAAGCGAATCACCTCCTTCAGCCCGAGCCGCTCGGCCCGCTGCTCGAGTTCCCCCTGGAAGTGGCCGCCGCCGACGATGGTGAGCTCCACGGCCACGCCGCGTTTTCGCACCTCGGCCACGGCGTCGATCAGCACGTCCGGAGCCTTGTAGAGCTGGGCCAGGGTGCCGACGAGGAGCAGCCGCGCGGGCTGGCCGGGAGGCTGCGTGCGCGGGCCCGCGGCAAAGGCCGCCGCCACGAGATCGATGCTCGAGTAGAAGGTCGAAAAGGCGCCCGGACCCGGCGGGTAGCGCCGCTGCAGCGCATGCTGCGTGACGTAGGCCGCGCCCACGGCCCCCGCACACTGCTTCCGCAACACCGCGGCAAACCGCCAGCGGAAGAACGGACTCAGCGGATGCCGGAAGGCCTTCGAGGAAAAAACATCGTAGGGATCGGTGACGACTTCGATGCCGTACGGCCGCCCGGTGCGGCGCAGGTCCGCATCCAGACAATCCCCCATGAGCGCGGGCGCCCGGAGCATCACGGCGTCGCCCTCCTGAATGGCATGGCGCGCGGCGGCCACGATCGTCCGGCGCCGCAGGAGGTACTGCTTGGGCCCGGTGAAGTCCGGCATGGCGATGAACTCGACCTTCTCCCCATTCGCCGGCTGCTCCCCCGCCGGCGCCACCGGCACGTCGCGCACCCGGGCGATGAGCCGCACTTTGTCAAAGACCGGCAGGTACCGCGCCCAGAAGGACTGGGTGAGCGGACCGTGCGCCCACACCGCCCCGTCGGGCGAGCGGTCGAAATGGTGATCGCAACTGACGACGACGTTCATAGGGATGCTGGCGCGTGAGAAAGCTCGCGCCGTGCCGGGGCTCCCGGTTCCGGGCGCCCGAGGCGGCGCGACCCCACGAAAACGACGGTCAGCGGCGTCATCCCGTCCTTGATGAAGTTGAAGAGCAGATTGTCGGAATCCGACTGGATGATGCTGAAGCACCACGTGACGATGAAGGGATAGATGAGCAGCCGGGTGTCGCCGGGCTCGAGCTTGCGCAGGAACCACTGCAGCCGGCCGACGATCATGCCAAAGAGCAGATAGGCGAACGGTACCGGCCACGGGCCAAAGTTCAGCATCGTCTCGCCGGCGATCCCGTACACTTTCGACGAGTACCAGTCGCCGCGATCGTAAGTGCCGGCCCCAAACATCACGTCGGTGCCTTCCTTGGTCTTGATCGGCGGCCGGTCCGGCCAAATGCCGCGCGGGATGAGCAGGGCCACGCTGCCGAGGTAGGTGCGGCCCCAGGCGAGCTGGTAGTCGGAGGACTCGCGCACGATCCGGTAGAGGAGAAAGGCCTGGACATCGGAGCGCCCGAGATCGCCGAGCAGCATCGAACTCCAGCCCCGCTGCGCATTGTCGGTGAGCCTGCCTTCCTCCATGGCCACGAGCACGTCTTTCCCGAGCCCTTTGTAAAAGCCGTACAGGTACATGAAGGCGACCAGGAAGCTCAGCCCCAGCACCACAAAATGCCGGCTCAACGGCTTGATCCAGACATGCACGATCCCGGCCGCCCAAAAGAGCGCCCAGATGATGCTCGAGCGGCTGCCCCGGAGTCCGCCAAAGAGCATCTTCAGGATGAAGAAGGCGACGAAGACCCCGAGGATCACGAAGGTCAGCTTCAGGTAGCGCTTCCGCTGCGTGGCCACGGCGTAAAAGATGAGCGCAAGGATCGGGAAACTCTCCGAGACCATGAAGACGATGCCCATGCCGGTATCCGCCGAATCCGCCTCCCCCACGCCGACATCGGCCGTCATCGCCGCGATGTAGCCGCCGATGCCGCCGCGCGACACGTACACCGCCATCTGGATCGAACCGGCCACGAGCAGCCCCGCCAGACACGCCCAGAGCATCGCACTCCGCTGGCACTCCCACCGCGACCGCAGCGCGGTCGCGCCCCAGAGCGCGGCGCGCTGGGCCGCGATGCGGTAGAGCAGGACGCCGGCGAGATTGAGCAGCGCCATGTAGCCGAGCCAGTCGCGCCACTCCCGCGGCTGCTCGATGTAGCTCTCGAGATACGAGTCCCAATAGACGTGGAGGAGCGGCGCGAGGAAAAAAAAGTGGACGCCGAACAACGCGAGGATGCCCACCGGATCGAACATCGGCATCCGGCCGCTCAGGTACTCGACCGCATCCTGGCCGATCACGATCCCGCAGAGGAGCACCGGCAGGACGAACCAGTGGAGCAGCGCCTCATTGGCGATCACCATCCCGGAGACGATGGCCAGGCAGGCCATCGTCGCCACGAGCAGATTCGAGATCCGCGGCTGCCCGGCAGCGTGGGTCATCGCGGTCACACCAGAGGGCGCCCCACCGCGGTGGCGTACACGCTTTGTAGGTCCGCCGCGGAGTGGCGGATGTTGAAAGGGCCCTGCTCGACGCGGGCGAGCGCCTCGGCGCGGGGCAGGGCCGGGCGCCCCCGACCGGCCAGGATCGCCTCCGCCCACTGCGCCGCCGGGGTGGCCAGGGAAATCCGCGTGACCAGCTCCGGGAGCACGTCCGCCTCCTCGGGCACATTCGTGGAAAAGACGCAGGGCACGCCGGCGGCCTGGGCCTCGACCAGCACCAGCCCGAGCCCTTCGCAGAGCGAGGGCAGCACGAAGACATCGACCGCGCTCAGGAGCACCCGCGGCACGTCGCTGCGCAGCCCCGCAAAGACCACGCGGTCGGCGATCCCGAGTTCCGCGGCGCGGCGTTCCATGGCTGGCCGCAGCGAACCGGCGCCGATCAGGAGCAGGCGGGCGCGGGGCTCGCGGGCCATTGCCTCGCGCGCGATCTCGAGGAGAAAGGCGTGATTTTTCTGCTCCTCAAACCGCCCCGTATGGCCGAGCACCAAGGCGTCCGCCGGCAGCCCCAGCTCCGCCCGCAGACCGGGCTCGGGCGCGGCGTGAAAGGGCCGCAGGTCGATGCCGTAATACAGCACGCGGTAGCGCGAGTCCTGCGCCCAGTCCGGCGGAAAGAGCGCGCCCGCGGCGAGCCGGCTGGCCGCGAGCCCGTGAGTCGCGTGGCGTCCGATGAGGCCGCGCATGACGCCGATGTACATCCGGCGGGCCAGCCCGGGCGCACTATCCTCGGGCATGGTGTCCACATGGCTGTGGGCGATGCGCACCGGGATGCCCGCGCGCCGCGCGCAGCGCAGGGTGAAGCCATTGAACTGATGCACGTGGCTGTGGAGGATGTCATACGGCCCGTGCTCCGCGACGAGGCTGGCAAAAGTCTGCCCATACTGCCAGGGCCGCGCCGGCGAGAGGCAGGGCAGGATGCGCCCCCCGAGCTGCCGCACTTCCTCGTCGTAGGGGCACGGCTCGGTGGTGTGGACGAGAAAATCCATCGCAAAACGCTCCGGGTCGCACTGCCGCAGGAGGTGCATGAGCCACGTCTCGATGCCGCCGCGGACCATGCCGCCGACGATGTGCAGGACGCGAATGGGTGGGCGGTCCGGACGAGTCATGACTTCGGCATCCGACCGAGGGCGTGCCGCACCACGAGGCCGCTCCCGAGTCCCTGGACAAGTGTGCCCATGCCCATGGCCATCGCGGCGCCAGTGAGGCCATAGCGCGGCACGAGGACCGCACACGCGCCCGCCGTGGCCAGAAGCACGGTGGCAAAGACTGGCACCTGCGCCCTGAAGTAGCGCGCCGCCGTCATCCCGTACCCGAGGAAGGAGGCCACAAACCCGATGCCGGCAGACAGGCCGACCCAGAGGAAGACCTCTCCGTGGCTGGCGTACTCCGGCCGGTAGAGCAGCTCGAGCACCAGCGCGCCGATGGCCCGGATGAGCACCAGCCCGCCGACGCCGATCCCGAGCCCGATGAGCAGGAGCCGCCCGAGCAGCCGCTGGAATTCCGCGCGCTCGCCGCGCGCATAGTGCTGGGCGAGTCGCGGCATCGCCGATTGCCCGAGCGCGCCGACCACCGTGGAGCCCGCCACCGTCGGGTACACCAGCGCCGCAAAGATGCCGAGCTCCCAGGTGCCGAGATGGCGTTCGATGAAGTAGCGCGGGACATTCCCGCTGAAGGAAATGAGCGCGAGGGTGATCCCGCCCGGGAGCGCGAGGAGCGCGAGTTTCCGCAGGATCTCCGGCGTCCAGCGCGGCACGAGCAGGGCCAGCGGCGGGCGCCCGAGCAGCGTGCCCGCGACCCGCATATCGTAGGCCAGGAGGACGAGCGCCCAGACCGCGGCGAGGGCCGCGGCGGCCACGAGCAGGTCGCCCGTGCAGAAAATGGCCGCGGCGACCGCGAGCAGCGAAAGCGGGCCTTTGAGGATCATCGAGATGGAGATCCGGTCCATCTGCTCCCGCTGCTGGAGAAAGCCATGGACCACGTCGCTCACTCCTTCAAAGGCCTTTGAGAAGCCCACCGCCACGATGACCAGCCCGAGATGCCACGAGTAGCCCACCGCCGCGAGCCCGGCGATGACCAGCATCGCCCCCAGGGTGGTGAAGAGCCGGAGCGACATGTAGTGGGAAAACGCAAACTCCCCCCTGGCATCGGTCGCCTGGACGCTGCGCAGACTGAGCTGCGCAAAGATCATGACCGGCGCGGTGACCGCCAGCGCGAGCGCAAATTCACCGACCACGATCGGGCTGCCGAGCTTGGCCAGCACCACGAGCATGCCCCACTGGCAGCCCGCATAGACGAGATTGCCCGCGAGCGACCACAGGAAATTCGTGCGCAGCGAAAGCCGCTGCACGGGCGCAACCTCAGCCGCCTTGGGTGGACAGGTTTCGACCATCACAAAAAAATCAGGCGCACCGCCGGCCCGACCGTCCAGGCGAGGAAGGAACATCTCCGGACAGCTCGGAGGCGAAGCGGCAGACGCCGGCCGCTGGACCGCTCGCTCACCGCACCACCTTCTGCTCCGCGGGGGGCGTCGAGGCATGATCTGGCGCCATCGTCGCGTAACGGATGGGCGCGGGTTTTTCCTGGCCGGTCTTCGGGCCGTAGCCAGCCAGCGAGTAGCGCTGGTCGTAGTATTCGAGGCCGCGGGGCGGCACGCGATTGAAGATGAAGCCGGCCATCCGGGCGCCGGCATCGCCGAGCTTGCGCAGCGCGCGCTGCGCGGCGACGGCCGGCGTGCGGCCGGCCTTCACCACGAGGATGGTGGCTTCGACGTGCCCGGCCAGGAGTTGCGTGTCGGGCACGGCGTGGACCGGCGCGCTGTCGATCACCACGCGGTCGAAGTCGCTCCGGGCGCGCGCGACGATGCGGGAAAACTCGCCATTGCCGAGGACCTCCGCCGGCGTCGAGGTGCGGGAGCCGGCGCAGAGCAGAAAGAGATGCGGCATGCCCGGATCGCGGATGGCCTCGGCGAAGTGTATCTGGTGGGTGAGCACATCGGTCAGGCCGCGTTCGGTTTCGCTGCCAAAGAAGGTGGTCGCCAGCGTCGGGATGCGGATGTCGGCATCGATCAAGAGGGTGCGCAGCCCCTGCTGTGCAAAGGCCATCGCGCAGTTGATCGCGCACGAACTCTTGCCGTCGCCCGGCAGCGCGCTGGTGAAGAGGAAGGTCTTGGGATGGCTGTCCTCCTTCCCGAGGAGCGCGAGCGAGGTCCGCAGCGCCCGAAAAGCTTCCGCCGCCGCACACTGGGGATGGGCCGAGAGCAGCGGCTCTTCGCTCCGCGAACGCATCTCCGGCGTCTCCGGGATGATCCCGAGCGGCCGCAGCCCGAGCCGGCGCTCGGCATCGTCCGAAGTCTTCAGCGAGCCGTCGAAGAGCCGCAGGAGCGCGGCAATCGCGATGCCGGCGGCGAAGCCCGCAAAGGTGCTCGCGCCGATGATCCGCGCCTTGTTCGGCTTGATCGGGCGCTCCGCCAGGAGCGGACGCGAGACGACGCGGATGGGGCTCTGGGTCACGCCCTTGGTGAGATCGGTCTCCTTCAAGCGTGAGAGCACCGATTCGTACAGCGAGCGATCCGCTTCCACGTCGCGACGCAGAGAATTGTAGGGAATGGCGATCTTGCTCAGGTCGAGCGCATCCATGCCCTGTTCCTTCAGGGCTTCGCCCATGCGCTTTTCGGTCTCCAGCGCGGCGGCATAGCTCGAGGCGAGCACTTCCGCTCCGCGGCGCACCGCTCCGTCGAGGCTGACGCGCAGCCCTTCGAGTTCGCTCTGCACGGTGATGTACTTCGGATGTTCGGACTTGTACCGGCGGCTCAGCGCGGAGAGGGCGGTTTCTTTTTCCGCGAGGGTCTTCTTCAGGTCCACGACCCCCGGGAACGACGCGATGCTCGGCACGGTGAGCAGTCGCTCCACGGCCTGTCCCGCGAGCCGGTCGAGCAGGACCTTGTCGCTTTCCAGCTTCAGGCGTTCGGACTTGGACTGGCTCACGCGCTCGTTGAGTTCCTTCATTTTCTCCGCCGTGATGTCCTGCTTGTCCTCCAGCGAGACGCCGGGGTGCTGCTCCTTGTACTTCTGCAAGGCTTCCTCGGACTTCGCGAGCTGGCCCTTCAGGCGTTCGGCCTCGCGGACGAGGAACTCGTGCGCGGATTGCGAGGAGGCGAGCCGGCCTTCAAACCCCTGCGACTCGAATTCCCGGAGCAGCAGCTTGGCGATGTTTTGCGCCATCGCAGGATTTTGATCTTCGATCTGCACATCGATGAGCCGGGTGCCGCGCCGCACCTTGGAGCCGATCTTTTCGCTCAGCGCTTCGCGCAAAAGGCTTACCGAAGCCGGGCGCGGGACCTCGGGCAGAAAGTCGGGATTTTTCTCGAGCTGATTGTTCTCGATGACGCGGAGCAGGAGTTCCGGGCTGGTGAGGCTCTGCTCGATGGTCGAGAGGACTTCCAGAGCCTTGAGATTGTCCGACGTCACCCCTTCGATCTTGAGGATCTTCTGCTCCTCGTTTTCCACCTGCACGGTGACCTGCGAAGCGTAGATCTTCGGGCTGCGCACGGCATAGACGGCGCCGAGCCCGCCGGCGATGGCCGCGAGCAGCAGGATGAGCCAAAACTTCTCCCGCAGCGTGTCCACCATGGAGCGGACATCGGAGGCGAATGTCGTCCCGGAGTCTTGGGGGTCGGTCGGATCCATGGTCAGAAAATACGTTCCCCGACGACGACGATGTCGCCGGGCTGAATCTCCACGGCGGTGCTCGCCGCGTCGCGCGCCATGCGCTTGGCATCGAGTTTGAGCACGGTCTCGCGGCGATTTACAAAGCGCTTCACGGTCACCCGGCTGGCGTCGGCCAGGCGCGTGTACCCGCCGGCCATGCCGATGGCCTGGATGAGATTGAGCACGCTGCGGTCGGGAAAGCGGTAGGTGCCCGGCCGCTGCACCGCGCCGAGCACGGTGAAGAGCCGCTTCGTCGCTTCGGTCACCATCACCGTCACCTGCGGATTCACCAGGAAGCGCTCCCCGAGCCGGTCGCGGATCGCCCGGGCGGCCTGCTCCGCGGTCTTGCCCGCCACCGCGACGGTGCCGATCAGCGCCATCGAGATGTCGCCATTCTCCGAGACCCGGGCCGCGGTATCGAGTTCCGGCTCGTCAAAGACCTTCACCGCGATCACGTCATTGGCCGAGAGCACATGCCCGGGCGAAGCCTCGACGCGCTGGACGGGCACCGCCACCGCGACTTGCTGCGCCACGACGGGCCCGGAGCAGAGGCCGGCGCAGAACAGAGAGAGGAGAAGGCGGGCGAACATGAGCGGAAAAACGCGGCGGAGAATCAGAAGGTGAGGCTGAGGTCGAGGGTGATCTGATTATTGGTAAAGCCAGAAATAGACCGCGTGGAATCGTTGTTGCGATATTCGTAGTTCAGCCCGGCGCTGCCCCAGTTTGCGAAGTTGTAGAGCACCCCGATGCGCCCAAAGAAAAACTCGTCCGTGCGCTCCTCCGTCGCTCCGGTGCTGCTGAATTGATTTTTCTGATAGCCCGCCGCCGCCAGCAGCCGCAGGCCGGCCTGGAGATCGCGGGAAAAATTCACCGTCACCCCCATCGTCTCCACCGAATCTTCCGGCAGCGAGAACGAGGGAATGACCCGGCGGTAGAAACCGACGCCGACGGTCGTGAGCTCCGCCGGCACGTAGAGCAGATCGAGCTCGAAGATCGGATTGATCTGGTCGCGCCCGCCGTCGAATTGCCGGAACTCGACGCCGCCCTGGGCCCGGACGGACACCTTATCGGTGATACTGTAGCTGCCGCGGGCCAGGATGCGCTCAAAGGTCTGGCTGGGCGCCTGCTCGACTTCCACCTGGCCCACGGCCAGGCCCAGGCTCACCTGCACGCGCGGGGTCAGTTCGTAGTTCACGTAGGCCTCGGAGCGCAGCTCGACGTTGCCCGGCGCGTCCTCAAATTCATCGCTCAGATAAAACCCGCCCAGATCCGCGGAGGTGCGTTCCGTAAACTGGTAGCGCGCCGAGAGCCCCACGTTGTAGGCCGTGTGGCGGAGCCGGCGCCCGATGTCGATGTTTGTCTCGTTGCGCGAGAGAAAGGCGGCCTGGGCCGAGAGCGAGAGCTTTTGCAACTGCCAGCGCGCCTCGAACCGCGCCTCCTGATCGAAGGAATTTTCCGCGTCGTTTTCGAGGAAGACGACGTAGCTCGGCGTGTAGTCCAGGAGGAAAAAATTTCCGTCGAACTGCACCGCGCGACTCGCCCGCTGCTGGCGATCGAGGAAACGCTCGAGCCGCGCCTCGTCGTCGAGGTAGCCGAGGGTCAGCCCCGGCGTGGCGCGGAAAAGGAAGTCGGAGATCTCGTTGTTCGCCTGGATGAAAATGTTGTCGTCCCACATCACCTGGAGATCGATGTGCGGCAGCACCTTCCACCGCGAGGCCGGCGGGCCCGGATTCGGCGCTTCGAGGACCGCGTCGGCCGTCTCCGCCGCTTCCACCGCCGCGGGCTCGGCGGCGCTCATCTCGGGCGCCGCGTTCTCATTGCCGATCATGGTCGCCGGGCCGACTTCCTGCGGGAGCAGCTCGAGCACCGGCTGCGCGGGCAAACCGGGCGCGGCGGGTGTGGGTAGATCCTGCGCCGGGAGCCGGCCCGCCCAGCCCAGCACCGCAGCGGTGCAGGCCAGCCGGGCCAGGGTGCGGACTCGGCCCAGGGAGCGCACCGAGGGCAGGCTTATCGTCTTCCCAACCTCCGGGAACCGCGTCGGGATTAAATGATTCATGTCAGGAGCAGGGTTACGAACATTGTGATCGGCATGACAAGGCTGCATGCGCCTGTCGCATTCCCGGGAGAAGCACATTCCGCGGCTCAAGGGGAAAAATTTGCCGCTGCGGCACCCGCGCCGGTCCTGGAGACGAACCCTCCCGCCGCTTCTCGACTTATGCCCCGCCGGACCACAAGGTTCCGCGCCGTCCGCCCTTTCTTCCCTTCATCCCACCCGCATGTCCACGATCTCCGAAGCCCTCGTCCGTGAAGCCCTCGCCACCGTGAAATATCCCGGTTTCACCCGGGACATCCTCTCCTTTGGCCTCCTAAAGGACATCCGCATCACCGGCACCGAAGTGCTCGTGCAGCTCGCCCTGACCACCAACGACCCCGCGGTGCCCCAGGCCATCAAGGAACGCGCCGAAGCCACCCTCGGCGGGCTCGCCGGCGTCTCGCGCGCCACCGTCCGCATCGACATCCAGGCCCCCGCGCAGCAGCCGGGCACCACTCCCGGCGCCGCCACCGCGACCACCCAGATCGCCGGGGTGAAGCACGTGATCGCCGTGGCCAGCGGCAAGGGCGGCGTCGGAAAATCCACCGTCGCCGCGAATCTCGCCCTCGCCTTGCAGCAGACCGGCGCCGCCGTCGGCTTGTGCGATTGCGACCTCTACGGGCCGTCGATCGGGCTCATGTTTGGCACCCACGATCGGCCGCTCGCCACCGAGGAGCAGCGCATCCTCCCGGTGGAAAGATACGGCCTCAGCCTCATGTCCATGGGCTTCCTCCTCGACGATGGCTCCCCGGCCATCCTCCGCGGCCCGATGGTCACCCGCTACACCCAGCAGTTCCTCCGGCAGGTGGAGTGGGGCACCCTCGATTTCCTGATCCTCGATCTCCCGCCCGGCACGGGCGACATCCAACTCACCATCGTGCAGACCGTGGCCCTCGCCGGCGTCATCATCGTCACCACCCCGCAGGAGATGGCGCTCATCGACGCGCGCAAGGCCGCGACGATGTTTGCCAAGGTCAACGTCCCGGTACTCGGCCTGATCGAAAACATGAGCTACTTCCTCTGCCCGAGCGACGGCGTCCGTTACGACATCTTTGGCAGCGGCGGCGGCGCCACCGAAGCCGCCCGCCTCCAGGCTCCGCTCCTCGGCCAGATCCCGATCGACATCGCCACCCGTGAAGCCGGCGATCGCGGCACCCCGATCGTCGAAGCCGCCCCGGACAGCCCGATCGCCGCCGCCTTCCTGCAAATCGCCCGCAACCTGCGCGAGCGGCTGACCGTATAGCCCCGTACCATCCCCTCACCCCGATCCCCGTTCCGCGCCCTGCTCCGGCATTGACGCTGCTCCGATCACCCTGCAAAAGTGAACTCCATGACCGCCCGCTCGGACGACCATCACGCCCTCGTCAAAGGGTCCCTCCTCTACAAGGAATTCCTCGCCGAGCGCGAAGAGATCCTCCGCCACAAGTGGATCGAGAGCGAAAAAGCCGGCCATGATGTGGGCTTTGAAAAAGCCCTCCTCGACTGGATCGTGAAATACCGCTCCGCCTGGCGCTCCCAGCGCCAGCCCGACCCCGCCCGCTAGACGCCGCAGCCCGCACCTGCGGCGTTCCTTTAAAGCGATCCCGCCAGGTCGCCAAGGATATGCCCCCCACTCCCCCTCCCCCGGCCCCCGGCGCCACCCTCATCCTCGATCGCGCCGCTATCGAGCGCGCCCTCAAGCGCATCGCCCACGAGATCATCGAGCGCCAGCCCGACCTCGCCAAAGTCGCCCTCATCGGCATCCCCTCCCGCGGCGTCGAGATCGCCCAGCGGCTCGCCGCCCTCATCGAGCAATTCGCCGGCCGCCGCCCCTACGCCGGCGTGATCGACGTCGCCATGCATCGCGACGATCTGCACCGGCACCGCATCCCGCCCCGCGTCGCCCGCAGCGAACTCCCGCTCGAACTCGCCCCCTTCACCGTCGTGCTCACCGACGACGTGCTCTTCTCCGGCCGCACCTGTCGCGCGGCCATGGATTCCCTTTCCTCCTTCGGCCGGCCCGCACGCATCCAGTACGCCGTGCTCGTCGATCGCGGCCATCGCGAGCTGCCCATCCGCGCCGACTATGTCGGAAAAAATCTGCCCACCGCCCACGGGCAGCGCGTCCACGTCCGCTTCGCCGCCACCGATGGCATCGAAGACTCCGTCTGGATGAGCCTCGACCCCGCCGCCGCATGAGCCCCACCGCCTCCCCAGCCGGCCCGATCGACCCCGCGCCCGCCGCCTGGCAGCACAAGGATCTCCTCGCCATCCAGGGCCTCACCACCGCCGAGATCACCACCCTCCTCGACACCGCCGCCGCCTTTAAGCAAGTCGGCACCCGCGAGATCAAGAAAGTCCCCGCACTCCGCGGGCGGACCCTCGTGAACTTCTTCGTCGAGCCCAGCACCCGCACCCGCGCCAGCTTCGAACTCGCCGCCCATCGCCTGAGCGCCGACGTGCTCAACATCTCCGCCACCCAATCGAGCCTCACCAAAGGCGAGACCCTCAAAGACACCGCCCGCAACCTCGAAGCGCTCCTCGCCGACATCATCGTGCTCCGGCACAGCTCCGCCGGCGCCGCGCAATTCCTCGCCGAACGACTCCAGGCCAGCGTGATCAATGGCGGCGACGGCGCCCACGAGCACCCCACCCAGGCCCTCCTCGACACCTTCACCATCCGGGAGAAAAAAGGCCGCATCGCCGGGCTGCACGTCGTCATCCTCGGCGACATCCTCTTCAGCCGGGTCGCCCGCTCGAATATCTGGGCGCTCCTCGCCCTCGGCGCCAAAGTCACACTCTGTGGGCCGAGCACCCTCGTCCCGAAAAGCTTTGAGCGCATGGGCGTCACCGTCACGCACGACCTCGACGCCGTCCTCCCCGAGGCCGACGTGATCAATCTCCTCCGCATCCAGCACGAGCGGCAGCGCAAGGAATACTTCCCCAGCCTCGGCGAATACACCTCCCTCTTCGGCCTCACCAAAGCCCGCGCCGAGCGCCTCAAACCCGACGCCCTCATCATGCACCCCGGCCCGATCAACCGCGGCGTCGAGATCGACAGCGACCTCGCCGACAGCGCCCGCAGCGTCATCCTCGATCAAGTGACCAACGGCCTCGCCGTCCGCATGGCCGTGCTTTACCTCTGCGGCGGAGTGCAAGGGGGAGTGAAGTGAAGCGCCTTTGCCCCAGGACGGCTTCCCTCGTATCACTAGCGCCATGAGCATCACCCTCGAACTCCCCGATAGCATCGGTACCGAGGCCGACGTGCGCCGCGAACTCGCCATCGCCCTCTACCGCGAAGGCAGACTCCCGCCCGGTCGCGCGGCTGCGATCGCGGGAATGGGCCGTTGGGAATTCGAGCGGCTGCTCGTGGAGCGCAAGGTGCCCTTCCCGATTACCGAGGAAGAGCTGGTGAAGGACATTCAAAATGCCCTGCGTCGTCGCTGACACGTCGCCACTTTTCTATCTGGCAGTCTTGGGCCGATTGGCTTTGCTGCACGACTTGTATGGGCAGGTCTTCCTTCCCGACAGCGTCTGGAAAGAGGCGCTCGCCGGCGAGCGATTCGCAGCCGGTACTCGCCCGCTGCTGGAAGACGCGCAAAACCGCGGTTGGATCGTGGTGCGGGGTCTATCCGTCCCCTCTGCACCACCTCCGTCTCTCGCCCTGGCGGACCTCGATATCGGAGAGCGTGACGCCTTGATCCTGGCAATCACGTTGCACGCTGAACTTGTTTTGATCGACGAATTGGCAGGCCGTGCGGTGGCTGAATCGCTAGGCCTGTCGATCATGGGAACCGTCGGCATCCTGGTCAGCGCCAAGCAGCAAGGTTTCCTGCCGGCGATTCGACCGGAACTGTCGCGTCTATTGAACGAAACGACCTTTTGGCTGAGTCGCAGGCTTGAGCACATCGCACTGGAGATGGCCGGCGAAGCGGATCCCCCAAATTCGATACCATGACTCCACTTCTCCTCAAAAACGGACGCCTCATCGACCCGGCGAACCAGCGCGATGAAGTCGGCGACCTGCTCCTCGTCGATGGGCGGATTGCAGAAACATCGAACGTCGAACATCGCAGATCGAACATCGAAGTGATCGACTGCACCGGCCTCGTCATTGCGCCCGGGCTCATCGACATCCACGTCCACCTCCGCGAGCCGGGGCAATCCGCCAAGGAGACCATCGCCAGCGGCACACGGTGTGCGGCGGCGGGTGGATTCACCAGCATCGTGTGCATGCCAAATACCGCGCCCGCGATCGACAGCGCGAGCGTCGTCACGTGGATTCAGGAAAAAGCGGCGCGCGAAGCCTGCGTGAACCTTTACATCACCGGCGCCATCACCAAGGGCCTCGCCGGAGAGGAACTCGCCCCCATCGGCTCGTTGAAAAAAGCCGGCGTCGTCGCGCTCACCGACGACGGGCACTGCATCCAGAATCACGAAGTCATGCGGCGCGCGCTCGAGTATGCCGGGATGTTTGACCTCGTCGTCATGGACCATTGCCAGGACTACAATCTCGTCGGCAAAGGCGTGATGCACGAAGGCTATTGGAGCACCGTGCTCGGCCTGCCCGGCTGGCCTGCGCTCGGCGAGGAAATCATCGTCTCGCGCAACGCCCAGCTCGCCGAACTCACCGGCACCCACATCCACTGCCAGCACCTCAGCTCGGGGGGCAGCGTGCGCATCCTGAAAGAGGCGCGCCGCCGCGGCATCCCCATCAGCGGCGAACTTTGCCCGCACCACATCGCCCTCACCGACGAAGCGATCCGGAGCTACGACACGAACTTCAAAATGAATCCGCCGCTGCGCAGCGAAGAGCACGTCGAAGCGCTCATCGCCGGCGTCGCCGACGGGACGATCACCATCCTCGGCAGCGACCACGCGCCGCATTGTCCTCACGAAAAAGAAGTCGAATTCGACCAGGCACCCTTCGGCATCCTCGGCCTCGAGACCGAACTCGGCCTTTTCCTCGACCTCCTCGTCCACAAAAAGAAAGCCATCGGACTCCCGCGCCTCATCGAACTCTTCACCGCCAATCCCGCCAAGTTACTCAGCTTGGATCGCGGCACCCTGAGCCCCGGCGCCGTCGCCGATGTCACCCTCATCGACCCCGGCCTCGAATGGACCGTGGACAAACAAGCCAGCGCCAGCCTCAGCCGCAACAACCCCTTCCACGGCTGGGAGCTGAAAGGCCGCGCCGTGCGGACGATCGTCGCCGGCGAGACCGTGTGGGCGGTGTAGTTCAAGGAGCAGGGGCGCCCCCGCCCCGAGTTTCATCCCCGGGGCGAGGGCGCCCCTCCTCCTTGCGGATCGGCCAAACTTGCCCGATCCCTTCGAGCCAGAGGTCCCAACGTTAATCCACCGACGCTCCAAACTGCGCTCCATCGGAGGCCGCCGATGCTGCGCGGTAGGACTTCGTGGTTTGGCGCCGGCATCGATCTTCTGCACGGGGCGCGGACTGACGGAGCGGCTCACTCCAGGGTGCCGCCCTGCCGCTCGCGGCGCAGATTGGCACCGAGAGTCTGGCGCACGCGCATTACGGACGAGCCCGCCAGCATGCGCTGCGCATCTCTCCGTGCTTGCTGACAAATCCGTCGCGCCGCTTCAATCCCG
>Ga0105049_10004509_pt1 | contig 16316 bp, 16 predicted proteins | sample MAT06_FD_78087 | JGI IMG/M metagenome (GOLD analysis project Ga0105049, IMG submission 78087) | Freshwater microbial communities from Lake Fryxell liftoff mats and glacier meltwater in Antarctica - MAT-06 | ecosystem: Environmental > Aquatic > Freshwater > Ice > Liftoff microbial mat | place... | reverse complement strand
TTGGCGATGCCAGCATTCTGATCATCGGGATGGGGCGAACAGGAGCGGCAGCCTATAAGCAGATGAAGAAGCATTTTGATCATCTTATCGCTGTCGATGCCGATATCTACAAAGTCGCATCGCATCGCAAGGCTGGACGCAACGCCGTGTTTGCGGACGTGAAGGACGCAGAATTTTGGAAAGGGCTGGACATCTCGCTGCTCAACGCAGTGATCGTGGCAATCGATAGCATCGAAGCCAAGGAATTCGCGGTCCGCGCACTGCGGCAGATCGGCTTTGTTGGCCCGATAGTGTCTCATGCGCTTTCTGAGAAGGACATTGATCGGCTGGCGAATTCTGGCGCGACACACACTTATCTCACCATGAACGAAGCGGGGATAGAACTTGCCAGATTGGCCGAAAAGGCACTCGACCATGAAATCTGACCTTGCCCCTGCCTGACATGTCACATCACACACGAGACTTGCGGGTCTCCGCCAGCACGCGTTGTCGGCTCCAAAATCGAAGCTGCAATCGCTACAACAGCAGGCGCGCTGCCAGCCGATCGCTTCCTCAGCCAGTCAATCGCGCTGCCAGCCACAGTCCGTAGATCGCCAACAGCAGCACGGCCGTCGGCCGGTCCAGCTTTTGCCGAATATAAAGAGGCACGGCGACCACCATTGTTGCCAACATCAGCATCGGCACGTCGTATTGACGCGCAAGCCCTGCAGTGTGCACGGCGGTGACAAACCAGGCCATTGGATCGTCGGCGGCGTGTCGATGAGGGCGGTGTAAAACCCGGCTATTGGTTAGGCTGGCTCCTTTTGGGGAGCGGCCGGGGATGTTTGGCGTGGACAACGATGCCGCGCACGGCGTTTCGTTTTTGTCGATGGCCACATCTGACGCGAGGCGCCGCGGGTTTTCGGGTTGAGCCGGGAGACGGTGCTGCAGATGTGCCGGTTCTCGGTGCCGCCGGGCTACACGCGGACGGTGCCGGTGGCGAAGCCCAAGCCGAGCACGCCGCACAGGCGCTGGACGGGGAACTGCTCTTTCGCCTGATCGATGAGCGCAAATCTCATCGACTTCCCTCCTTGGCGAAAAAAGCCATGGCACGCTTCAGGATATTGCGTTCCTGCCGGAGGATGGCGTTTTCGCGGCGCTGCCGGTTGGCTACGCCGCCCTTCGGGTCAACGCCTCGGCCGCAGCTTCCGCTCGCCCCTTGTCGGGAAAATCAATCTCCCGGTTGCGCCGCCGGCCGATCCACCGGGGCAGCGTCGACAGCCCGACGCCCAGATTCTCCGCCAGCTCGCGCCGCATCCACCCGCTGGTCAAGGCCAACCGGAGAGCCTCTTGCTCAAACTCCTTCGTAAACGCCTCCCGCTTGGTCATCGAGTTTACCTTTGATCTCAGGAAAACTCTCCACTTTACCGGGGCAGGCCCAAAGGGACCGGTACAAAACCGTTACAAGTCCAGTACAAGGTAACAGTCACGGAAAGCATGCATCGGCGCGTAGCGGTGTCGAGTAACTTGCAATGCCGACATCCAGGGTCACCGTAACCGTGCCTGTAACAAGGTTGCCGCAGCTTGCGGTTCCGCCACAGACGCGGCCAGTGCAACTGAAAGTCGCAGCCTTGGTTGAACCGAAATATTTTGTAGCAGCAAAAGCCTTTGTCGTTGTCGCATCGGAGCAAATGGTGGCTTGAACCGATGCACATCGTGCCGCCGCCTCGGTCGCAAAATGCAGGCCAGTAGCGGTGAAGAACAGCATGGACATCGTCATCGTACCGACCAGCAGCATCAGGAAGGCGGGGGCTAACAGTGCGAACTCGATTGCCGCAATGCCGCGCCGATCATGCGCAAACTTGCCAAACATCAGCCTAGCCTCATGATTGCGGTGCGCCGGATCGGCGTGGTCAACAGCGCGGCGACACCGGCGCCCGACATCATCGCGTTGAATGGAAACGAGACGGTGACGACAACATAATCGCCGGGGGCGACAGATGCGTTGCCAACAGCCGAACAGGTCGCCGGCTTGTTGCCGATCGTGCCAACCTGGACAAGGCGCGCCGTGGAATCAACGCAGTAATAGGCTTCGGTCGCCGCACCGCCTTCGATCGTTACCGTGCTGCCCAATGATGTGCTGTTGGCCGCAGCGGTCATCCGGCTGGCCAGGCCGGGGCAGGCGGTGGTTGCCGGCAATTGTACCGATGTACAGGTTTTCAACGCGGTCTGTACGGCCATCTGCGCCGCATTCTCGACCTGCATCGATTGATAGACATAGCCACCGACATCGGCCGCGTTCAGCATTGCGGCCATGATGAATACCGCAGCAAGTGCAAACTCGACCGCGATAACGCCGCGACGATCCGATAAGAATCTGCGGATCATCCGACGAGATCGCCGCGCCCGGTGGCGCCGTTATCGGGTGTGGTAAGCCCGGCGGCAGCGCATTCCATCGTCGACAACACTAACCCAGTGCCCTTTATCGTTATGCTGTTGGCAACGATAACAGTGCAGCGCTTGCCGCTGCCAGATTTGCCAACAGACCCCCTGAAATCGAGATCGACGCGAGGCAAATAGACGAGGCCGCTGAAGGCCCATTTCGGCTTTCTCGCTGCGTCGGGCATCTGGATACCAATTGTCAGCGCAGGGTCTTGATACATGGCGACGCCTGCCCAGGTTCCCGTCGTCGGCGCCGTGATGTCCAGCGCACCCGACCCATCGGGGATATGCTGGTAAGAAGCATTGTTGCTTCCGGTAAAGATGAGCGCAAGATTTGAGCCACTGGCGGTGGTGAAACTGGCGCCTTGGGTGAGCAACTCTCCATTGCGAAGAATCAGGACAGCATCGGATGGCGCGACGATGGTGACGTTGCCCGTCAACTGCAGGTCGCCGCAGATCGTCGTCACCGATCCGAGCGTTCGCGTTCCTGACCATTTGGTCACGGCAGCTGAAGGTGACTGCGGGTATGTGCCGCCGCACGGATCGGCGGGGAGACTTGCAGCGCGAGCAGCATAAGGGTCAATGAATGGCGGCACATAAGACGTCCGGATCGCGCCGCAGCCATTATTTGTGCCGACCGCGTCGCCAAAGGCGGCACGGAGGTCATGTCCGTTGCATCTCAGATTGGTGTTGGACATCACGCCACAGCCGGACAGGTCGGCCTTTGGGGCGCCGTTTGACAACAAGGCGAGGGCGATACCGTTGCCAGCCAGCGCGACCAGGCAATATTCACGCGAACTCCCACTGGGTTTCGCAAAAGCGATCGCCGACAATTTGGTGCCGTTTACCCCGCCAACACTTGCGTTGCCAATATAGCCGACGACCTTGCCAAGATAATTCGGCAATATAGTCGCTACCGTCACACTGTAGCAGCCGGCGGTGACGTCGGGGCAGGTGACCGCGTTGGAACCCGTTACGGCCACGCCGGCCACGCCATCAACCAGCCCATATTGCGCCGCCACGGCCTTGGCCTGCAGCACATAGGCGGCGCTGCCATCGATCGTCGCCGCGATGACTGCTGAATCGGCCGCGTTCTGCAATTTGCGGGTCTGGACCAGCCAATATGATACCTCGGTTCCGAGCGCGAGCGTGGCGATCAGTGCGGGAAGGGCGAGTGCGGTAAGCAAGCTGATCGCGCCGCGCCGATCGCTGCTGAACCGCGCAAAAAGGCACCACCAGCGGCTCATGCTTTCCCCATCGCATCCATGATGCTGATTGCAGCGGGACCGAGGAGAACGATGAAAAGCACCGGCAGGATGAACAGCATCATCGGGACGGTCAACAGGACCGGCAACTTCGCTGCCTTGGTTTCGGCGGCCATCATCCGCTGATCACGAAATTCGACGGACAGGACCCTGAGAGCCTGCGCAATCGGCGTGCCAAAGCGTTCTGACTGAAGCATCGTCGTCACCAGCCCGCGAACGCCGGGCAGGCCGGTGCGTTCAAGAAGATTTTCCAGCGCCATGCGCCGAACCGGCAGAAATGACAGCTCGGCTGCCGTTATCGCAAACTCATGGGCGAGGGCGGCATGCCCGCGGGCCAGCTCTCGCCCGACGCGGGCGAAGGCTTCGTTGATGCTCGCGCCCGACTCGATGCAGATGACCAGAAGATCGAGGCCATCGGGCAGGCTTTTGCGCAGCTCGGCCTGGCGTTTGTTGATCTTGTTGTTGAGAAATATCGACGGCGCATAATAGCCTGCCACTGTCGCCAGAAAGGCCGCAATGGCTGGTGACTTTGACGCCAACGGCAAAATATGGAGCAGATGCACGTCCACCAAGGTCACAAGACCGAACAGCGCCGGCAGCGACACCCGCATAAACAAATATGTCGTCAAGGCTTGATCGGACGATACGCCGGCGCGACCGAGCAGCAAGCGACCTGCCGCCGCCTCTTTCGACGAAAAGAGTTTGAGGCGTGAAACGACACGCTGGCTGAAATCGGCGGATTTTGAGGCCGATTTCCGCGACCGCATCGGCAGGCGGTTCCGATTGCGTCGCCGCTCGGCCGCTGCTTGCACGATCAACTGCATGCGCGCCGCCACCTTGCGGCGTTCCGCACCCAGCTCGTAGACGGTCAGAGCGCCGAACAGCGCGGAGCCGAGCAGCGCGGCAACGAGACCTGCTTCGGATGTGAAACCATCCATCGTCAAACCTCGAAGCTGACGAGTTTGGCCATGATGCCCACGCCGATTGTCAGCATGATTGCGCCGCCTGCGAGCATGACCCACCCGCGCGGATCACTGAACAGCGGCGCGATATAAGCCGGGTTTGTGAACGACATCAGCAACCCTATGACGAAAGGCAACGAACCAAGCACGCCGGCACTGGCCCGAGCCTCGCCGGTCATGGCCTTTACCTTCATGCGCATCTGGCTGCGCTGCCGAAGGATCCCCGACAAATTGCCAAGAGTCTCGCCCAGATTGCCTCCGGTCTGAATTTGGGTCGCGATGCTTATAATGAAAAAGCGCAGTTCCGCGCTGTCGATGGTCCTCTCGATCTCCCACAGCGACTCCTCGATCGTGCGCGATATTGCCAGCGCTCCGACGACCTTGCGAAATTCGGCGCCGACGGGATCGGGACATTCTTGCGAGATTGAAATTAGAGCCTCGGACAATGGCAGTCCGGCGCGAAGGGCTCGAACGATGAGGTCGATCGCATCCGGAAACTGACTGGTGAAGGCTGCCAAGCGACGCTTTGCCATTCGGCGCACGACATAGAGCGGAATGAAAAAGCCCGCTCCGCCGGCAAAGGCCAGCGACAAACCCAAGCCCCATTGCAAAATTCCGGCACTCACCAGAAAAACCACCGCGACCGTGCCAGCGGTCGCGCCAGCGTATTTGGTCAAGGAGATTGGCCGACCCGTACGGGCAAGCAGATCGCGCATCTTTCCGGCGCCGGGAAGCCATTTCGCCAATTTTGCGTCCGCGCCCGACGCATGGCTGTTCAGATCAAGGGATGCGCTTCCCATACCCTTTCCGGGCAAAGCGGCTATGGCACGACCCTTGCCACCATAGGTGGCGAGCCGGCGCTTGCGCCGAAGCGATTGCCGATTGTTTGCCCAGCTCAGCCCGGCGACCGCCAGCAAGATACCGGTCAGCAGCACACCAATGATGATGAGGAGCGTATCCGTCATGATCACATTGCCTCGCGCAAAGCTCGCTCCAGCCCGAAATAGGCCGCACGAGGCATGAAATGCGGGGCGACGCCGCCGCTTTCGAACGAGCCGAGCAGATTCCCGCGCGAGTCTTCACCGCTGAAATGGTAAGTAAACAGATCTTGGGTCGTGATGATGTCACCTTCCATGCCGACAATTTCGGTAATATGCGTAACGCGTCGGATACCGTCCCGCATTCGGCTGATCTGGATGATCAGATGCACAGCGCCGACAATCTGGCTGCGCAAGCCTCGCTGGGGGATGCTGACCCCTGCAAGGCTCACCATGTTCTCGAGACGCGTCAACGCTTCGCGGGGCGTATTCGCATGGAGTGTTGACATGGAACCGTCATGCCCGGTGTTCATCGCCTGCAATACGTCCAGAACTTCTGCACCGCGGATTTCCCCCAGAATGATACGATCCGGGCGCATGCGAAGCGCGTTTTTCAGCAATTCGCGCATGCCGATACCGCCATGGCCTTCAAGGTTTGCGGGACGTGTTTCGAGACGCACGACATGCGGCTGCTGCAGCTGCAGTTCGGCAGCATCTTCGATAGTAACGGTGCGTTCGTCTGGATCGATCATTCGGCTCAGGGCATTGAGCATCGTGGTCTTGCCGGAGCCGGTTCCGCCGGAAATCAAAATGTTCAACCGGCACCGCGCTGCGATCTTGAGTACGATGGACATCGCACGCGAGATGTTACCGGTCTCAACCATCGAATCGAGCGTGATCGACCTTTTGGAGAACTTGCGGATCGAGATTGTCGGGCCATCAAGCGCCAAGGGCGGGATAATGACATTTACGCGGCTGCCGTCTTGAAGCCGCGCATCGCATAACGGGCTTGTTTCGTCGATGCGTCGCCCGACACGTGTGACCATGCGCGTCGCGATGCCCATCAAGTGCGCATTGTCGCGAAACGTGACTTCACTTTTGGAAAGTTTGCCGCCGCGTTCGACAAAAACACTGTGCGGGCCGTTGACCATTATATCAGTAATGGAGTCGTCGCCGAGCAGCGGCTCGAGCGGCCCTAGTCCCAGCATATCGGCAACAAGCAGGGAGACCAGGTCATGTTGCTCGGCCAAATTGAGCTGAAGCTTCGCTTCTGTCACGATCGTGAGGACAAGTTGGCTCAACTGGCGCTCGAACTCGGGTTTCGGAAGCTCGGCTGCAGCCGCAACATCCATGCGCTCAACGACCAGCAGTTCGATTTTCTTCTTTGCCGCTTCCACGCGGGCGCTATCGGCATGCCCGTTCTTCAAGACGGGCCTGGCAGCGGGCAAGTTGTCATAATCTGGCCGCGGCTGACGAACTGCGTCGGGGGCGGCAAGAACGTCGTGGTTGAGTTCGGTTCCGCGGATCATCGACGTCAGCCGGGTGAGCACCGTGTCAAAGTGCTCGCGCGAGAGGTGATAGTCGCCCTCGGCCATATGGGTCCGCAGCACATCGGTCAGCGCCGCCGTCAACTCGGTCGAAGGCAGCGCCGCAAACACCGCCACCGGGCCCAGGTTGTGCAGGAGCTTGATGACCTCGCTGCAGATCGTGCTGGTCACGGTAATGCGCGATGCTACGGCCGGCATGATGGCGTCGGGAACGACAAAGACGGCAGGCCTGGTTCGGCGCGCGCTCAGATCCCGCACCGTAGCCGATGGCGTGTGGAGCTCCATGCTAGAGATCGGCATCACGGTTTCTCCAAGGCCAGCGGAATTTTTTTTGTGGCGATGCGGATGGTGCCGGAAAACCGAGAAGATTTGCGAGTTCGACGAATGCCTTGGCCACAGCACTCCCAGGAGCTACCGCCGGCAGTGATTTTCCTTCATTCGCAGCGGTTGCCACACCCTTTGCATCGAACGGGATAACAAGATCGATCTTGCGCCCGAGGCTTTTTTCGAGTTGGTCAATATCCAACGCCGCACCGGCGGCAACCGGACCCTGAACGACGCGGACGACTGCGCGATCACCAAAAGCCGCGACGAATTCCAACCAGCGCAGGCCATCGCGCAGGCCAGCTAATGTCGGGCTGGACACCAGCACGATATCGTCTGCTGCGCCCAGGACAGCGCGGGTGAGCGCCGACGTGACGCGCGGCATGTCGACAACGACGCAATCAAAGGACTGTCTCAGTTCGTCGAGCAGGACGATGGCAGCAACCGGATCGATGTTGGCACAGCTGTCGAAAGGCTCCTCGGCCGAAAGAACCGCCAGGCGCGGACTCTCGCGAACCAGACACCTTTCAATGTAGACCGTATCGATCCGCGAGGGCTGATCGAGCCCCTCGCGCAGCCCACGCCCGGGATCGATATCGAGCGCAAAGGCGACCGTGCCTGAGTTCATGTCGAGATCGAGAAGCGCCGTGCTGGTTTCGCGCTCGTGCGCAAGCGTCCACGCTGTTGCTATGGCGGCGGTCGTTGTCCCTACGCCGCCGCGCGTCCCGCAAAAGACGATGAGGCGTCCTTGCCGCGCAGGTCCGATGTCCGTTGCGCGGCGGGTGCGTTCCCTGCGCGCGCGCGAAACCGAATCCGTGAGTGGTCGCGGACCAAGGCCAAGGTCCAGATAATCAAACACACCGGCGGCAAGGAATTCGCGGAACTGGGCTGTGTCTATGGTGCCACCGATGGCGATTACCGGCAGGGAGCGTCCGCCATGCTTGATGATCGTCAAAATGTCGGCGATCGGATTGGTGCTGGCACCAACGTCATAAACGACAAGACCGGGCTTTTCTCCGCGGCGCATGACCTTGACTGCGACGTCGAGTCCGCCCTCGCTTAACACCAGTTCGCCGTGTTCAGATGGCGTGACGGCAGCGGCGATCAGGTTGCGGGTCTCCTCACTGCGGAAAAAACCCAGAACGGGACTGGCAGGGGCTCCTCGGGCGAGGTCCAACATCGGTCCGTTCATGACGGGGTCCCGGACGATGAAGCGCCCACAGCGGAGGAGCCCTGCCCGAGAGGGACTGTCTTTCGGGCACGGTAACGTTCAACGGCTTCACCAGCTGATCTGCCGTCTTGCACACCCGTGGCACGGCCGGCGATCGCGTCGCTCGGGTCAGCAAGTTGGCCGAGGAAGTTAAGCGCGTCAGCGCAGCCGAAGTTGCTGCTAACCCGGTTACTGAAGTCTTCGCGCGAATCCCGGCGCCAGTCGGGGCAGGAAGGCGCGGTCATCGTCATGGACCCTGCCGGGCCCGGCGCGGCAACCAACCGCGACGCACCGATCGGTTCACCCATGGGGATGGCGCAACCCGCAAGGCCAGTCAGCGCCAGGCAAGCGGTCAATCTAAGCATGGTCATCGGCGTTCTTCCTTCGGCTGGGCAGTGCCGCCCGGACGCTGCTGATAGAATTTGCCGCTTAATACCCTCTGGATGTCATTGGCCTCGATGAGCCCATCGGTCGGGGCAGCAGCGAGCGCGGGGCTGCCGAGCGGTCGCACCAGGTAGGGCGTGACAATGATCGCAAGTTCAGTCTCAGCCCGGCGGTAACGAGACGAGCGCGCCAGGGCACCGATGACGGGGATGTCGCCCACGCCCGGTATCTTGGATAATGTGTTTTCGGATGTGCGCTGCAAAAGCCCGGCGATAACAAAAGTTTCACCACTGCCAAGCTCAACGGTGGTCTCGGCGCGACGCACTGTCAGCCCGGGCACGCTAAATCCTTGCAACTGAACGCCACCGCTGGCGCTCAACTGGCTAACCTCAGGCCGCACGCGCAGATTGATGCGGTTTCCGTTGATGACGGTGGGAGTGAAGTCCAAGCTTACGCCGAATTTCTTGAATTCAATGGTGATCGTGGGTACGCTGCCTGTCCCGGCGATCGCTGCGACTGGTACCGGAAACTCGCCGCCCGCAAGAAAACTTGCCGTTTCGCCCGACAGTGCCGTAAGGTTTGGCTCGGCGAGGAGCGTAACCAGGCCTTCCTGCGCCAGCGCGTCGATCATGGCGTTGACGTTGTTACGACTTATGGTGGCCGTGTTTCGGTTGAACATGTCGGAACCCGTGACCGCGTTCTGAGTTGCCAGGCCGAAGGCAAAGCGGCCTGAATTGGCGACAGCATCCCAGTTGATTCCAAGGGACTTGAGCACCGTGCGGTTCACTTCGGCAACCCGTACCCTCAGATTGACCTGCGCGGGTTCGGCAACAGTGAGCATGTTGATAACGCTCTCATTTTCCTTGCTGTCGATAAATTGACCGGCGATTGCGGCGGCATCAGCCGCATGGGCGGCACTCAGCACCATCCCCGTTAGCATGACGGCATTACCGGATCCCGCAACGGTGACCGGCTCGTTGGGCATGGCCAGCGCGAGCGCATCGCGGATGCCCGCCAGGTTCTGGCTGACCTGAATCCTCGCGGCATAAATGACGGCGCCAGCGCCATCGACCGCATACAAAACGGTTTCTCCCGTCGCTTTGCCAAAGACATAGACCAGCGAGGCCGATTTTGTCTGGAAGTCCACAAGGTCGGGGTCCGCTACGAATATCGTCGCGGCGGCTCGGGGCAAGTGTAGCAGTACACCCTTGCCGCGATCGAGTGCGAGGTCGGCCGAAGGTGCGATTACCATCGCCTGTGAACGGGCCATTACTCGTGCGTCGCCGCCAACGCGACGACCAGCGAACTGGGCTAACCGCGCCGGTGAATTTGCTACTCCAGCGACCGATGCCGCTGGCAAGCTCACGGGCCTTCCTGACGATTTCAATTGCGGTGTCGCGGCGCCGGCGGACACGGCCATCAACAATTCTGCGGCGACCACGGCTTCCAGCGCGAAACGATATATGTTCATAGCGCTGTTCCCTTTGCAGCAGAGGCGCTACCGTGAAATTCGGTTATTGGTGGCGCTGCCGCAGGTCGCCGTGCGCGCGGCCCGACACGTCCTGCCGCATGTGACGGGAAATTGGGCAAGAGGCGGCCAACCTCCTTGTCCACCGTGGCGCCTCCCGCGCGCTCAACGGCATCACCCGGCGCGCGCTCCAACCCGCGCAGGCTGAGTGTGAGCTTGCCCAGATCGGCGGCCAGCGCGAGCGTTTCAGACTGTTTTTGCGTGACCTCAAGGCTGGCGTTACGAATTTCCTTGGTGTCGCCCTGTGGGCCAGAGAGCCGCTGGTCGACCGCCAGCACGCGCAAATTAGTCAGGATGGTTTCCGCGACCCGACGTTCGAATCCATCGCCCGAAGCATCAGCGGGACGCGGCAGGACATAGGTGAGGACGACATCGACGCGGTCACCGGGTATGATGAGGCCCGACACGCCTGACGTCGGGTTCAGGCTGATGGATGCGGCCCGGCTGCCGGGCGCCATCACGATTGCGAGCGCACTGCGGGACCCGGGCGCTACCAATCGTTGCGTCGTGAATGGCTCTCCTGGCACAATCTCGGTTCTCACGATTTGACCGATGAAATCCTCAGACTTCGCGGACATCGCTCGAATATAGGCTGGGTCGAGCGCCGATTCCGGCCAATCTCGCCACGCCAGGTCGCTCATCGTGAGCAACGTGCCCGGCATTAGAGTTCGCGCTGCAACCAGAATTTTTGTCGTCGACTGGAGCTGTGCTTGGGCGTCCACAGATTTGGCGGCGACGCTGACACGTGCCTGCAACAGGTTTTGGCCAAGCACCAGCGTGCCGCCGCCTAGCGCCAGCGCCGCAGCGCTGAAGAGAAGCAGGCGGACAGGCCGCTGCACCGTCAAGACGGCATCATTTCAAAGGCGATGGCGACAGCGCCGGCAGCAATTGCGACGCCATAAGGCATCGAAGCTTGTGTCTCGGCGGCTGTTCCTGGCCAGTTGCGCCGCAGTCTGTCTGCGAGTGGTGCGGTCAGGTTAGAACGAAGCGCCAACGCAATGACGCCGCCCGAAAGCCCTGTGACGATGAGAAATTCTGTGGCGTGAGACGTTCCGGCCCAGGCCATGCAGACTGCAAGCAGCTTGGCATCGCCACCGCCAAGCCAGCCGCGCACAAAGGCGGCAAAGCCAATCAGCAACGTCGCACCCGCCATCGCAAGTGCGGTTACAGTCTGCGCAGGCGACAACGAGATCAGCGCATAAACGCCGAAAAGAACCAGGATTGCGCCGCTCAGGCTATTGGAGATGCGCAGCGTCTGCGCGTCGCTCAGGGCCGCTGCAAGACTGCAACCGACAAATCCTGAAATGAGATATGCAGTTGGGAGGATGTGCATCGGGATCCTTGCGGGGTGCTCGACGGCGGGCTTCTGCGCCCGCCGTCGGTTGGGGAATCGGTTGCTCGGGATCAGACCGGGACGGTCATCTTGGTGCTGACGCCTTCGAAGACCGAGCTGAGCTTGCCACCAAGGGCGGTGAAGGCGCTGACGGCGGCCACGGCCACAAGTGCCGCGATCAGGCCGTATTCGATTGCGGTGACGCCGGAATCGTCAGCAATGAACTTCTTGATATTGGTAATCATGCGATATTCTCCATCATATAAAAACTGAGCTAAATATGCTCTTTTATTCGGAGGCGAGACAAATCGTTGGTTTGAATATTTTCATCGTCCCAAATATTTAAATTTGTTTGCTAAAAATATTTCAAAAATGCTCGCCGCCTCGCTGCAAAATAATCGACCGATTGCCAAAATTGACCAGCTGTCGTTTTTCGCTTAACTTGTTTCGTGCATTTTGTCGCAGCGCTCTATCCGTGGATATTACTACGGTATTTATACCAGCCGACGAAGGCAGCACCTCGCTACAATGAAATTGAGCTACTGTGTCGCGCTGAAGAAAGCTTGGCTTGGCATGCCAGCACGCACCGGCGCTCTGGCGGCAACGCCGTAATATCCCTGTATTGAGCGCTGCAGATACTGAGCAGAAAAGGGTGCGCTTTACTGGCCACTAAACAAGGTGGCGCCGACAATGGATGGCGGGAGCAGAAAATGCGCATTTTTCACGGTGGCGATGAAGCTGCGATCGGATGGACGCGTTTGGGCGAGGCAGAGCGATTGGCAGCGCTGCGGAACTATCAGATTCTCGACACGGAAGCCGAGCTTTCCTTCGATCGGATCAGCCGCGCGGCAGCCGATGTGTGCGGCGCGCCGATGGCTCTCGTCAGTCTGGTTGACGAACACCGCCAGTGGTTCAAATCGAAGATCGGCGTTGCAGCGACGGAAACTCCGCGCTCAATCTCCTTTTGCGCGCACGCGATCAAGCAGGATGGCCTGTTGATTGTACCAGACACTTCGGCAGATCCGCGCTTTGCTGACAATCCCCTGGTAACGGGACCCACCGGCGTGCGTTTCTACGCTGGAGCGCCGCTCCATACCCCGGGTGGTCACCGTATTGGCACATTATGCGTTCTTGATCGCAAGGTCCGTGCCAAAGGTCTTACCGCCATGCAGTCGCGCATGATGCAGACCCTCTCGGCGCAGGTCGTCGCTGAACTCGAGCTCAGGCGAACGATGGCCAGGCTCGAATGGCTGGTGCACCACGACACGCTCACCGGGTTGCCGAATCGCCTGATGTGTCAGGAGCGTCTGACCGAAGCCCTGGCGGCTGCGACAAGTCGGAGCAACGCCTATCGGGTTGGCGTCGTCATGCTCGATCTCGATCATTTCAAGCAGGTGAACGATGTTTTCGGCCACGCCGCCGGCGATGCGCTGTTGAAACGCGTCGCGGCGATATTGGCTGGCTTTATCCGACCGGGGGAGACGGCTGCACGGCTGGGTGGCGACGAGTTTATTCTGGTTCTTCCCGATTGCCACACAAACGCGGCCTTACTGCAACGGATGGACGATTTGCTGGAACGGTTGCGGCAGCCATATTTGTTTGCCGGCAATCTGCTTGACGGACGCGCCAGCATCGGAATCGCCGTATTTCCTGTGCATAGTCGCGACGTAGGGGGCCTGCTCAAGCATGCTGACACGGCAATGTATCGCGCAAAGAGTGCCGGGCGTGGCTCGGTGAGTATTTACCGTCACGATTTTGGCGCTGATGTCGAGCGTCGGGTTGATGCACTCAACGCTGTTCATACCGCTATCCGCAGCGGCGATATCTTCCCGTATTACCAGCCACAGATCAGTCTTTTGACGGGCGCAATCGTTGGCTGCGAGGCGTTGGTCAGGCTTCGCGATTCAGCCGGCAAAGTCCATCCGCCAAAAGAAATCGAAGATGCCTTTGAAGATCGCGACCTTGGGATCGCCATCGGTGCAAGCATGCTCATGCATATAGTCCGAGACATGCGTGGCTGGTTGGCCGCAGGCATCGACCCTGGCCATGTTGCGATCAACGCCTCTGCCGTTGAACTCAGACGCGTGGATTATGCGGAAACAATGTTCAAGACGCTTGCCCAAAGCGGGATATCGCCATCACGCATCCACGTCGAAGTAACCGAAAGTGTTTTCGTCGGGCGCGGATCTGAAAAAATCGAGGACACGCTGCGGGCATTAAGTGCCGGCGGCATCAAGATCGCGTTGGACGATTTTGGGACAGGTTTCGCGTCGCTTTCCCACCTGAAGAAGTTCCCGGTTGATATCATTAAGATAGACCGGAGTTTCATCGCCAACCTGCAACAAAATTCGTTCGATGTCGCAATTGTCACGGCGGTCATAAAGCTTGCCAGCAATCTTGGCATGCAGATCATTGCGGAAGGGGTCGAGACTGCGCGCCAAGCCAATATCCTGCGATCGATCGGATGCGACATCGTCCAGGGCTATTATTTTGCCCGGGCCCTTACCGCTGACAAGTACGCCGCCATGTCCGAGGCTGTCACGACAGCAGGCATGAAGCGTCTTATAACCGAAGACTTTCAATTTGATGCAGGCTTCGCCAATGCACACTGAGCCGACGGCCCACCAGGCGCGGCAAAGGCCAGATGCGGCATTGATAGCAGCCAAGCCGCCGAGCCTGGAGCCTGCCGCATTCGATCCCGCGCGGGTTTTGTTCGAACAAGCAACCGATCGTCTCGACTGGATTTCCCACGAGGGTTTGCTGGTTACGATGAACGATGCCGGTTGTCAGGCGCTGGAGATGACGGCCAGCCGCTGCCGGGCGTTACCTTGGCTGAACCTGTGGTCGCCCGAGTCGCGCAATTTGGTTGCCGCGAGAATGGCGGCGGCCCAAGCCGGCAGACCGACGCGTTTCATGGCAGCAAGCGACATGGGCAGCGGCCGCCGATGGTGGGATGTCGTTCTGTCGAAGACGCCGGCCGGCCTGCTGGCGCAGGCCCGCGACGTATCCATCCTTACCGCCGCCATCGAAGGCTATCGGTACCGGGCCCGCCATGATGAGTTGACGGGTCTGCTCAACCGCGCTGCCTTCAAGGAGGTCGCGACCATAGAAATCGAGAAAAATGCGTTGCACGAGCGAATGGGAGTCGTTCTGATGATCGACCTCGACAACTTCAAATTGATCAATGACACGCTTGGTCACGATGCCGGCGACCTTGTTTTGCGGGCCGTCGCCGATGGCCTGCACGAAATCGTTGGTGACGATGGCTTCGCAAGCCGGCTCGGTGGCGACGAATTTGCGGTAGTGCTGCCGAAAGTTGGCGATTTTGAGCAACTCCGTATCATGATCGAAGCGTTGCTTGAGCGGATCGCAAGGCCTGTGGATGCCAAGGACACCGCCATAACCCCTCGCGCCAGCATCGGCGCGGCGTTGTTCCCGAAGCACGGCAATACGCCGGCTGCATTGCTCAAAAATGCTGACATTGCGCTATATGCCGCAAAATCGTTTGGCCGCGGCGGCTATGTTGTCTTTACGCCATCGATGGGTGGCCCGATCAGACGGCGAGCCGCGGCAGCCGCGACGTTGCGCCTGGCAATAGCCTCCGATCAGGTCGATGCCCGGTATCAGCCGATCGTCAATCTGGCTTCGCGGCGGGTGCTGGGCTTCGAGGCCAAGCTAAACGTGTTATTGCCGAATGGGCAGCCGATGCCGGCAACCGACATTCGCTCAGTTTATGATGATGTCGATCTGGCGCAGGCGCTTGGCGATCACATGCTGGCAAAGATCGCCGCCGATGCCCAGCGGTGGCGAGACAGCGGCCTCGCGCTGACGCGAATTGCAATCAACGCCAACGCAGCGGAATTTCGCACCGGCAACTATGCGGGGCGCTTTCTCAAGATCATTGGCAACGCAGGGTTGCCGCCGGATTTGTTCGAGATCGAAGTTGCCGAGACGGTATTTGCCGGTCGCGCGACCGATTATATCGCTGCGGCTCTCAAGACATTGAGAAGTGCCGGAGCGCGCATCTCGCTCGTTGAATTCGGCAGCGGACCCGCATCGCTTTCCCATCTGAAGCACTTGCCGATCGACGCCATCAAGATCGACGGGGCGTTCGTTGAGGCTGTCGAAAATGATCCCGGCGATGGCGCAATTGTCCGTGCGATGATCGGGCTCGCCAATGGGTTTGGTATCGGGCTGGCCGCCGATGGCATCAACACATCGGGCCAGGCCGAAACATTAACCAGGTTTGGCTGCAAGATAGGCCAGGGCGATCTGTTTGGCCCGGCATCATCCGCCGCCAATGTCGCAGAAATTTTTTCTAATACCTCGAAATTTCATTAGGAAAATGGCCATCATGTCAATTTACACACTTGTTTATGTCAGCAAAGCTTCAGCCAATGCCTTCGGCGTAAGCCCAATGCACGAGATCGAGAACATGCTTGTCTCAGCGCGTGAAAAAAATGCCGCTTGCGGCATAACCGGCGTGCTGTTGTTTACCGAAGGTCGGTTCGTTCAGGCCCTGGA
>Ga0105049_10004508_pt1 | contig 16319 bp, 11 predicted proteins | sample MAT06_FD_78087 | JGI IMG/M metagenome (GOLD analysis project Ga0105049, IMG submission 78087) | Freshwater microbial communities from Lake Fryxell liftoff mats and glacier meltwater in Antarctica - MAT-06 | ecosystem: Environmental > Aquatic > Freshwater > Ice > Liftoff microbial mat | place... | reverse complement strand
CGGTATGGAGAGCGTGAAAGAGGAGATCAACATTAAGATCATCCAGCCGCTGCTCCATCCCGATCTCTATCGTGCCTATGGCAAGAGCGCGGGTGGCGGGATTCTCATGTATGGGCCGCCTGGTTGTGGCAAAACCCATCTGGCCCGCGCCACCGCCGGCGAAGTGCGCGCCAAGTTTATCTCGGTGGGCATCCATGATATTCTGGATATGTATTTTGGTAACAGTGAACAGAAGCTACATCAATTGTTTGAACTGGCACGGCGTAATCGGCCCTGTGTGCTCTTCTTTGACGAGGTGGATGCGCTGGGTGCGAGCCGGCGTGACATGCGCACCAGCACTGGTCGCCACCTGATCAACCAATTTCTGGCCGAGTTAGATGGTGCAAATACTTCGAACGATGGCATCCTGATTCTGGCCGCTACCAATGCGCCCTGGCACTTGGATGGTGCGTTTCGCCGCCCTGGTCGTTTTGATCGCATTGTCTTTGTGCCGCCCCCCGACGCGCCGGCGCGTGCCGAAATCTTGCGCATTTTGCTGCATGACAAACCCACGCAAGATCTGGAATATGCCAAGCTGGGCGAAAAGTTGCAGGAGCTGTCCGGCGCAGATCTCAAAGCGGTGATCAACGTCGCTGTGGAAACCAAGTTGCGCGAGGCGATGAAAAGCGGACGCCCCAGCCCAATTACCACCAAAGATCTACAGCAGGCTGCCAAACAGATCAAGCCGACCACCAAAGAGTGGTTTATCACGGCGCGCAATTATGCGCTCTATGCCAACGAAGGCGGCCTCTATGACGAAATTCTCACCTATCTAGGAATCAACAAATAATGACTGACGAGCGTTCTGGCCGGTCTGCGGGTGGTTCAATGGATCGCGCGCTTCTACTTCTCCAACAACGGCGCTATGACATGGCCGAGCAAGAGCTGCGCCAATTACTGGCGACTGAGCCCGACCATTTCCATGCCCACGCCTGGCTCAGCCTGACGCTCATGGAATTGAAGCGCTATGGCGAAGCCGAAACCGAGGCGGAGCAGGCCGTGCATTTGGCCCCCGATCATCCCTATGGCTATTTTGTGCTCAGCCGGATCTTGCACCACCAAGACAAGGTGCGCCAAGCCGAAAAGGCGATTGCCGAAGCCATTCGCTTGAATCCAGAAGAGGCCGATTATTTTGCGGTGCTCGCCAGCATTTTTACCAGCCAACAGCAGTGGGACAAAGTGCTGGCCGCCGCCGACCAAGGGTTGGTGCTAGAGCCAGAGCATGTGGGCTGTAGCAATTTGCGCGCTATGGCGTTGAATAAGTTGGGCCGCCGCAACGAGTCGATTGGCGCGCTGGATGCTGCGCTCTACCGCGACCCGGAAAATGCTTTGACCCATGCCAACCAGGGATGGATCGCGCTGGAACAGAACAATCAGAAGCAGGCCATGGAGCACTTCCGCGAAGCGCTGCGCTTGAATCCCGAACTCAATTGGGCACGCACGGGTATTTTGGAGGCGCTCAAAGCGCGCAATCCGCTCTATCGATGGCTGTTGCAATATTTCTTTTGGATGTCACGCCTGGGGCCACAGTTGCAATGGGGTGTAATCTTGGGTGCCTATTTTGGCAACCAGATTGTGCGCGGGATTGCGCGCACCTATCCCCAATTGGCGCCGTTTCTGACGCCGCTGATTATCCTCTATCTGCTCTTTGTCTATCTAACCTGGACAGGCAAAACGCTCTTTAATTTGTTGCTGCGCATGGACCGCTTTGGCCGCTTGGTGCTGACACCACAACAGGTACAAGTCTCTAACATTGTAGGCATCATGTTGTTGCTGGCGATTGTCTGTTTGGGCGTGGGGTGGAGCATGCCTTTCTTTGCGGCCACTGCGGCTGGCTATGGCTTGGCCCTGCTGATTATTCCTGTGGCCCACACGCTGGAACGTGAGCCTGGGCGCAATCGCAAAATTTTGTTCGCCTATACAGCGGCCCTGGCACTAATTGCTGTATTGGGGCTGGGCGCACTGCTCGCCAATGCCACTATCTTTTTCACCCTTGCCCAATTCTTTTTTCTGGGCATTTTTGCCTTTGGCTGGATCGGCAATCTCTTACGCTAACGCCTATGCCATCTGTGACGCTTGACGGGCAACCGCTGCATTATACGCATATTGTCCCAACGGAAGCGCTGGCCGGCAAGCGACCGCCGCTCCTATTGGTACATGGCGCGGGTGGCAATCTCTATCATTGGCCGCCACATCTACGGCGGCTGGCGGGTGTTGAGGTCTATGCGTTGGATCTGCCAGGGCATGGGCGTTCTGCTGGCCCAGGGCGCGCGACAATTGACGACTATGTCCAGGTGATTCACACGTTTGCCGAGGCACTGACCTTGCCGCCCTTTGTCCTGGCCGGGCATTCGATGGGCGGTGCGATTGCGTTGGCTTTTGCGCTACACTATGCCGATCAATTGGCGGGACTGGTCTTGGTGAGTACCGGCGCACGCTTGCGCGTTAATGCTGCGCTGCTCGATGGTTTGCGCCATGACTTTGACACAACCACGGCCCAGTTGATCGACTGGATGTATCGTCCGGCTTTTGATGCCAAGGCGCGTCAAAAAGCGTTAGACCAGTTGCGTACCAACGATTCGCAGACATTGTTTCATGATTTTGTGGCTTGTAATGCCTTTGACGTGCGCACGCAAGTGACATCCCTTACCTTGCCAACTTTGGTCATCTGCGGCGTTGCGGATAAAATGACGCCTGTTGTGTGGAGCGAAGCGCTGCACCAAGCCATGGTTGGCAGTCAACTTCAGCTTGTGGAGGAGGCCGGTCACATGGTAATGGTCGAGCAGCCGGCGGCGGTGACAGCCGCGTTTCAGGTGTTTATGACGATTAATAACAGAACATTGTAGAGAGCTATGGCAGAAATATTACGCTTGTTTGTGAGTGCAACCAAGGATCTGGAAACCGAACGTGCTGTGATTGGGCGCGCTGTGGCCGAGTTGCCGGTAACGATTGGAATTGAGATTCGCCGGACCCCCGTGACGGGAGCCGCGTATGAAGATATTTATGAGTTGATCGCCAACTGTGATCGCGTCTATTTTTTAATGGGCCATGATATTTCGGCCCCATCTGGCGCAGAATGGTTCACAGCATGGAAGTTGGAACGCTCGGTGCTGGCCTTGCGTCTGGCGGGCTTACCCACGCCTGCGGGGCAGGATTTTGTGCGACTGCTGCCTTCTGGCTGGCAACGCTTTCGCAATGGTGACGAATTGGGCCGGATTGTCACCTTGGACTTGATCAACATTCTTAACCATCCGACAAATCGCTATGGGCTCACCATCACAGAATTGGAAATGCTCAATGCCCATCGCCAGCGCATTAACAAGACCCGCCAAAAAGAAATCGTGGATCCTGGTGGCGCAGAAGGCGGCGGCATTTTATTAGATTTGGGTCATCGCGAACCAGATACCGGTGTGCTTTTGGGTGAAGAATAGAAAAGGAACATCAATTTATGGCCATTGCTGATCTGTTACGTACAACTGCTGTGAATTTGTTGCTGGAACGCCCGGGACGCAAGATTGCTTTGTCTGACTGGGCGCAAAAACTGAGCAAATCGGGTGCTGCAATCGACCAACGCGCAGCCAAGACAAAAACACCGAGTGCTGGCGATACGCTGCGCCATATTACGAGCATCGAACGCTGGGGTCAACGCCGTTTGCAGGTGGCGCTGGGCGAACCTCTGCTCACCGACGAATCCGATGATTATGTGCTAGCCCCCGAACCGGACTTGGCCAAGGCGCGCGAAATCTTTCGCACGACCCGTCAGGCAACGGTGGCCCTGGTGCAAAAACTGGCTGCTGCTCATGTCGATTCACAGCTGACCATTCCCCATAATCAATTCGGTCCGCTAACAATCGGCGGCTGGCTCAGTTATCTCAATACCCATGCCAGCCTAGAAAGTCAACGAATTCGCTAAGATGTACGCATATATGCGCACTACCTTAGTTGTATTTTCAACCTCTGTTGCCCAGCGTGCTATAATTTGGGAATGAAGCTTCCACAGGGGCCGGCGCTACGCATTGGGTTTTGGGCGGTACTCTTCCTGGGCATCTTTGCCTGGGCTCCAGCGACCTATCCCGGCTATTGGCAGGCATTAGAAGGCTTTGCGCCGGTTTTTAATGTGGCCCAGCCAGGGCGACTTGCTACGATTGCGATGGTGCCTGATCTATGGCGGGGCAGTGGTGCTGCCACATTTCTCGTAGCGCGGCCTTGGTTGCTCGTCGGCGCAGATGCGGTTACTGCAACCCGCATTGCCTTTATCTTTTGTTTTCTGCTCGGTGGACTGGGTATCTATGTCTGGCTGCGCGACCGCCTGGGTGATCGTGCTGCGGGGTTGGCCGGCTTGATTTACATGTTGGCCCCGCCGTTTCTGGCAACCGTTTATGTACGCGGTAGCCTGAGTGATGCCCTGATCGTGGGCTTGTTGCCGATTGCCCTGGCCGGTGTGGCGATCTATGCCCAGAGTGGTTCGGTCAGCGCCGCGGGGATTACGTTGATTGCGCTGGGTTGGATGTGGCAAACCCAAGCTGGACTTTCGGTTTTTTGCTCGGTGTTGCTCTTGCTCTATGCTCTATTGGTGGAACGTAGTCCTCTGGCGACGCTGGTGGTCTGCCTAAGTACTGCTGCTGCCGTGGCAACCATATTTCCGCTACTTGCCATGCAAGTGCCGACCTCGGTACAATTTGACGACCATTTTGTGGCGCTCTTTCAACTGTTTCGTACGCAATGGGCTGTGGCCCCTAGCTTGCCCGGCTGGCAGGATCAATATCCCTTTCAACTAGGACTAGTTGCTTTGATTTTTAGTATGATCGCGTTCTGGTTATGGTGTATCCAGCGACCAATTCAGGTGCCGCCAATCACGAATCGCCTTTTATGCTTTGGCTGGGTTGGGCTGGTTTTCTGTGGCTTTGCCGCTACGGCTGGTAGTGCATTGCTCTGGCAAGGGAGTGGCGCTAGTCGGCTGCTGACATATCCGTGGCAACTGCTGCTGTTGACCGGCCCATTTTTGGCGGTCACCGCGGGTAGCTTGCCCATTATCCATCGTCAGTTGCAACAGACGCCTTACTGGGCGGCGTTGGTCTTGTTGACCGTTTTCGCCAGTTACCCCAATGTGACGCCCGACTTTACGCTTTATACGCCTCCATCCAAACCGGCTGCTGTGGTTGGTAACAATGAGATTGTGATACTTTCGGCAACTTTGACAGAAAACCGTCAGCAACAAGCGGCCACGCTTGCGGTAACCTGGCAACCAATCGAGGTAATCGACGTGGATTACAATATTTTCTTTCAAGCGTTGCAGGGCGAGGCCCAGGAATTGACTGTGGCGGCGCAACTGGATGCCCAGCCACTTGGCGAGGAAAAGCCTGCGACAGCTTGGCGTCCTGGTGAGATCTTGACCAATACCTATCAATTGGATCTCACAAGCATTGCGCCTACGGTGCCATTGCAATATCACTTTGGTTATTACGATTGGCAGACCGGTCTGCGCCTGCCCGTTGACGGCGGTATTGACGATAAAATGGTGTTTTATGGCAAGTAATTTTTTGCAGGGCTTTGGCCATGCCCAGCCAACGCAGACGGCCTCGCCCGTTGCGGCCAGCGCTGTGAGCATACCCCTGTGGCGCGATCGTTTTTTTTGGTTGACCCTGGCATTGACGAGCTTTGCAATTGCGCCCTTTCTATTACCGGGCTATTTTTGGGGTGCTAATGATGCCCGTCACCATGTCTATTTCCTCTTTGAATATGATCGCTCCGTGCAAGATGGCATCTGGTGGCCACGCTGGAGTCCCGATTTTGCCTTTGGCTATGGCTATCCTTTTTTCAATATCTACGGTCCATTGAGCCATTTCTTGGCTGAGTTGTTGTTGCATTTTCTGCACGTTGACCATATTACCGCGATTGAAAGCATCTTTGTGTTGAGCATTGTGGGCAGCGCGGCGGCCATGTATGTCTACATTCGGTCTTGGCAAGGGCGCAACGCAGCCCTGGTGGCCGCGTTGGTCTACGTATACATTCCCTACCATCTCTTCAATTTGTATGTGCGCGCCAACCTGGCCGAGAGTATGGCGTTTGTCTGGCTGCCGCTTTGCTTGTGGAGCGTGCGCCAAAGTGTGGTACGCCCTGCCTATCGCTGGTTTGCGGCGATTGCCTTTTGTTATGCCGGACTGTTGTTGACCAGCAATCTGATCTTTGTCTTATTTACGCCGCTTCTTGCCGGTTATCTCCTTACGTTAGTTTTGGTATACAGTAGACCAAAAAGCGACGGTCTGCTACCACCCAGGTGGCCGATTGGGCAATGGATACGCTGCGCGCTGTTGCCTGGGCTGGGGATAGTGGCTGGGTTGCTGCTCAGTGCGATTTTTTTGCTGCCCTTGATCTTGGAACGACAATATGTGCTGCAAGAGCAATGGTTTGATGGCCGCTATGATTTTCACGGCCATTTTGTCTATTTCTGGCAATTGTTTAGTCCCACGTGGGGATTTGGCACCAGTAAAATTGGCCCGAATGATACAGTTGGCTTTCAGCTGGGTATGGTGCCCTTGTGTTTGGCGGTGCTGGGTGTCATCTTGGTGTGGTCGGCTGTGCAACGTCAGCGTTGGGAAATTCTCTGTTTTATTGGCGCGGGCTTGGTGGCAACCCTGGTTGCGCTACAATGGGGCGCTTTTCTTTGGGACACACCGCTCATCGGCGGGATTTTGGCGTTTGCCCAGTTTCCCTGGCGTTGGTTTGCGCTTACCGGGCTTTGTCTCAGCGTGTTGAGTGGCTTGGTGGTGCATGAGCGCTTGTTGCCGCCCACGCCTCACCTCACGCTGCCGCTGCTGGCGCTGGTGGCTATGATTCTGCTGAGCAGTTATCCCTATCTGCAAGTCGAAATTAAAGAACCCGCCGAAGGCCCGGTGAGTTTGGCGGCCTTGATGCGCTTTCAGCAATCATCGGACGAGATGACGGGCAGCACTGCCTGGGTCAAAGAGATTCCCACATGGAGCCACATGGCGGACACCTATATCAATCAAGATGCCGCCGGTCTGCCCGTGTTGCCCGTGACGACCAAGGTGGATTACACGGCACTGGATTACGCAAAACTTGCGATTGGTTCCGAAGCACACAGCACGGTGATGGAGGAGGTCTACTTCTGTACGAATAAGAAGGAGGGCGTCTGTCATGTAACCCATGAGGAGCGGCGCATTATCTATAATCAATTCTATTACCCTGGCTGGCGCGCCTACTTATTGGATGGCAAACATGGCCAGCCGATCCAGGAATTGCCTGTAGAACCGGAAACAACGGGCACCTTGGGCCGCATGACAGTCGCGGTGCCGCCGGTTGGCCAAGGCTTTATTTTGTTGCGCTTTGAGGATACACCGCCACGGTTGGTCGGCAAGTATCTCTCGGTGGCAACTCTCTGTTTGTTGCTCGGGGGTGGCGTAATCGCCGCCTGGCATAACCGAAGGCGTAGCGCAAGCAAGGTCGATAGGTAAGCGCGCCTTTTACCCAATCTCTCCCCCGTAACTACATACACAATCACCGATCATTCATCCTTTTGGATAATCATTGCTCGACAAACAATACCAGCAGCCCTCATTCATTCCTTATCCTATCAATTCGTCAACAGAGTTAGGAGTAGTGTTATGTCTGGTTCGTCCCCGCAAGCAGTTATCTATCCCCCTAGGGCCATGATTTGTGAGGAAGAGGTCACAGAACTTGCGCACCGCTACGGTACACCTGCCCGCCGGACTTATCATATTCAGGCCGATGACTATATCCGGGCCTATCGGTGGCGCAGCAATAGTGATCGCCGTGCTGAGGTGGTATTTGCAATGCAGGAGCCAAACGGTAAAATATGGATGCACTGCAAAGCGCATTATCCGGCACATCTGTGTCGGTTACTGTCGGGTGGCGTCGGTTGGCATGAAAGTATTCACCAGGCACTCGTGCGCGAGGTGAAAGAGGAAACGGGGCTTGATGTAAAAGTCCAGGCGTTTATTGGCTTATTAGAATATCGGTTTCATCATGAAGCATCGACCGTTAAGTTTGCCAGCTATGTCTTTCATTTAGTTTGTGGCAATCAAGCGCCTGCCCTGCCCGAAAATGATGAAATTCATGCCTTTCGTGCGATTGTGCCTTCGCAACTGGGCCAGTTGACCGTTGACATGCGCAATATGCTCGGCGAGCGTCGGGGGTGGGGTACCTGGCGTGCATTGGCGCATGATCTGATGTTTGAATATTTCTGTCCCTCTGCCAGCACCGTCAACGCCAGTTCGAGTATTTCTGCAAATGATTAACTCATGTTACGCAGTCCCTCCTGGGAACGCCGGCATCCTGCCGGCCTGCCGCCATTCGATGGCGGCGTTCCCGGTGCGTAACATGAGTGATTAAAATAATTGTGTAATACGTGTATCGTGCGCGGTGAATCACCCTTGGCTTTTTTGCCAAGACCCAGTGCCAGCGCACACATCACGCATCACGCATCAGGTACCGTTGGAGACATGGTATGCTTGTTCCCATTTCGTGGCTTAAAGAGTATGTAGATCTTACCCTGTCTACGGCTGACTTGGCAGAACGACTCACACTAGCCGGTTTAGAGATCGCGGCTGTGCATAAAATTGGCGATTGGTGGGATCCGGCGACGATCCTGGTGGGACAAGTGCGTGCTGTTTTGCCCCATCCCGATGCCGACCGGCTGGTGCTGGTCGATGTGGACTATGGTGGCGCGGAACCCCAACGCGTGGTCACCGGTGCGCCCAATCTGTTTGCTTATCGTGGTCTGGAAAATTTGCCCATATTGAAAGTCGCGTTCGCCCGTGAAGGAGCCGTTTTGGTAGATGCCCATAGCGACCAAAAACCGCTGCCCAAGAAACAATTAAAAGCGTCAAAAATTCGCGGTGTGCGGTCGGCGGGTATGGTCTGCTCAGAGCTTGAATTGGGGCTGAGTGATCAACACGAGGGCATTATGCTGTTGGCGGAAGATGCACCGGTCGGTGTCGCGCTGCGTGACTATCTGGGCGATGAAGTGCTAGAAGTCGAATTGACCCCCGACATGGCACGCTGTTTGAGCATGATTGGGATTGCGCGCGAAGTGGCCGCCTTGACCAATGCCAATTTGCATCTCCCCGCCGCCAACTGGCACCCCATGGGGGATGATCAGGCGAGTGACTATGTACAGGTGCAGATTGCCGATCCCGAACTGTGCAATCGCTATACCGCTGTGCTGATCAAAGATGTCCAGATTGGCTCCTCCCCGCAGTGGCTCCAAGAACGCTTGACCAAGGCTGGGATGCGCTCCATCAACAATATTGTTGATATTACCAACTATGTCATGCTGGAATGGGGTCAACCCCTCCATGCCTTTGACTACGATGTGCTTGTGCAGCGCGCGCTGCGCGTTGGTGACTCTGTCCCTACGATCCTGATCCAGCGGGCGCAGGCTGGCGAAAAGTTTACAACGCTCGATGATGTGCCGCGCACACTCGATCAGTCGATGCTGATGATCGCCGACACGGCTGGTTCGATTGCGCTGGCCGGAGTCATGGGCGGCCAGGAGAGCGAGGTGAGCGAGACCACGCATACGATCCTGCTGGAGTCGGCAACCTTTGAAGGTATTAACAATCGCCGCACGGCGGGTCAACTGCGTTTGCCCAGTGAAGCAAGTTATCGCTTTGCGCGCGGCGTGCCCGCCACCCTCAATCCGCTGGCCGCGCGCCATGCGGCAGAACTGATGCGTCTTTATGCGGGGGGCCGCATTGTCCCTGGCTTGGTCGATGCCTATCCTGTGCCCCAACCCACGCGTACGGTTTATACCACCGTCAGCGATACACGCCGCCTGTTGGGCATGGAAGTGACGCAGGATGCCATTGTGGACGCGTTACAGCGCTTAGATTTCACTGTCAAGGTGGTAGATGCTTTTGCTGCTGATGCGTCGGCTGATGCCAGCTTTGCCCTGCATCGCTTGCCCGGTGAATCCTTGGTGGAAGCCGTCGCGCCGTGGCATCGACTGGACATTACCATTCCCGCCGACTTGGTCGAGGAAGTAGCGCGCATTATTGGCTATGAGCATGTGGGTACGACCTTAATTGATGATGTGTTGCCCACCCAACGGCGCAATGAAGTCTTCGAGACGGAATTGCTGGTGCGGAATCTGCTCATGGGCATGGGTTTGCAAGAAAATATTAATTACCCCTTGACGACCCCCGAGAATCATGACAAGCTGCGCGCCCCCCACATCACCCAGCTTGCGAATGGTCAACCGGCGACTTATGTCACGATTACCAATCCAATTGCCCCTGAGCGGCGGGTAATGCGGCGTTCGTTGATCGTGAGCGCGCTGGAAAATCTGGCGCGCAATCTGCGGCATACCCCGCGTTTGGCCACCTTTGAAGTGGGACGTGTCTATCTGCCCGAAAATGGCGATGGCGTTTTGCCCGAAGAAGATCGTCGCCTGAGTATTGCGCTGCTCGGACCACGCCGCGCTAGTGATTTCTACGCGGATCCGGGTGGTGACGAGGAGATGGATTTCTTTGATCTTAAGGGGATAGTCGAAGCCCTTCTGTACCGCTTGGGCTTTAATGCCGACCGCATCGACTATCGCGCCCGTCCCGATACAGGCGTGTTTGGGCCACGTTGTGCCGAAGTGTACTTGGATGGTCAGCCAGTTGGTCTGTTTGGCGAAATTCATCCACAAGTGCGAGCGGCTTTTGACCTGGGGGCCACACGCGCCAGCGTTGCCGAATTGCGCATCAAGCCGCTGTTGAAGCCGCAATGGGAACTGCAACCTATGCAGCCCATTAGCACCTATCCACCTATGGTCGAGGATCTGGCCTTTGTGGTGGCCGAAGAGGTAACTGCGCAACAGGTGCAACAGGCCATTCGCCAGAGCGCCGATGATCGATTGGTGGCAATTGAACTCTTTGATATCTATCGCGGTGAATCGTTGGCGGCGGGCAGTAAGTCCATGGCCTATCGCTTAACCTATCAGAGCTTGCAACGCAGCCTGACCGAAAAAGAAGTGACACATCTGCGCCAACGTATTATCAAAACGGTGGAGACGATCACGGGTGGTAAGTTACGCAGCTAGACTGCGGTGCTGTATCCCCGTGGCTGACCTATTATGTTGCCGAGCGATCACGTTGATCGCTCGGCAATGAACGCTACCCGCATGAATGATGCCCTGTGAATCATCGACGACTGCTCTACCCTGGCGCACTTGGGCTGCTTGCCCTGCTTGCCTCCTGTTTGCTCATTACCTCGCCTTTCTTGCCAACCCAGCCACTGGCTTGGGCCCAGCAAACGCAACCGGCCGCCACGGTGACAACAATTCGTTGGTCTATGCGCTGGGATGAGACGCGTCTGCAAACCATTGCGCTGCCCCTCATTGCCGCTTTTGAAGCGCAACATCCTACCATTCAAATTGAAGTAGAAAACAGCCCCCAAAGCAGCGTCTATTACCGCGCACTCAACATTGGGCTAGACCAAGGTACCGCGCCCGATGTTTTTTATCCAGCAACACAAATTGTCTATGCGTGGGCACAGCAAGAGCGATTGTTGCCCCTCGACCCATGGGTGGCAGCCGACAAGCTCGACCTATCGGCTTTTGATCCGACTACGTTAGCGCTCTATCGCGACGCGACGCAGGGGTTGTATTGTTTGCCCGCGGATATAGCAACGCTGGCCGTTTTCTATAACAAGACGCTGTTTGATGCGGCTGGGGTGGCCTATCCGCAAGCGCCTTGGCAGTGGGCCGATTTATTGAAAATTGCCCAGCAACTCACGCGCGAGGTGGATGGTGACAAGCACTATGGCATCGACCGGTTTGATGCCTACTGGCCACTGGTGGTGTGGACGGCGACCGGACACAACATTTTCGATGATCCCTATGCCCCGACCGAATTTTTGTTGGGAGACGAAAAAGCGGTTGACGCGCTGCAATGGCTGGCCGATCTAAGCTTGGTGCATGGTGTGATGCCAGCCGTCGCCAGTGCAGCAGCGCCCGCTGGCGCGGTAGAGAATCGCTTCCTGGCCGGGCAAGCGGCTATGCAGATTACGGGGCATTGGCAAGTGCCAGCGTATCTAGCAACTGCCGATTTCCCTTTCGATTTTGTCGAATTGCCCAGCGGTGCCGTGGCTGCCAATCGCAGCGATGGCAGTTGTTTTGCGATTGCCCGCAACACGCCGCACCCCGCTGCCGCGTGGACTTTTGTGAAGTTTCTGGCTGGACCAGATGGCCTGGGCGCACAGCTGCTCGCTGGAAAGCAACAAATGACCCCGGCTTTGTTGCCGTTGCAAGCGTCGGCGGTCTTGCGTGGAGCAACGAATGCGTCACAATTGAATACCGCGGCGTTTTTACCCAAAAATGTGCAACGTTTCGCGTTGGCTGATCCGTTGCACCCCATCTATCGCCGCTGGGCAACGGTCGCGGAGGCCGAACTGGGTGCATTATGGGCTGGTGACCAAAGCGCCGAAAAAGCCGTAGATGCACTGGCCGAAGAAGCCGAAGAGATTCTGCGCAATTTGGCGATACCAAGCGGTGCTGCTGCCGCGCAACAAGCCGTGCCGACCGTACCACGCCAATACTATGTTGCCCCTACCGGCGACGACCAAAACAGTGGCGAAAGTCCATTGACTGCGCTTGCGACCTTGCAGCGCGCGCTGGATCTGGTGCAGCCCGGCGACACCGTGCATCTGCAACCCGGTGACTATTTTGAGAATGTGGTTTCGCAGATTGATGGTCGGGCCGATGCCCCGATTACGATTATGGGGCCAGCCGATGCAGTGTTACACGGCAATGGCGATGCGAGCGCTGCTTTTTATCTGACGCATGACTATTATACGCTGACCGGCTTTACTATGGATGGCCTCTACGGTGACCCGAGCCAGCAAGACGGCTATACGGACAAACTGCTCTATGTGCAAGGCCAGCATCATCAACGTGGCGTGACGGGACTACAGGTGCTGCAGATGACCTTTCAGCACGCGGGTGGCGAATGTGTACGCCTGCGTTATTTTGCTCAAGGTAACGAAATTGCCTATTCCACCTTTCTTGCCTGTGGCGTATTGGATTATGAATTTGCGGATGGCGGCAAAAACGGTGAGGCAATTTACATTGGCACCTCTAGCACCCAGTGGGACGATGGCAAGAATCCAACGGCTAATCCCGATCTGTCCCGCGACAATTGGATCCATCATAATGTGCTGAATACCCAAGGCAATGAATGTGTGGAAGTCAAAGAAGGGGGCAGCCACAACCTCATTGAACATAATACCTGCACCGGCCAGCTAGATCCTGATTCTGCTGGGATTGGCGCGCGCGGCAGTGGCAATATTATTCGCTACAATCGCATCTATGGCAATGTGGGGGCGGGTGTGCGCTTGGGCGGCCATGAGGTCGATGGCATCCAATATGGCATCGAAAACCAAGTTTATGGCAATTATATTTTGCGCAATGTGGCTGGTGGTGTCAACATCGCGGTCGCGCCGCAGGCAAAAATTTGCAACAATGTTTTAACGCAAAACTTAGGAAAAAGTAGCTTTGGCGACGGCAGCGACGCGTACGATCCAGCCGAACCATGTTCATGATGTCGGGGTGCTGGTGACGGGCGTTGCTTCGCTGGTAGGGGGCACTGTCAGATCGGGCACGCTGGTCTGCCAAGGCCGAATGTAGATGGTAGGCGTAGCGATTGGCTCGCTAGTGGCGGTTGCAATGGGCCCTGTTGGTTCCGGTGTGGGTGTATTGGTTGGTTCAAAGATGTTCAGGGTTGGCGTTTGTTGTAGAACCGTCGGTGTGCTTGTGGCGGTCGGTTCGCCAGGGGGCACTTCAGCGCTGGTGGTTGCTATCGGTGGGCTGGGCTCATCCGTAGGGGCTGGCGTGACGGCGGCAGTGGCTTCTGTGGCAGTGGCTTCTGTTGTGACGGCGTTGGCCGATGGTGGTTGTTCGTGGGGAACGGTAACTGCGGTTATGCTGGCCGGCTGTTGCTCGACCTCGGGTGGCCCATGTTGATTGACGAAACTATCTTCTATCGTGCTGGTCGGTGTCGGTGTGCTGGCTATTGTAGGCACTAAGACGCGTGGCGGGGCCTGCTTCCTGAAACTAGGTAACTGCGGCTTGACTGGCCCAAGCGGGGGGTAGTGGGTCGCTGCTGCCAGGTGGAGCAAGCGGTTGGCGCGTGCTACCGCTTCTGGTAGCGTGGCACTCACCTTTCGCGGTTGAGTGCTCTGCCGGCTAACAGTAAGATGTATGGATAGTGTGCTGTGCGGATTGAACGTACAACCCTGCAAAAGCGGCCAAAGCGGAAGATTGAGCAACAGAAAAAATAAAAGCGCTGCGCCCGAATGTGTGAAAGGCGACTGCCCTTTGACCATGGGCGAAGCGTCCACCGATCTGGCATCGGTTAACGGATGATCCACCCGATTGATCGCCAATGGAGTTGCTTGGTGTAGCTGTGCTACTTCGTCTAGGACAGCTTTTGTGAGTCGATCTGCAAATTCTTTAGGGATGACGGCAACGGGCAAACGCGCTCTAAATAACTTATGTAGATCTTGATCTTTCTGCATCGTGCGAATCTGGGCACGTCCTACTTACGGTTGATATTTGCTTGAGCGGATAACGGTTGACAACACGATCACCAAAAGCTGATCGTCGATAAGCGAAAATGGTCTGGCTATTCGTTATCGTTATCTAAAGACATAGCCTGGCGTAACTCTGCACGCGCCCGGCTCAACAGTGACTCGGCCCCGCGATAGGTTTTCCCCAGGATGCTGGCAATTTCATCGACCCCCAAGCCTATGTGATAGCGCATGAGCAAAACTTGGCGGTGTTCTTCTTTGAGCAGCGATAAAACTTCCATAAATTCAATGCTTTCTTGGCTCAAGCCTGGGCCAACCACACTGTCCGATAACTCGGTCGTATCTGGCTGCCGTCGCCAAAAATCGGCCGATTTATGATTTGCCAGTGTAAATAAAAAAGTCGACAATTTTGCTCTTCCGTCAAAATTTTGAATCGCGCGCACGGCTGCCGAAAATGTTTCAATTAACACATCTTCAATATCTTGATGCGTGGGCAGTTTATTGCGCAAATGATTATAGAGACTAACGCTATAGTCACCCGACACTAACTCTGTCCAAGCTTCTTGATCGCCCTGTTTCAGACGATGGAGAAACTCTTCTTCGGAGAAGCTATCTTTTCGTATAACCACTATTCTGATAGTCTCCTATAGTATTAATCGCCAAAAATTGGCAAATCCTTCGCGTCATTTGGATGATTTTGCGCAAAATTGTCCGATGGCTGGGGTTGATTGGATTTTCAATTTTCATAGGGCAATGTGGATTTGATAGCCGAGCCCCTGATCACTTGGGTTAGAAATTGTTCATCAATTTGTATTGATTATAGCCTATAAAATCTCGGTAATGATGATGATACTGGTGCCCGACTTGGTGGAAAATGCAAGGAAGTTACTGTTTTTTGCTGTCAAAGTGGCTCACTCGCATTTTGTCGTTACTTGGTAAGGATATTGTAATAGGCTTTGCTTGTTGCTCCAATCTACGTAACGTTTTGGTGACAAAATGATTGTCAACTAGCGCGGTAAAGCACGCCAGCCAAAGGTTGCCAGCACGGGTAGATGATCCGACTCGCCCCGGCTGGCGCTTACGGATGTTTGCAGTGCAACAAAGTCAATTTGTATAGAGTATCATGTCAATCCGGACTTGTCGAGGGACTATCGGGATCTGGCGAAAATAACCGCCATAGGTCGGAAAGGTGTGGCCCAATCCCCAGCCAATTGCACGGTGGGCGTCGTGCAGGATTGTGCGCAGATGGGTATAGGCGTCACTTTGGTCGGTTGTATTAAAATCGCCGACGACAATTGTGGGCTCGGTGTGGGCCCGAATCTCATCGGCAAGCTGTTGGCCCAAAAGCGTACGCAGGCGAAATGACTCCTGTACTTGCTGGATGATCGAGGATAAATTACCTAGATAATAGAGCACATTGGTACTGTGTGGGTGGCAATTATAAAGCCGGAAGTGATAAGCCGCATCAATCGTCACGCGATATTGATGACAGCTCAATTCAATGAACGCATTGGAAGAAATTTTTTCAAGCGGGTAGCGACTTAACACGCCAATCCCACGCCGGCCAATCGTGGTGTCAAAAAAGAAGTAGGGATAGTGTTGCCCAACGGTCTGAAGAATTCGCCGCTGGGCTTGTGGAGTGGCTTCTTGCAGGGCAACGATATCGGGCAGGGCATTATCAAGAATCACCTGGGCTGTCTCTGTACTCTGGCTGCCATGCCAATAGT
>Ga0105049_10004507_pt1 | contig 16322 bp, 12 predicted proteins | sample MAT06_FD_78087 | JGI IMG/M metagenome (GOLD analysis project Ga0105049, IMG submission 78087) | Freshwater microbial communities from Lake Fryxell liftoff mats and glacier meltwater in Antarctica - MAT-06 | ecosystem: Environmental > Aquatic > Freshwater > Ice > Liftoff microbial mat | place... | reverse complement strand
TGGCATGGCATGGCATGGCAAATAAATATCTCATCACGTTATCGCGTTCGCATATTGTGCCGTTCTTAACCTTTTCATCACGTCGCGATTTACGCGAAAAAGCGTTCAAGGCAAGGCTCGCGCGCGGTGAATTCCATGACGGCAGTGTTGATAAGGATAATAAAAACGTCGCCGTGAGGATAATGCAGCTTCGCCTCGAACAAGCGAGCCGTCACGGTTATCCTTGCTACGCAGATTGCGCCTTAGCGGACACCATGGCGGGCAGCCAACAAGCGGTGCTTGACCTACTCAATAAAGTCTGGACACGTGCAGCCGAGCGCACCCGCAGTGAGGCGGATGACTTACAAGCCACCGCCACGTCACTCGGTGACAATATCAACATCGAGGCATGGGATTGGTTTTACTATGCGGAGAAAATTCGTAAGGCGCGTTTTGATTTTGACGAGGCCATTGTTAAGCTGTATTTTTCACTTGAGCAGATAACGCTGGCAGCGTTTGATTGTGCAGCGAAATTGTTTGGCATCACATTCACAGCACGTGATGACATTAGTGCGTATCACGCTGATGTTAGAACCTACGAAGTCAAAAATGCGGACGGCAAATCAATCGCGTTTTTTTACACGATAATTTCGCCCGCGCGACCAAACGCGGCGGCGCATAGGATGAATGCCTATCGCCTGCAAAGCCGCATTGACGGTGATGTCTTGCCCATCATCGTCAACAATAATAATTTTGCAAAAGGCGCGCCTGGCGAGCCAACACTGCTTTCATATGATGATGCGCGTACGTTATTTCATGAGTTTGGTCATGCCCTACACGGCATGTTGTCCAATGTTAATTATGAGCGGCTATCCGGCACCAGTGTTTTGCGGGATTTTGTGGAACTACCATCACAACTATTCGAACATTGGTTAGCCGAGCCAGCGGTGTTAAAACAACATGCAAAACATGTTGAAACCGGTGAGCCAATACCCGACGTGTTAATTGCCAAAATGCTGTTGGCGCGCACCTTTAACCAAGGCTTTGACGCCGCAACATTTTGTGCCTCCGCCCTTGTTGATATAAAGCTGCATGGCTTATCAACCATTGCGTCCATGGAAAATCTTGACCTTGCCGCCTTCGAGCGCGAGCAACTTACGGCCATTAACATGCCGAGCCAAATTTACATGCGCCACCGCCTCCCGCATTTTTCGCATTTATTTGCAAGTGCTGGCTACGCGTCTGCCTGCTATGTTTACCTCTGGGCAGAAGTGCTTGATGCGGATGCCTATGATGCCTTTAGCGAGGCAGGGAACCCGTATGATGCCGACGTTGCAACACGACTGTTGAAATTCATTTATGCCAGCGGCGGCACACTGCCACCGATGCAAGCCTACGCGTTGTTTCGCCGCAGAGCCCCGACAGTGACGCCGATGTTGAAGAAAAAAGGCTTAATAAATGCCTAAGGGAAAAATGCCTAAAGGAAAACCATCATGACGATCAAGCTTTATTACTTCCCCAGTAACGCCAGCTTGGCGCCACATATTCTGTTGGAGGAAATCGGTGCGCCGTTTGAATTGGTGTTGATTGATCGCCCAAACAATCAACACAAGTCTGCTGATTATCTTCAGCTAAACCCAGCAGGCGTTATCCCGACGTTAGTTGATGGCGACATTGTCGTCACCGAGACCGCGGCCATCATGCTGCATCTGGCCGATAAGTTTCCTGCCGACCAATTGATACCACCATTACAAACGGCAGCGCGGGCAGCCTGCTACCAGTGGCTGATTTTTATGACTAATACATTGCAGGCTGAACTGCTGCATTATTTTTACCCAGAGCGCTTAGGTGGCGAACGCGACGCAGACATCGCGATGATTAAAGCCAACGCAACGGCGCGCATTATGCTGATGCTCGATATATTGGAAAGTGCGCTAGTACGTTCTGGCGGACCATTTTTGGTTGGTGCGCAATACACAATTGCCGATATATTTCTATTCATGATGTGCCGTTGGACACGCAATATGCCTAACCCCGCGCGTACAAGGCCTATGCTTAATCAGTTTCTGAATATGATGAGTACGCGCCCTGCGGTGATTCGTATGCACGAAAAAGAACAGCTACTCAAACCTTGGTATTAGCGAATTATCCCAGCAGCCCGTCGGACAAAAACAAGATTGGCGGCTAGAAAGAGATTATGAAAATCGCGGTCTTCATTACTGGTGGCACATTCGATAAAGAATATAACGAGCTCGATGGTTCGTTATATTTTAAGAAAACCCATGTGCCCGAAATGCTCACGCTCGCTCGCTCTCTCGTCAACACAAGACTCACCACCTTGATGATGAAAGATAGCTTATTGATGACCGATAAAGACCGAAAAATTATCGCCAGCGCCTGCAAAAAAGCCGCTGAAACTGCCATCGTCATCACCCACGGCACTGACACCATGGAACACACTGCACGCTATTTAGCACCACAGGTTAAAAATAAAACCATCATCCTCACCGGTGCGATGGTGCCCTATAAATTTGGCTCTTCAGACGGCTTATTTAATCTCGGTAGCGCATTAGCTTACGCACAGGTATTGCCCGCTGGCGTGTATGTGGCGATGAACGGCCAAGTCTTCACATGGGATAACGTCACCAAGAATAAGAAAAAAGGCGTTTTTCAGGCGCGTCATTAGTAATGTTTTTATCGGCTGCGTAACACGGCTGCGCAACACGGCTGAATAACCGCGTACTGCCACATTTACAAAATAGTGTGCGCCGCGCGGCAGACCGTCAAGACAAACTGCCGTTTCTAGTGTGAGGGGTCATCTTGTTTGCGACTTAGTCGATGTTTAGTTTCCAGAGTAACAACAGTCATAGAACCGTTAGTTCAGCCCTTCAACGGGACAGGCGCTTTTCAGCAAGCGCCTTACCGTAGCCCGGTCGAGCGAAGCGACGCCGGGGAATGTTGCACGATGCCGCTAATTCACCTGTCAACACTTGTATCAAAAAAATTACCAAACTCGTTCACTAACGAGCGTTTTCGATCATTTTTCTCACAACAGGCTTATAGATATAAGACTTTGTATTTTTATGAAGGCAGAACGCGCAGATTTTTTCTGATTGATGATTGTTGCAATAAATCTTAACGCCATTAAGTTGTGATGACCATCCCGGCGTCGCTTTGCTCGACCGAGCTACAAATACGACGAATACGACCAATATCATTCATACAACGGACAAAATATAAAGCGCATTAATTACGAACCGCTGCACTTTGCCGGCAACAGAGCGCATTAGTTTGCAGAGAAAATAGACTGTGCCGTTTTCGCGGACATAGAGGCACCCCTTGCGATACCTGCAATTGAGGCGTAACCTGATTTTTCGATTAACCACTCGGAGAACATCATGGCTAAAAAAGTTGCAGTAAAAGAAAAAAGCGGCGGCTCGGTTTACAAGGTCATTGAGCTTGTTGGTACTAGCAGCGTGTCGTGGGCAGATGCAGCGCGTAATGGTATTAAAACGGCGTCAAAAACGGTACGCGATATTCGCGTAGCAGAGGTTTCAAAACTCGATGTGAAGGTTGATAAAAATGGCGGCATGGTATTTCGCGCAAAAATGAAGCTCTCGTTTAAGTATCACGACGCATAAATCATTTAGCCAGTAACGCTTGGATGTGCGTGGCGAGTTTCGTTTCTACCGCCGCATCCAAGCAATCAAACACCTCCACGTTCGACATAGAACGTAGCCAAGTCATTTGTCGCTTGGCAAGCTGGCGGGTGGCAATCACGCCCTCATCGCGAAATTGCTTTTCGTTTATTGATCCTTCTAAACATTGCCACGCTTGACGATAGCCTACACAGCGCATTGACGGCATGTCCACATGCAATTGATATTGTTCTCGCAGCATTGATAGCTCTTCAAGTAAGCCATCGTTAATCATCGTTTCAAAGCGGGTGGCAATACGCGCATGTAGCACCTCACGCTGACTTGGCAGCAGCGCCAGCAACGTGGCTTGATAGGGAATTGCCGCGGCTGATTGATCACGTGTTTGTAAGCTCGACATCGCCACACCGGTGATTTCATACACCTCTAATGCACGCTGTATGCGCTGACTATCGTTGGGTGACAATCGTGCGGCGGTGACGGGGTCAACTTTAGCTAATTGCAAATGCAAGCTAGGCCAACCGCTTTCAGCCGCTTTTGCTTCAATCACCTTGCGGATACTAGGGTTTGCTGTTGGTAATGTACTTAACCCGATAAGCAACGCGTTCACATACATCATGGTGCCGCCAACCAATATTGGCGTGCGCCCAGCAGCGTGGCTTGCCGCAATAGCGGCTAACGCATCTTGACGAAATTCGGCCGCCGAGTAGATTTCCTCAGGTGTGATCAAATCAATTAAGCGGTGCGGATAGCGATGCAGTGTGGCCGCATCTGGTTTGGCCGTGCCGATATTCATGTCGCGATACACCAACGCCGAATCGACACTAACAATATCGAGCTGAAAACATTCGCTTAATGTACAAGCAAGTGCGGTCTTGCCAGTGGCCGTGGGACCCAATAAAAAAATGACTTGGTTATGCATTGAATTTTAATTCGCGACGCCAGATCAGCGTCCGCGCATAAACAGCCTATCAAGGTCACTTATCGCAAATTGATACCACGTCGGGCGGCCATGGTTGCACTGCCCGCTGCGCTCTGTTTCCTCCATTTGTCTGAGCAAGGCATTCATCTCAGGTAGCGTGAGTATGCGGTTAGCGCGCACCGCAGCGTGGCAGGCCATGGTGGATAGTATTTCGTCGCGGCGTTCTTCAATAGCGCGCGATGCGCCATGTAGGCTAAGTTCATCCAGCATTTCGCGTAGCAAATCATGCGGCTCACGGCGATCAAGCATCGCCGGAACGGCGCGAATTGCGATTTCATTGGGACTAAGATCGGCGAAATCAAAACCAAGCTCTAAAAAAAGTGGCCGATTGTCATCCAGCAACTCGCGCTCGCGCGGTGCGATAGCAAACGCAATAGGCGTCAGCAATGGCTGGCTCGCGGTCTCATATATGCTGGCGGCGCGTTTGAATTTTTCATACAAAATACGTTCGTGAGCGGCATGCATATCTATAACGACTAAGCCTTGTTGATTTTGCGCGAGAATATAAATACCGTGTAACTGACCGAGTGCGAAACCTAACGGCGGGGCGACGGTATCGTTGGGCGGGGCCATTGTGCTTATTGCAGTTGGCGGGTTTGGCGTGTTTGGCGACTCACCACGCATGACATCATAAAACCGATTAGCCGCGTTGTTCGGCTCATTGGCGGTGTATTGAGTCGGGGATGAAAAGCGCAATTCAGAATAACGCGGCGCAACTGAAATTTGCCCCTGAACCGTACGCGGCGAGTCGCGTGCGTTTGCCCGCTGCGCTACTTTGGTCGGGTCGGCCATCGGCGTTGAGACTTCTGCGCTGGTGGCAGATAACGCTTTATTCAACGCATGGAAGACGAACTGATGCACCGCACGCGAATCACGAAAGCGCACCTCCGCTTTTGCCGGATGCACATTCACATCCACCAACGACGCGTCCAGCGTTAAAAATAATGCAAAGGCGGGCTGGCGGCCGTGATGCAGCACGTCTGCGTAGCCCGCACGGATGGCGTGTTGCAATAATTTATCGCGCACAAAACGGCCATTCACAAACGTAAATTGTTGATCGCGTCCGGCACGGGAATAACGCGGCAAGGCTATGAAGCCGTTTAGCGAAAACGCCGCATGCAACTCAGCAATTCTTAATGAGGAACCTGCAAATTCGTCACCCAGTATCGCCATCGCACGGGCTTCATGGCTTTGTGGCGCGTGCGACCAGATCAGCCGACCGTTGTGGGTGATTGAAATGGCAATAGATGGGTAGGCCATCGCCACGCGTATCGCCGCATCTTCGCAGTGCCCGAATTCGGTTCCTTCTGTTTTTAGAAATTTACGTCGCGCCGGGGTATTAAAAAATAAATCCTCCGCGTCAATGACCGTCCCCTCGGCCAAGGCGGCCGGCTCGGTAGCGCCAATGTCGCCGCCCAATACTTGTAGGCTAAATGCATGTGGCGCGTCCAACATCCGAGAAGCGACTGTTAGTCGCGAGATAGCGCCAAGACTCGCGAGCGCTTCGCCGCGAAATCCCATCGTCGCGACACGTTCAAGATCATGAAGATCGCGAATTTTCGAAGTGGCATGGCGTTTCACGGCGAGCAATAACTCAGCTTTTGGCATACCACCGCCATTGTCGGCCACGCGTATGCGCTTAATGCCGCCCTCAATGAGCTCGATACGAATAGCCGTCGCGTCTGCGTCGATACTATTTTCCAGTAATTCTTTTAAGGCCGATGCGGGACGCTCAACCACCTCACCGGCAGCAATTTGATTAATTAGCAATTCAGGTAGAGCTAGGATGGGCGCACGCATACCATTATTTTAGCGGCAATGATGATGAGCTTTATTTATCGAGTCATGTCCGCTCTGCCGATATATCCACGTTTACGCCGGTGTGCGCAAAATTCGCGTGACAAAATATGAAAATATTGAAAAATAATGGCTGTCTAGGTAAATCCACTAGTTGTACCTTAATCGCGTCATCCATTCCTGTTTAATGACGAGTTAGCTTGACGTACCGCTGGAACCCCACTAATCTCGCACTTTAGATTTAAGTAGTTTGCTTATATAACAAGAACATACGCGTTATATACAATGTATTGTATGGCTTAATTTTTACTGCCCGACGCATAAGTAAATACATGTGATGACATGTGAGTATTTTTATACGCTATAACAAACAATGTAACAAAATAAAATAAATGCATCGCTAATGCTTGAGAAAAATGCAAAGTACGTCCAACTAAGGGTAAGCATTTGAACACGCAAAGCAATAACCGCGCAGTACACAATGATCTAACAACGTCAGTGTCACTAGACGCGCCAGGCTTATCGCTCACGTCGCCAGTCACCCCGCAAGACCGTGCGTTTGTCGCGCAGCATATTTATGCAGAGCAAATTCGCTTGCTATATCGGTTTTCGCTGGTGGCCTATTTAGCCGAGCTCATGGTGACATTCTTATTAGGTGCGATTCTTTGGAATGAATTAGGCGAGCGGCCGATATTATTTGTTTGGTTTGTCGCGGCGATCACGGTGATGCTAGGCCGCTATGGCCTCTATAAATTATTTATTCGTGCAAACCCTACACCTGAGCGATTGCCGATCTGGGAAACTCGCTTTATTGTCGGCACGGTGTTAATGGCAATTTTGTGGGGCATTGTTGATTCGGCCATGCTGCCTAAAACCGGGCCGTCACAGTTACCTGTAATGATGCTAGTTGCCCTTTTAACCACGGGTGCTGTTGCTTACTTAGCGCCGCATAAATCACTATTTGCCATTAGTGCATTGATAGCCCTATTACCAATGGGAGTGATGACCTTAGGCTTTGGTGATCGGGCAGGTTCAATGCTCGGTGCATCCATTGCCATTCTCACCGGCTTATTGATTGTGGTGCATAGCAAAGTGCATAAGGCCTTGCTTGATTCGCTGACGGCACGCTTTGATAACGTGTTAATTGCGATGCGCTTAGAAGAAGAAAAAACGCGCGTTGAGACGGCCAATAAGGCGTTAGAGGCGGAAGCGCTTGATCGACGTAAAGCCGAGCGTTCAGAGTTACTCGCTCTACAACGTCTCAAACTACATCTTGAACGCACGCCGCTGGGTGTAGTGGAATGGGATATGGAATTTCGCGTGGCAACTTGGAACCCGGCGGCTGAAGCCATTTTTGGACACATGGCAGCCGATGCGATTGGTGAATCCGGCTACATGCTGGTGGATGGAACCCAAGACAGTGAGCGACTCGCCAGCATGTGGATGGAGTTAATGCAAACTAGACATTCTACTCGCGTCTCGATGACCAACAAAACCAAGCGCGGTGAGGAAATCAACACTGAGTGGTACAACACGCCGCTAGTGGATGATGACAATAAAGTAATTGGCGTTGCCTCCCTTGTCCAAGATGTGACCGAGCGGCTTAACACCGAGCGCACTATTCATTACATGGCACACCATGATGCGCTGACGGGATTGCCAAATCGACGGCTGATGCAAGATAGGTTGAACCAAGCAATATTAGCGGCGCGCCGTCAGCAGCATCATGTAGGTTTGTTGTTCATCGATCTGGATAGATTCAAGCTCATTAACGACACACTTGGCCATGACACTGGCGATTACGTGCTGCGTGACATCGCCAAACGGCTCGCCAAGGTTGTGCGCGAGGGCGACACCGTCTCCCGCGAAGGTGGTGACGAATTTGTGATCGTTTTGCCAGATTTAGAAAAACCCGAATCCGCACAAATCGTCGCAAACAAAATCTTAATTGAGCTAGCTCGCCCCATTGAGGTTTCAGGCCATGAGTTAACCGTCACGGCCTCCATCGGCATCTCGCATTATCCAAATGACGCCACTGACGTGCAGCATCTACTCAAGCACGCTGACTCCGCCATGTATCAGGCCAAAGACGCAGGGCGCAATACTGCGCGGTTTTTCACCTCTGACTTAAATTTCCTACTCTCTAAGCGGCTTGAGGTTGAGTCACGCTTACGGCGCGGTATTGAGCGCAATGAATTTTATTTACGCTATCAGCCGCAGGTGGATGTGCACACCGGCAAGATTGTGGGACTTGAAGCATTGTTACGCTGGAATGATCCGCAGCATGGTGAAATTTTTCCGAAAGATTTTATTTCGATTGCCGAGGAGTTGGGTCTCATCGTGCCGCTAGGCGAATGGGTGTTTCGGACCGCGTGCCAGCAAATTAAAATTTGGGACGCCGAAGGCTATCGCGATCTAACGGTCTCAATTAATTTATCGCCACGCCAATTTATCTCACGCAAATTACTGCCGTCGATGAAATCAGCGTTGCTAGAAACAGGCGTTTCTGCCACCCGTATCGATTTGGAAATTACTGAAACCATGGCGATGCGTAACCTCGAGCAGTCAATCGAAATTCTAAGTGAGCTACGCCGACTAGGCGCGACGATCTCCATTGATGACTTCGGTGTGGGTTATTCGTCACTCGGCCAATTGAAACGCCTGCCCGCCCAAACACTCAAAATTGACCGCAGCTTTATCTCGCAAATCCCGCAGGATGCCAACAGTTGCTCAATCACCGAGGCAATCATCGCCATGGGCAAGCGTCTACAATTACGCGTTGTCGCCGAAGGTGTAGAAGAAATGGCGCAACTTGAGTTTTTACGCGCTAACAACTGCGACACCTTCCAAGGTTATCTTTTTGCCAAACCACTCACAGCGGCGGAGATTACCGCGATGTTGAAGAGTCAGCGGGCTGCGGCGTAACTTTAGAAAGTCGGTTGTTGGTGCGCATTTCGAGCACATATTTCTTAGAAACGCCCGCTAATAAAGGACTTTTAACTTTTACTGCCCCCACACTGCCAGCAAATTTCAAATTCGCCGGGGTTACTTTCGCCACATGCAGCGCAATGCCATACGGATACATCGGCGGCTCTATTTTGATAATCCGCGATGATGTCGTTGGCGTGAGACTCTTGATGACGTTGGGCTATCCACACTTGCGGCTGGCTCGAACCAACGGGTACAAAGCCAACAAGCGAGGCCGCATTTTCATTAAAGACATGCGCGGCAATGCCCGCTTGGCGCAATAGGTCGCGCAGCAAATGAGCATCGGGCAAGTTAGGGGCGGTGTAGACGCGTTTCACGCGTGCATCATAACTCGAAAAAAAACCGCTGGACATGCCAGCGGTTTTTTAAAGTGCGCTATCTCAAAAATTAAAACGCGAAATTAACATTCGCCGTCACGCCATCTTGCTTCACACCTTCTTTGCTACTGACCGCAGAGTAACTCAAGCCCAACCCAATCTGCTCGGTAATCTTACCGCGAATGCCGATAACGCCTGTTACCCATTTACCGTCACCGCGATAACCTGGAATATCGTATCGGATATTTTGTGCGACGGTGACCGGCGATGCGGTTACGAAACGCTCATTGTTATTGGCATCAGAATCAAATGAAACGCGCGCGTATGGGGTGAAATTACCAATGGTGGCGCTGGCACGAATGCCCACGCTTGTGACGCGTGAGGTGCGGCTTTGCTCGGATAGTCGAAGATCAGTTGACAGTGCTACGGCGGCGTTCGCATTCTCTTGGAAACCACCAACGCTCACCGCTTGATTTGTCATCCCAACAAATGGGCCGACGGCGATGCCGCCAAACTGAAAATCGTAGCCTGCCATGATGCTGCCGGACGCATTCGAGCCGTTGGTAGACGCATTATTCGCGCGCGTAGTGATGCCCAAACGCAGATTGCGGCGAATGCCGTTAAATTTCAAATCGGCGTTGCTAAAAGTAGCGTTGCCATAAAAACCACCAACCTTGGCTGAGGCAAATAATGAAAACGCGGTTTCATCTAATTCATATTGCCCCAAGCTACCCATCGTCACATCATTGGTGCTTTTGCCGATAGCAACACCAACCGTTACAGCCTCTGAAACGCGCATGGTCACGCCAACAGTCGCCGCGCGATTTTTAGTATTGGTTTTTGGGTTGTTGCTAGCCTGTGAGATATCAAACTTACCGCCATCATAAGCCGCGAACACGTTTACCTTACCCACCGCTGAAGACGCACCTTGTTGCAAACCAGAATCAAGTGTGCGAACGTGCGCTGCACGTGAAGCCAACGGTACTTCGGCCATGGTGGAATACCCATTTGGACCATCGATGAGCGATTTCACAAAATCCGCTACGATAGCGTGCGCACCGGCAGAGGGATGAATGCCGTCGGCGAAAAGGAAATTGTTTGGCGTCGCACCCGGCACTAAGTTTGCGCCAGTACAAAATTGCGAACTCGCACCTGCTGGCGCGAATGGCGGAAATGGTCCGCACGCAATGCCGGTTGTATTCGTAAAGCCAAAAGTACCCGGACTGGCCACTACCTCATTTAACATGGTAAATACGTCAACCGGTATCACACGCTGTCCAGTCGCGGCGAGCGCATTGAACAACGTAACGTTAAAGCCTGCCGACGCTTGTGTTTGCAGTGCAACGGCGGCAGGGCCACCCGCGATTGCGCTTGGCGTGATGCCTAGATTGGGCAAGCCAAATACTAAGATGTGACGCGCACCTGCTGCACGCAGTCGCGCTGACTGCGCAGCGACTTCGTTCGCTGACCCTACCCCGGCAGCGCCTGCTTGCAGCAAATCGTTAGCGCCCGCCCAAATTGCATACAACCCATTGGGATTCGCCGAACCACCGTTGGCCGCTAAAAATTCCGTAATTTGTGTGGACACTGGGCGCTGCGCGCCACCGGGCGGTGTTGAAGTCGACGACGCGGTTACGCGTGCGCCGCCTTGAGCAAAGATACCGCCGCCAGCCACATTGGATGGATTGGCATTGCCGCCGTACTGCTGAGCAATAATTTCTGACCATACCGGGCCAGGGTTGGTCGTGAAGCGGCCAAGAGTGGCTGCTGTGGCAGCAGGCACACCAATCTGCAATAAAAATGGTCGAAAATAACCTGCGTCGGACAGGCTATCGCCGAATACAAATACGCCTTGAAACTTAACCGCATTTGCGGCACCGCTCATCCCAACCAAACCAGCCACTACAGCTGGCAACATGCGTTTAGCAAATGATTTTTTCGACATATGTGACATATAGAACTCCTCGCGAGATAAAAAATTATTTTTTGAAATGGTGTGTTGTTAAATCGTTGTGTTGGTAGATTATCGCGTAATAACCGCCCAATCTGTATGAAATATGCCGCTATGTGCCTGATATGCAACAGCTTTTTGTGCGGCGCAACATTAATAGTGTGTGCCATTGAAACGTCACAACTGCGCTATTTCACACTTTCGCCGTTGACCACGCGTGTCAGCAATTCTTTTGTTACCACGCCGGTTTTGTTGTACACCAACTTGCCCTCACGGTTATAGACTAACGTCGTCGGCATACCCTTGATTTTGCCAAATACTTTTTCGGTGCTTGCGTCGCTCAGTATTAGCGGATAGTTGTGACCGAATCGTTTGGCGGTACGTTTAAGTTTGTCCGCATCTTTGACTTTATTGTCGGTTTCATCCCAATCAATGGCAATACCCAGAACCCGTACTTTTTCGCCGTCACCTTTCGCTGTGCCCGTACCTTTCGCCACAGCAGAATTCGCAAAGTCGGCAATGTCGGGAATCTCCTTCACACATGGCGCGCACCAAGTCGCCCAAAAATTGATCACCACCCACTTACCTTTTAATTCTGCTAGTTGATGCGACTTACCGTCGGTATCCTTAAGGCTAAATGCAGTCGCCGACAGAGCAACACTCATGCCACATACAAGAACGAACAATCGTAGATGCCTGAGCGTAAAAACAAATGGGGTTTCAAGCATTTTTGCCTCCGTTAAATATTTGGATGATAATTATGCAATATCAAAATATAAAGCTGTAATTAGTTCGCGACCCCGCAAGGACTAATTTACAACGCCCCATAACCGACGAGGGTTGAATGCCATTAAGTCTATCTGTGCCACTTTCGACGCGCCCGTTGCCCAAAGAAGTTGAAACGAACCCAAAAAAAGCGCGGCTATGGGTTGAAGGGCTGCCAATGACTAAAACGGTGGAGTCCGCAAAAGTCGTCGCGGCTAATATTGAAGCATTGAATCGCGGCAAGTTGTCTGCGGAGGAACGCGTTGCGTTAGTCGAGATATATCGTCCAGTGACTGATGTGCTGCTCGACGAGCTCGATGCCATCTACGCGTTTGCGACGCTGCCGTTGCCACCAAAGCAAAAAGAGGCGTTTGATCTGGCGCATCAAATATCAGCCGAATCGAGCTTCGCCTATAAGATGTTGGTGCTCGAAAAAACCGGCAAGCTCATCGCCTTCGGTACCAAAAAAGCGCTACTGATACCCATCTATCGTGTCTTGACTAATCAGTTAGCGCTGATGGTGCAAAGCTATAAAACCTATCATCCTGTGCCCATAGGCGTCTGGCAAGAAGCGAGCGCGTTGTATTTATTTGCCGAGGAACAAGGCTTTGCAAAAGAGATTATCGAGGCTGAAACTAAATCCTGTATCGCCGATATTTATTACGAAATGCTCATGCTGTCATTGGCGGATCCGTATCGGTTGATGTATCGCGAAGTTGACCGTGTGTTAGAAGTGCTGCGGCAAAACCGTGGATTGGTTGAATTTCGCACCTCCACCGAAGGCATCGATCCAGCGCGTGCATTTGTAGTGGCGTTCGACGCTGACAGTGCGCCTAAACCGTTGGTACAGGGAAACCGCCCGCCGCCCGGCAATGTATTGCGCTTAGTCGACCCAACGAAGCTAGTTGATCGTCTACAGCAAAAACTTAAATCTGCCAGCAGCAATACTAGTTCCGCGACCGCAGCAAAAAGTCGTGCCTCACATGACATGAACGACTTAATGGGCAAACTAATTCTGCTGTGGGGGGATCCGCCTAAACGCCAATTTAGGCGTAATCCTGCCGACACTAGCGTTGCACTGTGCGCGGGCATTAAGGCAATTTCGTATTTTGCCGAACTCGCGTTAAATGAAAATCCCGAAGCCGATGCAGAAGCCCTTCGCGAAGGCCGCACCATACCGCTATTAAAAATACCCCAAGACCCGATGTCGCAATTAATTGGTGTTGAGGAGTGGCATGTACTTAATCAGAGCGCGAATGGCCTACGAATGCACCGCAACCAAGGTGGTAATGTCGGCATTACCGTGGGCGAGGCCATCGGCGTGCGATTTGTTGGTGGTAGGGCGTGGAATCTTGGCGTGGTACGTTGGCTCACACTGCTCGATGGCAACGCACTTGAATTCGGCATGGAGTTACTTTCACCCGCAGGCTATGCGGTTTCATTGGAGCCTACGATTGGTAGCAATGGTCGTGCGATACAAGCCGTTTTGCTGGCCTCGACTCACGCTGAGCTTCCGTCTGACGCCGTCATGACAGTTGCCGAAACATTCGCTGATTTGCGTGAATTTGAATTAAATGATCACGGCGAATTAACAACTTTACGCGCCACGACTTTGCTGGAACGAACATCGAAATTTGATTTGTTTCAATTCCAAGCGTCGTAGCCCAAACTCGCACGTAGTTGACATGCCTTTGATCGGATATTGATCAGGCTTTCACCGCATAGCGCAGCGGTTTTGCCGTTACAACAATAACTTCCCCCGCATCTATCAACGCGTCTAGCGCATCCTCTGCATGGTCAATGGGCATTGGTGCGGCCGCCCGCAGCTGTTCAAAAGTACGCGATGCATCCGCGGCGCCTAGCGCCGCAAATAAGCGTCCCTTAGCGTCGTCAACGACCAGTGATTGATAGTGCGCATCTGGGTGACGTACATACGATAGCGTGGCAGAAACTTCTGCACCAAGTAACACCACCAGCCAACACAAAAACATCCATAACAAAAAGATCGGAAAGCTCGCAAATGCGCCATACACCAAACTGTATGTTGGTACCTTGGCGATGTAGATGACAAAGCCATGTTTCATGATTTCAAATAGCACCGCTGCCAACACCGCTCCTACCAACGCATGACGCGTCGGCACAAACCGATTCGGAATCCATCGATACGCCAAATAAAGCGTAAGCGCGCTAGCAACAACCGGAATCATCCGCCACAACGTATCGTCCAAAAAGGGGAACGCACGCTCAAAAGTATGTGCTGCGCGTACTAGGTACGTTGTCACCGATAGACTCAGCGCGATCAACACCGGCCCTATAACCAGTAGCAACATCGCCCAGCGAAGCCGCTTCCACCAAGTACGACGCCGCGTCGCACGCCAAATATCGTTAAACGTATTTTCAATCGTAAGAATGAGTGCGATCGCGGTAACGAGCACAATCACCAGACCGATCAGCGTTAGGCGCGAGGCATTAAGCGCAAACTGATCCATATAAACGCCGATCATCTTGCTGGACATCTCAGGCACAAAATTTTTCAACACAAATGATTTGAGTTGCAAAATAATATCGCGCGTGAACGGCAGCTGCGAGGTCAGCGTAATCGTGATGGTGAATAACGGTACTAACGCCAACAAGGTGGTGAACGTCAGACTGCCCGCAACGGTTAGGCAACGATCAGCCACCACGCGATTGGCTAAAAATCGCGCGTAGGCGATAAGGTTTTGTAAGAGTTCAAAAATAAATTTCACACATGTAGTGTAGCGGGTTAAAAAGATTTTTTACACTGATGAATAAAGGTAAATTTGGATAAATCCGGAAAAGTACAAATAAGTGAAAGAACAGCGTCTTTTGGCAGCATTAGAGTTACGTTGCTGCACCTACCGCGCCGTAAAATTCTATGGCCGGGAGACATGCTCTACTCATCACAAAGACTCACGTAAATACTTCACACACGTAACGCGGAATACTCAATCCAAAAGGAATTTCAATGGCCGACATTTTAGTTTTGTATTACTCGCACACGGGTGCGGTGAAAGAATTAGCGAACCACATCGCGCGCGGGGTTGAAAGCATTGCCGACATGACGGCGCGCGTTCGTACTGTTCCCAAAATTGCACCGATAACGGCAGTCGCTGCCCCGCTCGTACCAGATTCAGGCGCACCCTACGTCACCGGCGCCGATTTGCATGAGTGCGTTGGCTTAGCGATGGGCTCACCTACTCGTTTCGGCAATATGGCTGCGCCCCTAAAATATTTCCTCGACGGCACGGGCGGCGAATGGATGCGCGGCACGTTAGTCGGCAAGCCTGCCTGTGTATTTACCTCCACTTCATCAATGCATGGCGGCAATGAAGCAACATTGCTAACAATGCTGCTACCGCTATTGCATCACGGCATGTTGATCGTTGGTATACCCTATTCTGAACCTGCACTATCATCCACAAACGTTGGCGGCACCCCCTACGGCGCAAGCCATGTTGCTGGTAGCGATGGCGCTAAACAGATTGCTGACGCCGAAAAACAGTTAGCGTTTGCGCTCGGTAAACGGCTCGCGACTATCGCACAAAAGTTAACATACTAGCCAATAAAGCTCTAATATCGTAAGCGCTCCATAAACAGCAGCCTATCCGAGCCGACATTTAGCTGGTAAGCGCCTGCATGGGCAAGGTCCACGGCAGCAACGCCTCGACATCATCCACGGTTTTCGCCGCGGGTAAGTCGCGCAGCACACGAAGCAGCCACAGATACGGTTCGACGCCATTCGCTTTTGTCGACTGCACCAACGAGTAGATCACCGCGCTGGCATCCGCCCCGGCAGGGGTATCGGAGAACAACCAATTCTTTCGGCCAATCACAAACGGGCGAATCGCATTCTCGCAGCGGTTATT
>Ga0105049_10004506_pt1 | contig 16322 bp, 10 predicted proteins | sample MAT06_FD_78087 | JGI IMG/M metagenome (GOLD analysis project Ga0105049, IMG submission 78087) | Freshwater microbial communities from Lake Fryxell liftoff mats and glacier meltwater in Antarctica - MAT-06 | ecosystem: Environmental > Aquatic > Freshwater > Ice > Liftoff microbial mat | place... | reverse complement strand
CACCAACAAATGCAGCTTTCAATAAGTTGCCTGAAGGAACAGTTACAACTTTATTGAAGCCGGAAAACAAAGCGCAGTTGTCGAAGATTTTAACTTACCATGTGGTAAGCGGAAATGTAGATGCCGCAGCCGTGATAGCCGCTATCAAAAAAGGAAATGGTAAAGCTGTTTTAACAACCGTTAGTGGTGGAACATTGACTGCATCTTTAGACGGTGACAAAGTTAAGTTGACCGATGAATCTGGCAATTCTGCTTATGTTGTAGTTGCTGATTTAAAAGGTAGTAATGGTGTGGTACACGTAATTGATGGAGTTGTACTTCCTAAATAAGCAGTAACAACAAGCAAATAAAAGCTCTTTGAAGAAATTAAATGAGCTTTTATTTTCGTATTTTTTTTACAACCAACTTATAATGCTTCAGTATATCGTTGCATAAACTGCCAGCAGTGCGCATCAACTTTTCTTTATTTTGTTCGAGCGCAAACCGGGAAATAATATTTGTAATAAACATGTTCTGCAATTTTAGTTTGAAAATCATTTGGTTGCTGTGTCAAGTTGCTCAAAAGCAAGCTATTGCTATCAAGTCCCTAAATTTTTCTAAATCCACTCTTTTTGCGCCAATTTCAAGCATAGCATTATTTAGATTTTTTTTATCCCAAATTAATTAATAGAAATTAGCAAATCAACCAAGCGATTGATTTAGGTAGGTTTAACCTGATTAGCAAACAATTTGAAAACTGTATGGTATTGGTAGGAAACATCTGATTTTATTGTAAAGGATGATAGAATTTCCATTGCTTTATCCAGGTTTAACCTAAATAGCAAATAATTGGAAAAGCGCAAGATATTCGTTAGAAACATCTTATTTAATTGCTAACAATGAAATAATACTTCCATTCCTTATTTCGAGTTTAATTCAATTTATTGGACGAACTTTTGTAAAAGTTAATTTCATCTATAAAAATATGCATCTTGTAAAATGGTTGTGTTTTCAATTAAAGCGACTTATCCCTAAATTGATTACCTTTCATTTTTTGAGTTTATTTTATTAGGGTAAAAGCCGAAGATATTTATGTTGCGTTTTATGTTTCATCCTTAAATGGTCAATGACATTTATGCTCATATTTTATTCACTTTATTTGATATCATGAGTGCTTTGTTGTTTAGCAAAATAATCCACAAAGGGAACTACATGCTGCTGTATAATTTTAACTCCAGCATCCATAGTTAATCTATTGTAGGTTGAAGGGTTATATAATTACTCTTACTTTTTTTAGCAATGGTGTAATTAATTTGCGTAATAATTGTAAGTTTTTTTTAATTGTCAGCAACAGCATTTTTTCACGTACGATACCTAGCAGACTCAGTGCAGTAAATAGTTTAGCAATGTACAAGCCAACCATTGATTGGCAAGTATCCAATCTGAAAACGCAAATTAGCAGCAAACGAATTGCATATTACCCTTCTTTTAATTAGAGCAGTTTTAGACTGTCATTTTTGTTGAACGATGCTTTAGAATTTTTTTTTAATCAAACTGAACATAGTTTGGTTTAACATGTTTTAACATATAACAAATCAAAAAAAACCAAATTATAAATTATGGAATATTTTACAATTGCTAGCGACAACTATGTTGCATTCACGTTCTTTATCGGAACGATGGCTATGATGGCCGCCTCGGTCTTTTTCTTTTTTGAATTAAATAACACCTCTCAAAAATGGAGAACGTCTGTTCTAGTTTCAGGTCTCATCACTTTTATTGCAGCCATCCATTACTATTACATGAGGGAATACAATCTTGCAACCGGAGAATCTCCTACATTTTTCCGATATGTCGATTGGATCTTAACAGTCCCTTTAATGTGTGTTGAGTTTTATCTAATAACCAAAAAAGCAGGCGCAAAAATCAGTTTACTTTGGAAATTAATTTTCGCATCATTGTTTATGTTAGTAGCAGGTTATATTGGTGAAACAATTGATAGAGGTAATAGTGTGTTTTGGGGTGTAATTTCTGGTGCTGCTTATTTCTATATTGCATACCTAATATGGTTTGGTGAAGTTGCTAAATTAGCTCAAACGGCTGGACCTCAAGTAGCAAAAGCAACCCGAACGCTCGCATGGTTTGTGCTTGTTGGTTGGGCAATTTATCCATTAGGATACATTCTTGGAACTCCAGGCGGTTTATTTGGTATTCAACTAGTTAGTGATCCAGTTGCTGCTGGAAATGCAATGGATATCGTTTACAATATTGCAGACGCAATCAATAAAATTGGTTTTGGTCTAGTAATATATGCTTTAAGTAGAAATTCAAAAGATTAATATAAACTGATAGGTTGCGGGATGGTATGTTGCTAAATATACCATCCTTTTTTTTGCCCTTAAGTTTTGTAATTATTAGAAGAGCTAATTTGTAATAATTTTGTAAATCAATTTTACAGTCGCATTAATGATATAAATGCTTTCTTTTGCTTAAGAATTATTGTTTTTAAGATTAAATGCTAACTATTTCTACAATGCAAAATAATAACTAAAACTAAACTTAAAAATTTGCTGCCATTCAAACTGTTCTCTTTTTTTTGGCCAATAAAGAAACGCCCATAATATAATTTTTGAAAATTCGTAAGTTATCCTAGTATTTTTTAAATTTGAGTAGAAAACCAACTAGTAATAGCTAATTGACATTAAGGTGAACGAATTTAGATAATATTTTTATTTTAGCCTAAACATTTCTGCAATTGCTTAGCGAAAATCTCCTAAAGCTTTGGTAGCCATTTATTAAATTCGAGCATGCCGCTAGCACACTTAAAATGTATAATTAAACGGTGATTTAGAAATTGAATGATGTATTTTTAGAATATTTCATGGTAAATGTTATTTACACTTGGGTTTGATTGGATACATTTTTAATCTAAAATAGGCAATGGACATTAGCAAATCAACCAAACTATTCATTTAGTTGGGTTTAACGTGAGTAGCAAACAATTGGATAAGAACATGTTTTTCAGGAAACATTTGATTTTATTTCAAATTTTATGATAGTACGATTTATATTGTTTATGCTGTTTTAAATAGGGACTACAACTTCTTATATTTATTTAGTAACTTTGTCTGGGTGGGCAGGTTGAGTTTTTTACACCCTATTGCTAATGGGTCTGACGTTATAAGATTTATTTTACGACTTTTTTCCATAGCAGCGTTTTGGGATATAATAGGTGACAAATTTAAAAAGTAACACTTGCGACAAATACACATCCTCATACTGACAATTTTTTTATACGCTAATAGCTTTGGGGCAGGAAGCTGAAACAACTATTAAATTAGGTTGGCAAGATACATACGATAGTTTACCTAAATTGACATTTGAAAACATTAAATTAGCGGAGTATTTAAATTACAGGCAGAATTATAGTCCACAATTAAACATGGATTCTTCAAAAGTTGTTGCTTCCGACACAGCATTTACAATCCGAACTGCCAAAGCATTGCTTTCATTTCCTAGACCCTCACCAATTAATTCTGTTAGAACAAATAGCGATTACGTTTATTACAAAGGGTTCAATGACCACCTCAAGATTTATTTTCTGGAACACTATTTTGTTGGTGCCGAGTTCACATTTGGGTATTCGTTTTTTATTGATAGTGTATCGGTTGTAAAGTATGATCTGATTGAACATGCTGACTTCACGTTTCAACCACCAGTTTTTTCACCAGATAATCGGTTTATGATAACTTATGTGTACGATTATTTTTCACCAAATGAATCTTTCCTTGGCGTCATAAAAATCACCTCAGAAGGAAATTCATTCTCATACAAAGAATTTGCGAGTGCCTCCACAGTGCTAATTGAAGAATTGGTTTGGATAAATAACAGTTCGTTTGCAATTAAAGTAAAAGCTCAAACTTATAATGAAAAAAATAAAAATTTGGACGACAACTTTACCTATTTGAAAGCTTCGTTACCAAATGTTAAGCATGAGTGACAACACTTTACACTTTACGTCTGTTGTCGGTTTCAAATTGAATTCGCGCTAATAAATAGGCGAGTAGTCTATTCCTTTTCTAACTTAAAAGTAATGAAACTGTATAAATTGAGTTTCAATATAAATTGTTACCAATAATTTTACTTAACTTCTACTTCCAAATAGCCCTCCGTCACAGCGGATACAAACCCAAATAATTGAACATGCGCAAGGTATTAAATGGCTGGGTATAGTCATATTCAGCTTGGTTGTAATTGTCGCAATTGCAGCCTTAGTGTTAACTATGGAATTTAACCCAACTAAAGCAATATTTTGATTAATTTGCTAATGTCCATTGCTTAATTTGGGTTAATAGAAGCGCATCCTCCCAATAATTCCACTTAAACTAAATATTACACTTAGCTTCGAATTTTTATTATGCTTTGCACAGATATGAAAACGATTTGCATTAAAAAGGCAATCTTTTATTAAAAGATTGCCTTTGTTTTTAATACTAATATTATTTAAGGATTCATCTTAGCATAAATTAAACCTGCAATACAAGCTTGAATAGTACCATAAATTATCCATGTTACTACTACAGTTATAGAGATGGAAATACCGCTAAAGGTAATCCACATGGCAGGCAAGATGGCAATTAGACCATAAACTAGACCAACTTCTAAACCACGCCAAACAGAATGTCCTTTAAACATGTGGCGAAAACGTTGCCAAAAATACTTCAATGCTAACGCCACAATAAATGGGTGCATGAAATACAACCACGTGCGCTTGTCGCTGCTCGAAAAGGCTGGGTCGAAGTATTGCTCAGCAATTTTTGGAAAAAAGTAAATAGAGATATAAAGCGCTGCATAGCTGAAGGCCAGCAAGACAATTGCTGCAGTAAAGTAAGATGTAAGCACACGTTTCATAGCTTTTGTATTTAATTAAGTTAGATTTATTGGTAATAATGTGTTATTTTCTGGGCAATCGGCACTTTTGCTTTGGTTCTATGCTCAAATATGGATACAAAGTTAGGTATCACCATGCGCTAAAAGGTGACTTAAATCACTTTTCAAACACATTAATATCATAAGAATCCGTCGGTGATTGAAATTACTTTACATTGATTATCATTAACAGCATTAAACTAAATATTATGAAAATCTTCAAGATACTATATGTATTAACTGTGTTGTTCGCTGCAACAAACCTGCAGGCACAAAATCTATATGTGTTGGCTGTTGATCATAAGATTACTATTGAAGGTACTTCAAATGTGCATGATTGGGAAGAAGTTGCTCAAATTGCAACTGGCGATGGAACCGTTTTGTGGAATCCTGATGCATCATTTAATATTCAAAAGCTTTTCCTTAAAGTGAGCGTTAGCTCGATAAAAAGCGATAAGGGTTCTATCATGGACGACAAAACCTTCGATGCACTAAAAGGTGAGGCTCATCCTTATATCATGTTTAAAATGCTTTCCATTAAATCGCTTACCAAAGAAACTACCGGTTATGCAATAAATGTGAATGGTGAACTTACCATTGCAGGCGTTACAAAAAATGTGCATATAAATGGAACCGTAGCCATTAAAGAAAAAGGAAAGCTTTATATCGAAACCTCAAAAGCAATTAAAATGACAGATTTTGGTATTGATCCACCAACAGCTATGATGGGTGCTATGAAAGTAGGTAACGACATCACCATCAAGTTTAAGCTCAATTACCTAATGAAATAACTATAACTATAATAAATTAAATTAACATGAATAAAACTAATCATTATGAAAAATTCAATCATCAAAAGTTTACTGGTCTTCTATCTATTACTAGGTACATCAGTATTAGTTAATGCCCAAATTAACAATCAAAATAACAAAATTAATTACGATAGACCTTACGATAAGTCAGGTATTAACGTTTTTGAAACTACAAAAGTGGATTTAGTACCTTATACTGGATTCCAATTAAAAATTAGCGGTGGATTCACTCAGCAATTCCAAGCGTTAAGTCACTCAAATACCGCTGATACAGTTTTAAAAGATAATAACCTTACAACTACTGTCGGCGATTCAGTGAACATCAATAAATTGTATCCAATTACAAACGGATTTAATTTAGCAACAGCTAATTTTATTTTAACTGCTCAGATAGCAGATGGTATTTCAGTGAAATTAGAAAACTATATGTCTTCTCGTCACCACAACGAATTTTGGGTAAAAGGTGGTTACATCCAAGTGGACAAATTACCTTTCTTTGGAAATCCACAATGGTTTGCAGACAACTTCACAGTAAAAATTGGTCAGTTTGAAAATAATTACGGTGATGCACACTATTACAGAACAGATAATGCGAATGGTATTTACAATCCATTTGTTGGCGAAAATATTATGGATGCTTTTGCAACTGAAATAGGTGGTGAATTCTATTTTAAACCAGATAATGGAATTATTGCCATGTTAGGGTTATCATCAGGTTTATTAAATGCAAATATTAAAGTGTTCACTAACCCTAACGACATTACTGATACTTTATCAAGAAACCCATCAATTTATGGTAAAATTGGTTACGATAAAGAATTGAACGATGACTTAAGAGTTAGATTAACAGGCTCTGTTTATACTAACGCAGGAACATCAAGCAATACCTTGTATAGCGGCGACCGAGCAGGTTCTCGCTATTATTTAGCAGGTGAACAAGAATATGTTTCAGGTGCAACTGGTTTAGTTGCCGTTAGTACAGCAGCACAAGCTTTTTCAGGAAGACTTAATCCAGGATTCTCAAGTCAAGTGATGGCTATAATGATAAACCCATTTGTTAAATTCCATGGTTTAGAAATATTTGGAACTTATGAAATGTCAAGTGGAAATGGAAGTTTGTCAACATTTACAAAAACTGATACCGTTGATCGTAAATTCAATCAAATGGCAGTGCATGCATTATATCGTTTCCTTGAAAACGAACAAGCCTATGTTGGTGTTAGATACAATACTGTAACAGGTCGTTTGTTTGGCTATACTGACCAAGAAGGTGATATTGATATTACTCGTTTGCAAGTTGCAGCAGGTTGGTTCCCAACTGAAAATTTACTTGTTAAATTAGAATATGTTAAACAAAATTATAACAATTTTAGAACTTCAGATTCTAGAAGCGGACTTGAATTCAAAGGTGTAATGATTGAAGCATCAGTTGGATTCTAAGTATTCATTCAATGGGTTAAAAAAATGGCCGCAACTAAAATTGCGGCCATTTTATTATACTTGTTTGGCATTAATACTTGGTAAATGTTCCAGTATATTGCACGCCATTAAATTCAGCTTTTACAAAATATATTCCTGCATAATAACGGCTAATATCTAGTGTGTTTAAATATGATTCACTCACTTCAATAACTGAGACTATTTTTCCCGTTACATCATAAATATTTATGCTTCCCTTGCCTAACGTAGAAGGTAATTCGAAAACAACTTCATATTGAGCAGGGTTAGGATAAATAATTAAATTATTATTTGCAGCAGTAGTTATAATTGCGTTTGCACAAGGTGATATAAACTCACTTCCTGGACTTCCCTCCGGACAACTCTCTGTCCAATTTTCTGGGTCATTCATATTTAACGAAACATTTATAATTTGCAGTGCGGTTCCGCCGCCATCGGGTGATAACGGATAAGGAGCTTGATCTTCAAAACTCACACTTTGAAATATTTGACCTGATGCATCATAAACACTAATTACATCGCCAGCACCATCAAATCCGAAATTTATTGGACCAACCTTATTGGTTACATCAGGAAATTTGGAATTAAATTTTGCTGCATCCTGATAAAAAACCAAATAGCCACCGCCGCCCGAAATAATTGTGCCATCAGGAATCACAAAAATATTATTTTTAGCATCTTTAATTAACCATCCACTTAAATCGGTTGATGCAGCAGCCCAATTAAATAATTCAAACCAATCGCCTGCATCAGCACCAACTGATGAATTGTAATTAATTTCGGTAACAATCGGATTTTCAGCGCAAAGTGAAAAAACTTCTCCCGGCGAACCACTTATACATCCAGCAAACCACGATGCCGGTAGTGAAGGATTCGCTATATCAAAAGCTAATTCCATTGTTCTGCCAAAACCATCTGCCGTTTGCGGCCAAGGAAAATCATCGCCAAAAGAGAAACTGAAAACAGTAACACCTGCGGGATTTTTTAATGTTAGCGAATCCCCGTAATTATTTAATCCAAAAGCAAGGCTGCCAATTACATTATCTACTGAAGGATGTTTAGCATTAAAAACAGCAATATCTTCAGCAACAACCAAATAACCGTTCGCTGGTATTACGGCTTCAACCGGAAATGTAAATTTTTGATAAAATTGTTTATTTGTTAAAAAATATTCATGCAAACTAATATCAACACCTAAGGTATTGTGCAACTCTATCCAATCGCCTGAATTCATTGTACTGTCGCTGTTGTAATTAATTTCACTCACCACAATGGCACCAGAAGCTGGAGTGCCTGTAAAGTTTGCTGTAAATGTTGTGTTATCTGTAAAATTATTATTAAATGTTATTGCATTAATGTCATCAATAAAAACGTTATTATCCCAATTTAAGAAAGTATAACCGGGATTTGCAATTGCAGTAACTGTAACAGGAACACCATCAAAATAAACACCAGTCCAAGGCAGTTCAGCAGGAACTATTGTAGATATTTTAATATATCCAGCACCGGTAGGATTTACTTCTAAAGTTACATTTACTTGATCATTTAAATCGAAATAACTTTCAATTTCATTGCGTTGATAATACACTCTATTTTCATAAAATGTTTTTAATTCGTTTACGCCCGAGTTCCAAACAGCAACTGTTGGTGTGCCCCAACGAGCATAATGTGCAGGTATTTCCGCCTCAATTTCATCTGCATTTACATTAATTAAATTTTCTGTAATTTCCCAAGTAAAGTAATAATTCATTAAATCGGCATAACGATTAATAAAATAATCTCTAAAGTCAAGATTATCCATTAAGTCATTCATCATATTTATTTCTTCACTGGTATAAGGAAAATTAATTAGCGATTCAATACTATTGCAAGTATAACATTCGGAACCAGCACCTGTGTCCCACAAAATGAATTTCCATTTCATATTTGGTTCATAAGATCTGAAAAAACGGATATTGTAAGCCATTTCATCATTGTTTACGAAGAATTGTGTCGCAAAATGATCAACCCAATTTTCTTGGTCAATTAATTCGAGCGCCAACGCATAGTCAGCATCATTGGTCATATTATGCGTGTTAAAAAATGTTTTTAAATCATTATAGGCAGTAATAGTTCCAGCTTCGGCAATGTCCCAAACATCTTCACCGGCGCCACTTCTAATGAGGTCAACCATATCGGGATTAACACCTTGATTATTTCTTAAAAAATATTTATCTAATTCTTCTCTCGCTGAATAATGGCCCCAATATTCGCCGTTAATAAATGTTGCAACATTTTGGTAAGCAGGAGCAACTAAGTTCGTAGGCGCAGCAAGTCTGTTGGTAATTACATCTTTCATTCTTGCTGCAGAATTACCCCAATCGTTATTTGCGCGCACTCTAAATCCATTCAATGAATCTAATCCGGGTTTATAGTTTTCAAAAATATTATATTGAAATTCTGCCGTTTCGCCAAAATCTTCATCGCAAGTAAATTGCATGCCACGTTGAGGATATACAAAAATGGAGGAGTTTCCTGCAGTTTCAAATTTTATGCGTTTATTAAATTGTTGCGCATGATCTGCTGAAAAATATTCAACCGTTGCAGGTATTTGAGGATTATCGGGTTCCCATCCGTCAGCACCATCGTAAGCTGCTATGCATGAAGGGCCTTCATCAAACATGTCGCACGAATTGGAACTGATACTCACAACTGGTAATAAAGTAGTTTCATCAATAAAAAATGTACCCGTAACCGATTCACTTGGCAACTTGCCTGGTTCTATTTGTGCTGCCTTAACAACTTTTGTTGCAGTAACGCTTATTGGACCAATATATTCGGAAGCACTGACACTTGGCCAATCGCCATCGGTGGTATAATAAATATTAGTGCCTGCAAATCCTACTTCAACACTTCCTGCATAAAATCCAGGTGCTGTCAAAATTGACGGCTTCGATGAATATCCCGAATAACAATTTACATCATTCGAATTATCAGGAGTTGGTTCATCGGTGTAGCACCAACTTCCACCATCAGGAATTTTTGCCATCGTATGTCCCGCTTGCAGTGGAAAAACTGTTGCACTATCAATTAAAGTACCTAAAGAATTGTATAATGCAATTGTTTCATTGTTGCTAATTTTAAAGTTGCTATGCAAATAATTAATTGTTCCAGGGCAACCATAACAATCTCTGTTTTTTTCTGATGCATAAATTATCAAGCGGTCACCAGCATTCAAAATCATATCGGGTAACAGCCATTTATTCCAAACATCTAAGTCATCTGTTATAGCATATTGCGATAGGTTGATGTTATATCCACCAATATTCATCAATTCAATCCAATCAGGATATTCACCGTCTTCGTCATCAAAGTATTTGCTGTTATTAGAGGCAACTTCGTTGATGACAATTTGACCAATAACCAAAAATGGCATTGAAATTAGGCAGGTGAGGAGCAGCTTTTTCATTTGCTAATTTACACTTATTTCATAAAAAGTTAACATTTTGAGGATTTCAACCTCATTTACAGGCATTTAGGGCACCTTCTAATGATGGTTGTGCCATATTAATCGATAAGTGCTAGTGCGTTGATGTGGCTATAATCTCAAGCAAAAAAGACCATTTTCAACCAAGTATATACAATAAAAAGCAAAGTTATTGTTTAGCAGCAATGCATTACTTTTACACCAACTATGGAACTTGTTTTTGTTTATAACGCTAATGCAGGCAAATGGAATGCTCTACTCGATACCCTCCATAAGGTTGTAAGTCCAAACACATATCCATGCAGCCTTTGCGCCATTACTTATGGTAAAATTGCTATAGAGCCAGAATGGGAAAAATTTATTAAAACACTGCCAATTACGCCTGTTTTTTTACATAAAGATGAATTTCAAATTCAATATCCTGATAACAAAACACCTTTGCCAGCAGTATTTAACAACCGTGACAGTAAACTCCAATTGCTGATCTCAAGTCAAGAATTAAATAATTTGCAATTACCCGAATTGATTGCAAAACTAAATAGCATTCTTTAAGTCAACTTTAAGAATAGGCAATTTCAATTTAATAAAACTCTTCCTTTGGTTGCGTAAGACTTGAATAATATATGCTTTGAAACTATTAGTGAGTAGCTTCACCTCTGTTATTTTTCACAAAGTGTATATTTGGTTTGTTTAGATACTTATTCAGGTTTAACTCGAATAGCAACCATTTTGAATTACACATGTTATTTGCCTTAAATACTGGATATTTATGGTTTAATATAGTATCAACCAATTTATTGTGTTTTAATTTCGCCTATATACAGCAAAATTAAATTCCAATTAAAAACTCCAAAGTAGTAAACGGGCCTCAGCGGGTTGTTTTAATGTGACTTTGGCCCAGCAACAAACATTTAAAACTTGACTTTTAGTAAGATTACAGCGAAAATCAGCGCCGCCTTATGCAAAAAGTGGAATTTTATTTTAGTAAGAATATGCTTGAGTATACGCAATATCAACTGTTTGCGACGCCTTTTTCGGTCCAGGTTGTAGCTAATAGTCACACTTAAACAAGTTGGTGCAGCCCTTGAGTTTTGGTGCTACCTTTTTATCAAAAAAAAGTAGCAAAATCGAATATAGTATTAATGTTATTACAAAGATAGCATTGGCATGCTTGCTACACGCTGCAGTTAGCTGCTTAATACTAAAAACCGCCTTTTTATTCAAATCTATGTTCAGGGTACATAAAAAAAGGTGCAATTACTCGCACCTTCTAATTTTATAATTCTTGTTGAAACATTTATTTATCGCCTATCAAATTTAAGGCACTTCCTGCTTTAAACCAGTCAATTTGTTGCGCATTGTAAGTATGATTAACCTGTATGGTTTCGCTGCTGCCATTGCTGTGATTTAAAACCAACGACAATTGTTTTTCAGGTGCAAAAGTTGTTAAGCCAACAATATCAATTAAATCATCTTCCTGAATTTTATCGTAATCATTTTTTTCAGCAAATGTTAAGGCAAGCATACCTTGTTTTTTAAGGTTTGTTTCGTGAATACGTGCGAACGATTTTACTAATATTGCTCTCACACCTAAAAAGCGTGGCTCCATTGCTGCATGTTCGCGACTTGAACCTTCACCATAGTTTTCGTCACCAACAACAATACTGCCTATGCCGGCAGCTTTATAATCGCGCTGCACTTTTGGAACTGATTCGTATGCGCCTGTTAATTGATTTTTAACCGCATCAGTTTTTTCGTTGAAGTAATTTAATGCGCCAATTAGCATGTTATTTGAAATGTTATCCAAATGTCCACGGAATTTTAACCATGGACCAGCCATCGAAATATGGTCGGTTGTGCACTTTCCTTTTGCTTTTATTAATAATTTTAATCCTTTTAAATCAGTACCTTCCCATTTATTAAATGGTGCTAATAATTGCAATCTTTGCGAATCTGTTGCAACTATTACCGAAACATTGCTGCCATCTGCTGCTGGTTCAATAAATCCTGCATCTTCAACGGCAAATCCTTTTGTTGGCAATTCTAAACCTTTTGGTTCTTCAAACTTCACTGCAACACCATCTTCATTTATCAATGTATCCGTTAATGGATTAAATGTAATGCTGCCTGCAATTGCTAATGCAGTTACAATTTCGGGTGACGCTACAAATGCATGTGTATTAGGATTGCCATCATTGCGTTTTGCAAAGTTTCTGTTAAACGATGTAATGATGGTATTTCTGCGATTGGGGTCATTGCTGTGGCGTGCCCACTGACCAATACATGGTCCGCAAGCATTCGCTAATACAACACCACCTATTTTTTCGAAATCTGCTAAAATACCGTCACGTTCAACAGTAAAGCGCACTTGTTCGCTACCTGGTGTTATGGTAAATTCTGATTTTGCTTTTAATTTTTTTGCAACGGCTTGCTTGGCTATAGAGGCAGCGCGATCTAAATCTTCGTAACTAGAGTTGGTGCATGAACCAATTAATCCTACCTCTAATTCGGCAGGCCAATTGTTTGCAATTACGGCATCTTTTAATTTAGAAATTGGCCATGCTAAATCTGGCGTAAAAGGACCATTAACATGAGGTTCCAGTTCATCTAAATTAATTTCAATCAATTGGTCGAAATAAGCTGCTGGGTTGGCATATACTTCATCATCTCCTGTTAAATGCTCAGCAATAGTATCAGCTAACGCAACAATATCAGCGCGATCTGTGGCATTTAAATATCTGCGCATACTATCATCGTAACCAAACACCGAGGTAGTAGCCCCAATTTCAGCGCCCATATTGCAAATTGTTCCTTTTCCTGTGCAAGAAATATTTTTTGCACCTTCCCCAAAATATTCAACTATAGCACCAGTTCCACCTTTTACAGTTAAAATGCCTGCTACTTTTAAAATTACATCTTTAGCACTTGTCCAACCATTCATTTTTCCAGTGAGTTGAACGCCAATTAATTTTGGCATTTTTAACTCCCAGGGAAATCCTGCCATTACATCAACTGCGTCTGCACCACCAACACCAATTGCAATCATTCCTAAACCACCAGCATTAACCGTGTGACTATCAGTTCCAATCATCATGCCGCCTGGAAATGCATAATTTTCGAGCACTACCTGATGAATAATTCCTGCGCCTGGCTTCCAAAAACCAATGCCATATTTATTGGAAACAGATGCCAAAAAGTCGAATACTTCTTTACTGCTTTCTAATGCAAAAGCTAAATCCTGCTGTGCACCTACTTTAGCCTGAATTAAGTGATCGCAATGCACCGTTGAAGGCACAGCAACTTGCTGCTTACCCGCACTCATAAATTGCAACAAAGCCATTTGAGCTGTCGCATCTTGCATCGCAACACGGTCGGGTCCGAAATCAACATAATCATGTCCGCGCTCATAAACCTTACTAGCATTGCCTTCACTCAAGTGAGCAAAAAGTATTTTTTCAGTAAGTGTTAAAGGACGGTTGAGGATATTACGTGCAGCAGCAATTTTTGAAGGGTAATTGGCGTAAACCTGTTTAATCATGTCAATATCGAAAGCCATATGTAATTGGTATTTTTTGTATTCGTTTACAAAGGTAACAAACACGGGGCAGTTTTAGTTTATTAAGCGAATAAAAATAATTTTTTAGGCTGGTCTAAAAATAGCAAATAATGCTGACATGCTGATGCACTAGTCGTCGTTTTTGGATTGAAAATGCAAACTGGTAGAAAAAGCAGAAGCAGTTCGCTTGATGGTTCAGGTTATAGGAAAAATATTGGTATTGATGCATTTGAACAGTGGCTGGAAAATATTTTACTTCGCATAGCCGACACAAACCTCAACGACCTGGCATCACTGCTCCCCAACGCTTGGAAACAACCAGAATAAAATGCATTTTTGATTAATGAGGGAATGTGTTTGGGCGGGGGCTTACGTTTTATCGAGGGCTTACGTTAATATAAATAATTTGGTTTAATCACATGAGTTGGGCTCTTGGGTTGCATCAAATAATAGTAAATTGTTTAAACTCTTTATAAGTCTTAACTAACAATCCTTCGTTATCGAAGAGGAGACATTCAAAAAGTAAATAAATTTTTCCATTTCTTTCTAACTGATCTCTTAGTTGAATCACATTGTTTTCTGGTTTCAATTCTATACTTTTTTGATAGTATGATCGGAATTTAAATGATGAAGTAAAAATTGAATTCGAAATCCAGGTGGTGTAGCAACAACCATATTGTAAATTACTGCCTTACCACTCCTAATAGTATCATTTTTCAAGGTTGTAAAGTAATTGCGACTAAATAAAGTGCTTGAAGGAGAAATTTCATGTTTATCTCCATAGTAATCTATTGTAATTTCAAGTGATAAGTGCAACACGAAGTATAACCCCTTGTCAGGGAAGTGGAGCGCAGCGGAACTTCCCTGACAAGGGGTAGAGCTAATAAATCTATCTTCGCATTACTACATGTCAGAAAGATATCATCAGCTTACCCAGGAACAAAGATACAAGTTGGAAGCGTATTTAGAATCAGGAAAAATCAAACCCAAATTGCAGGTTTGTTAGGAGTTCATAAAAGCACCATTAGTCGAGAGCTTAGCCGTAACGTTCCTAAAAGAGGAATTGGTGCCAAAATTTACATTGCAGTTAATGCTCAAGTTAAAACCGAAGTGAGGCATCATGACAAACCTAAACATACCACCTTTTCAATATCTCTAAAGAATCAAATGAAGGACTGGATGGTCAAAAAAAGGTATAGTCCAGCACTTGTTTCTGCTCAATGGAAAAAAGATGGAATTAAAGGTGTAAGCCATGAGTGCATCTATAATTTCATTTGGGACTGCAAGCATACCAATAAGCGAATAAACATTCCTTTCAAAGGAGTCTATAAGTGACTTAAACACGGCAAAAGGAGGCGTAAAAGAGGAAATTATAAGGATACAAGAGGGCTCATTCCCAATAGAGTTTCAATAGAAAAAAGACCTGCAATCGTTGAAAAAAGAAACCGATTTGGCGATACTGAAGTGGATTTAATCATGGGGAAAAATCACAAATCTGCACTATTGGTAACCGTAGACAGAGCCACCTTAATGACCACAATTGATAAACTTTCAAGCAAAAATTCTGAAACCATTACAAAAAAAATTATTCAAAGAATGAAGCGTTTTCCGAATACAAAAACTATGACTTTTGACAATGATCAAGCATTTAGCCAACACGAAAAAATTACGGAGGCTCTTAATATAAAAACCTATTTCACTAGACCGTATACCTCTCAAGATAAAGGAACCATTGAAAATAGAAATGGTGTCATCAGATTATTCTTCCCTAAGAAAACAGATTTTAACCTGGTGGATAAAAGTGAAATTAGAAGGGTAGAAAAGGAAATAAATAATAGACCTGTGAGAAAATTTGGCTATCTAACGCCTAATGAAGTATTTTTACATCTAAGGTAAGTGTTGCACTTATCTGTTGAACTCAGCTTATAATAAAACACTGTTAAATATTCTTTCATTCTTTATAAATAAAAAAAGTAGAGGTTTTGAAAGAATCCGATTCCTCTGCAATCCCCATGAAAACACTGATGTAAATATAGAAAAATATTACAAAACAAATCATTTATAAAAAAGAGCCTGAAAAAATTATTTCTCAGGCTCAAATAAACTGAAAACGGTAAAGCTT
>Ga0105049_10004502_pt1 | contig 16328 bp, 12 predicted proteins | sample MAT06_FD_78087 | JGI IMG/M metagenome (GOLD analysis project Ga0105049, IMG submission 78087) | Freshwater microbial communities from Lake Fryxell liftoff mats and glacier meltwater in Antarctica - MAT-06 | ecosystem: Environmental > Aquatic > Freshwater > Ice > Liftoff microbial mat | place... | reverse complement strand
TCCATCGTTGAACCCATTTTCAGCTTCAGTTTCTGTTCTCCCTCCATTGCCTTTATGTAAAGCATCCCGCCAGTTTCCAGCAGTTTATTGCCAGAAGTTGTGCTCAGATTAGCCTTCAACATATCGGAGATTTTGTAATATTCCTCCACCGAAAATTGAACCAATCCTGTCACATCCTCATTCGTACTTTCCCTTTCAAAAGAATTGGCTTTGATAAAAATCTCCGTCCCTTCCGCACACTTCAAAATCGTATCCCGCAAGGGGTTGATGGTAAAAACCTGGGCCTTTTTATATGCTGGTTTGAAATAATCCTGCTCCGCCGGCTTTCGTCTATGATCACCTGGCTGTCCGGTTTCTACCGGGGGACGGTTTTCTCTCAGACCATGGGCGTTTTTCTCCACAGTTACATCTGCCTGCACCGCCGGGGTAGTATCCAGCCTTTCTCCCTCCGGAGCTGGCGGCTGAACCAAAACCGATGCATCCGACACGGCGATTTCTTTTTGTTTCTGGTCATTTTGCGCACAGCCAAACAAGGCAACAAAGCACCCTGAAATCAAAAAAGTTCTATATGTACGCATTGAAATTCATTCCGTTCTGTTTCCAAATGTATTCAATTTGTTCAAACAAAGATGTGGGCGGCCGGGCAGGCTATCCATTCCAAGTCCTCGGCCATTTCGTGCCTCATGTCCTGCGGGCTTTCCATTTCTATCCTTGCCGCAAACAGCCCTGCAGCTTTGGCTTTTCTTGAGATTTTTGAAAGGCTGCTTTTTGTGGCATTGATTCAATGTGAATAGTTTGGTGTTTAAACTTACGTTTCATAGTAATCTTTTCATAGAGGAGCGACACGAAGTCTATGACTAAAGATTTGAATACTCTTGGTTCCGTGACATGGTATTGCAAGGGAGGGCTACACTGGGAGAGCCTGAAGATTTTGACTATTAGAGATAAAGAGAAGGGTTTATGAAAACCGGCGGGGATTGTTTGCATGGGCAGTTTCTGTTGCCACACAAATTAAATCCTAAACGTTTAATTGTTCTGTTTTGGATGTTCATACAAACCAATAAAAGATTTTGAAGAAATTATAATATTATGAACAATAAGTGCATTTAAAAGAATAGCACAAACCCAAAGAAATAGATTTATTGCCGTCAAAATTTAAAAATTGAGAATGACATCTTTATCGGAAGATTTTGATCACCATAAAAAACTTTCGGGTAAACTTTTCGAGGCTGCGGAAAAACAAGAACTTGTCATTTTTCTTGGTGCAGGATTTTCAAGAGGCTAAAACAGGTGATTTTATTTACATAGGCCTGGCCTTGTACCAGCAGAAATGGCACTTTTCTGGTATTATGCTGGAATGTCCTTCCGAAAAGATCCAAAAAGCCCTTTTGGAAAGAACCAAGGATCATGTGGCTTTTCAATTGCTGGTTCCAGAATTGAAAGAAAGCATGGAAAATACGATCTCAAACCAAAATCGGGATTTCAAACAGTTTCAACCAGAAGGCCCTCTGGTATTTAAGCTGGGAAGTGAACTGCCCGCTTACACCCAACGGTTTCTTGAATTTTCTGTTTCTAAGGCCCAGAGAGATAAATCAGTTGATGGTAGTATGCCAACCTCATCCAATCTGCCGGGCGAAAATCCAAAAGATGCCAAAACAACCTTTATGCTTTTTTTCAATTCCAAACAGGGGATGGAATTGCATCCCGGGCCGTATTGCGGCATACCCCATCCGGATAACCGGGACTTTGATCCCAACAAGGACCAGGAAAAAGCAATGAGATTGTTCCTAATGGAAGATTCCACTTCGGTGGAGCGTTGCCATTATGTGTTGGATACCTTCCGATCTCAATTCAGCTTTGTGAAGTCGAAGACTTTCCGGCCCTTTGTGGAGGACCTGGATTTTATCCTTCGGTTTAAAAAGGCTGAAAACTACGGCCAAGTCCCACAAGTCCTGATCACAAATTTCAATGGTGATTGAGTGTTTTAAGGGTAAATGCTTTCCTACTTCCAATCGATTGAGGTAAAAACCACCTGTGCGTAGTCTTTACGAAGAAAGACTACGCACTTTGAATATGGATGCTGCGGACTCCAGTCCCGGTAGGTTGAAACCTAGCCCAAAGTGCCTGTTTTTTCTACAATAAAAAGGTGTGTTGCCTAATCCACCCTCGGTCTAGCCGTCACTCCTTTGTCGCTCCGGTACCAACCGCTTGGTGGGCGACCCACGTTTCTGTATTCCGGAGCAAAGTGAGCCACCCTTCGGCTACACTTTGAGGGTCAATTTTGAGGTAGGAAAATCCTCAAAGTCGGCCAATCAAAATCCGTCTATGAACCAGCGATAAGAAGTTCTTCAATACCAACTGGAAGGCTAATCGAAACGGGAAAATAGTAAGCGAGTCCTGATGTGCCGGCCTTATCCCTATTTGGATTAAATTCTTTCATTGGTATCCTGCTCATGGCGTATCACAGAATGGGATTCAATATTTGAAAACCAATTAAAATGGAACGAAAATAATGGCTCTTATTTATTGGTCGCTTTGGTACAGACGGTGAGGAGGGGTTCATTTTAAAGTGAATAAATCTCCAATCTTTCTCTTAACAGTTCATCCTTTGGTCATCTCAAAGTGAAAAACCAGCAAGTTCAATTCCATTTCCAACAAAACCTTACGGTTTGATTTTGCTAAAATTCCGTGAACCTAAATACCCTTTTCTCCATCTGTTTACATAGATCTTTAAATAAGAAAATTTCATAAATGGGACTGGACAATTTAAAGAATTTAAAATGCATATAAAACATAAATACCAAATATTCAAACTATTATATGAAATTCAAAATTCTCCTTTCTTCAATTGAGTATTAGTATTTTCTAATGCTTTCGATCAATATTCTTGCTTGAAAACAGCCTTAATTCCCATCCCGTTAGAGGCGAAATCAGGTTCTTTTCAGCTAAAATCTAATTTGTAAGTTCAAAGCAGGCTCTTAAGCGGGAAACAATTTCAGATCCTCAATATTTGGACGTTCATAAAAGCGAATCGCATACCCACCATTTTGGTGTATCCGAACAGCTCTTATGCCCGGACCCTAACGAGAACTTTAATGTCATGTGGATGTTTAATTTATTAAGAAAACCAATGAGGTGGCAAATCCTTATCTGTTTATTGTATTGCAGTTTTTACATGTGGATAAGCTTTTCCGCAGATGCGCAATGCGTTCGAATTAGGGACAGACGGAGGAACAATGCTTTTACATTCACTCCAAAAAAAGATTTTCGTTGCCTTTCGGCTGGTCAATCTCCGGTTACAACCTTCACCATCACTTTTGAAACTCCTGTAACCAATGCAACCATAAATTGGGGTGATACGGTTGTGTTTTATGCTGGTCCTCTAACCACAGCATCCAGAGTATATAAAGCGGCAGGTATTTTCAATTATACCATCACCGAATCAGGATGCAATAATCAGATCAAAGGGATTTATGTGAATGACTACAATACGTCATGCCCTGGAGTAGGCTGGATTGCACCTCCGAATGATTCTGCACGTTGTTTACCAGACTCTCTGATTCTGACAAATTTTTCACCAGGTATGAATGGGTTTACCGAATGGGTAGTCAACTGGGGTGATCTAACCAAGGATACTGTAGATTATCCAAGCTACGGAAAAAAGGTAAGTCACAAATACAAATCCGGATCAAGAATCTGTAATGCTACCATTTTCATTGGCTACAAAAACAGTTGTAACATTGTTCCATGTGGACAAGCACTGAGTTCGTCATTTGGTCCATATAAATTTATGGAAAGAGATTCTGCCTTGGTGGATAGGAATACAATTCTGATTTGCGGGCCAACTGAAGTAACCATTAAAGATGTCTCGAAACTGAATTGCAAAGACACTGCAAACCGTGAAGTAAGCTGGACAGCTCTTGATGGGTTTGGGCAGCCTCTTCCCAATCCGGGAAATAATATTTGGAGACCAAGGGGCCCAATAAAGAATCAGAAAATTGTGATTCCGGCAAATATGTTTGCGAACCCTCCCGCTGACAGTACATTTATTATTCGTATGCGGTTGCGGAATAAATGTGGTGAAGATACAGCTGAAACGGAAGTGAAGATGATCGCACCTGCTGTTCCAAAATTTTTGATCGCTCAGACAAACCCATGCGTTGGTACAGAAGTTCAGTTTAACAACCTCACCATTAATCTATATGGAAATGTAGACTATATCTGGAATTATGGAGATGGTAAAACAGATACCACTAATAATCTAAATCCGATTCACGTATATTTTATCAGTGGAAGCCTCACAGTTACTCTTATCGCAAGAACAAAAGGATTTGGCTCTCAAATTTGTGAACGCACAATCTCTATGCCTATTTTGGTAAAACCCGCTGTTTTACCAAACATTCTGATTCAGCCTACCAAAACGAGTTGCGACTCACTAACCGTTATCATCAAGAATAAATCATCAAACCCTCAAAATGCCACCTGGGGCGGATGGGAATTGGGTGGTTCTCCTTCGGTTACAGCAGGGGTAAATTATTTCCCGGGACCAATTTCTTCGGATCCATCACAGGTTCAAATTCTGGCTACGAATCCTGCAGACTCTTCAGCCATAGTAAAATATCGAAAATACGGTTTATACCCACTTTCTCTCAAAGGGCAAAGCCCGGGTTGTGCAGAAAATACAGGTATGGATACCATTCGGATTTATCCTTCGCCTGTTTTAAGATGGGGAATCAGCGGTATTAATTTATGCCAGGGTGAACCATTTATTGTGCGTGATAGCTCCCGTGTTACCCAAACGAATGACAGGGGTCTGGGCTTCGGTTTCAATCATCTGACATGGAGCCTTAAGGTGGGAAATGATACGACAATCTCATCAACTGATGCCCTGACTACAAACTTTGATTCACCTTTCTTTTCTAACCGGATTTCGGTGGTTCGATTCAAAAGCAGCGGAATATTTTGGGTGAAATTGTCAGTAAAGACATTAAATGGTTGTGTAAGAACCGATAGCATTCAGGTAACTGTAAAGCCGAGTGCAATCCCGGTCTTTTCATTTGTCCGCCAGAATTGCGACAATTCCAACCTGATTCTTAGGAACCTGACAGTGGCCAATGCAAACAGGTACGAATTCAACATCTATAAGGGTAATGGAATACTTGTGGGGCAGGAGTATGCCACCTATACAAGAACCGATAAATTGGATCAGCCGGTATTTTTACCCTATGCTCCACCCGGAGACTCTACTTTCTATTATGTGGTGCTCAAAGCAGTTACCATCACCAATGGTGATTCTTGTGTAATCACTTCAAGTCCGGTTGTTCTCAAAGTAGCACCAACACCGGTGCCACGATTAAACATCCTTCCGGCAGACGGATGTAGTCCATTGAATAATGTGAACATTGTCAATACGTCCTTAAACCTTCCTCAATCAGGTATTACTACTTTTCAGTGGAGTCTGGGATCTCTTGGTACCTTTTCAGGAGCTACTCCACCACCGCTCACTTTTGTAAACAATACCAATGTAAACAAAAGAGATACGGTGAGAATTTGCGTTCAAACAGGTGATGGTTGTAGCTATTGTACCGAGAAGATTGTGGTAACGTACCCCTCTCCAAAAGCGGAAATTATCGCTCTCGACAGCATTTGCTCGGGTGCAACGGTTTCATTAAGTGCGAACACGATTGGAGCGGTGAGCAGCAAATGGGAGTTCACCGATTATGATGGAACTTCCTCAGCGCTAACTTCTCTTTCAAAAGTCTTTAACAATAGTAGTGGGATACCGAAATATTTCACCTTACGACTGATTGTGAAATCCTCTGCTGATTGCCCTTTCATAGTGGAGAAAATATTAAAAGTGAATCCCAATCCGGAATTTGCTTTCCAGACAAGTACTACCCAGGATGCCAATTGCGGCCCATTAAATGCGACAATCACCTATGTAAATCCCATAAATGCAGCAAGCTATTTCTGGAAATTTGGAAATGGGGATACACTGGTAACCAGCATTACTGACACAATTTATAAAGTATATACCAATGAAACGGTAGCTCCTGTATCAAACACAATCTCTGTAACGGCAACATCTTCTGCGGGTTGTAAAACGAGTAAACAATTTTCCATCATCATAAACCCTCTTGTACGATCCAGATTTCGTAGTACGATTGATTCCGGATGCACTCCTTTACGGGTTGTTTTTACAGATAGCTCTACTGCAGCTGGCAACATCCGCCGTTGGATAGTAAACGGAACTCCGGTTGCGAACCAAACCGGGCAATTGGTTTATACATTTGTAAATAATGGATTAACCGATACTGTATATACTGTGAAACTCGCAGTGAGGAACAACATCGGCTTTAATTGCGTGGATACCATGATCCGGAAAATTAAGGTGTACCCAAAACCCAGGCCGAACGACCTTCTGGTAAATCCTTCTCAGGGCTGTGGTCCATTACTTGTCACATTTAAAGGAAATGTTGAAAATGCAACAACCTATACATGGGATTTCAATGATGGAACGGATACCACATTAACCGGTCAGGAATTTTCACACATGTTCTACAATTCACATCCGGTTTCTAACCAAACCTACCAGGTAGTGCGATATTCTACTTCTGTGAAAGGTTGCAGAGACACGACATCAAGACAGGTGGTTGTTAAGCCAAATACGCAAGCCCTTATTTCGGCACTGAACTTTAGTGGTTGCACTCCTTTTACGGTACAGTTTTCAGCACTTAACTCTGTTAATGCGAATGCGTTTAGCTGGAATTTTGGAGATGGAAGTCCTATTAACTCTTCTTCCAGTCCGAACTACACATTTGTCAATACTTCGGACTCTATTCAGAAGTTTACGGTTCAGTTAATAGCACGAAAACTTCAGGCAAATACTTGCCCGGATACAACAGAAAGAATGGTTACCCTATATCCGGCACCTCAGGCAGACTTTTCTACCAATACAAATACGGGTTGCGGGCCATTGCCTCTGGTGCTCACGAATACATCAACCGGTGGACAAAGTTCTTTCTGGGTGATGAGTTCCGGAGGAATAAGCGATACACTTTTTCCCAATGCATCAGGCGTACAAGACACCATTATTCAGAACCCGAATTTTGCAGCGAAAACACTTCGGATTGACCAGACTGTAATTTCAAACTTTGGCTGTATAGCCAGAAAAACACAGACGGTTCAAATCTATCCGAATCTGACTGCAGATTTCATTCATGACTCTTTAGGTTGCCAGCCTCAGATTGTCAAATTTCAGAATACGAGTGAAAATTATTTGGGATCCTATACCTGGCAATTTGGAGATGGAAGCTTCAGTAATGAAAAAAATCCACTCCACATATATGAAAATTTCGGGGCTAATGATACCACATTTACTGTGAAACTAACTTCCGTTTCCCCGGTAGGCAACTGCGCAAGAGAGAAAATAGCAATGGTTCATGTATTGGCAACTCCACGAGCCGACTTCCGTTTTCTTTCAGATTCATCCATCCAATTGCCGGTAAATACAATCACTATTGGCAACCATTCCAAATTCAGAAATAGCTGGACGTATAAGTGGACATTTGGTGATGGTACCATTGAAACCAATTCTGATCAGACCTTTGTCCATACGTTTGCTTTAAGCAATGAAGATTTTCTGGATACAAATTTTGTGGTAACCATGATTGCTACAAGTCCGGGCGGTTGTACAGATACAGTTCGAAAATCAATGGTGGTTAAACCTGGTGTACCATTGGCTCAATTTGGAGCAACACCAAAAGAAGGTTGCCGCCCTCTTGAAGTTCAGTTTACCAGCCTTTCTTCTTTCGCACGTAAATACGAGTGGAGTTATGTTGATAAGGAAGGTTCTCCACCGATCATTCTTAATGAACGGAATCCGGTGGTATTTTTTGAAAGTGCCGGGCTAAAAACAGTTAAGTTAAAGATACGCGGATTAGGAGGGGTAGATTCGATTGAAAAAGTTGAATACATCAATGTCTATGAAACGCCCAGAAGCAGTTTCTACATCGATCCTTCACCTCCGCGAACCGTGATTGCACCAGAAGAACCTGCCTTCTTCGTACCCAATGACAACCGATCTGAATATGCCTATACCTGGACATTTGGAGATGGAGATTCATCAAATCAACGCTCTACACAACATAGATACGCTCATCCGGGTACGTACGATGTTTCACTGAAGGTGGTCGGTCCAAACGGTTGCTTTTCAGCGGATACCATTATCGGAGCTGTGATCGCAAGGGGAGACCAGGTGCTTGCCGTTCCAACGGCATTTACTCCAAATACTACCGGATCCAACGGTGGTTTTGTAGGAGGAGATGGCGACAACGATGTTTTCTATCCCTTTGTTCAGGGTCTTTCTTCGATCAGTATGCAGATATACAATCGCTGGGGCCAGTTGATTTTTCAAAGCACAGAAATCAACCGGGGTTGGGATGGATATTACAGAGGAAAATTGATGGCCAGCGATACCTATGTCTATCGTGTAGTGGCCGGATTTTCAAACGGTGAATCTCAGACTTTTCTGGGTGATGTAACTTTATTACGCTAAAAATGACAACCTTAAACCAACTGGTTATGAAAAAATATATTCTACTTATGGTTTTATCAGCAATGGTAGAATTGGCCTGGGCTCAGGATCCCCAATTCTCTCAATTCTACGCTGCACCGCTTTATCACAATCCTGCTTTTACCGGAGCAGCACACAAAGGAAGGTTGGTAGGCAACTACCGAAACCAATGGCCTTCCATTCCCGGGGCATTTGTAACAACCTCTTTTTCAATTGACAACTATTTCAAATCCTATAATTCAGGTTTTGGTATGGTGGCTACCCGAGATCAGGCAGGTTCCGGCGGTCTTAGCACTACGTCTCTGGCATTGAGTTATGCCTATGAACTCAGCTTCTCCAGCAAATGGAATTGCAGAGCGGGTTTATCGTTCGGGTACGCTAACCGGAATGTAGATTTCACAAAACTTACTTTCAGGGATCAGTTGAATGCAAACTTTGTTCCGATTCCAACATCCGATCCAGCCATGGCAAGTCTGAATAGGTCTCAGTATTTTGATATTTCTTCCGGTTTTCTGTTGTATAGCCGATATATGTGGATTGGAAGCAGTGTAATGCACATGAATCAACCAAACCAATCTCTTCTTGGACAAAATGCCAAACTTCCCATGCGAATTACGTTGATGGCAGGTGCTAAAATTCCATTGCAAAAGCGATTGTATGGTTCCGATTATGGCAATAAAGACGTTGAGAAAAGCATCAGTCCATCCATTCTATACAAGCGACAAGGTGATTTCCAACAGTTGGATCTGGGGGCTTACCTAACCATAAAACCCCTCATTGTGGGAATGTGGTACCGTGGTTTACCCATCGCTAATTACAAGAAAGGTCTATACAATCAGGATGCGCTTGTTTGGCTTTTGGGTTTCAAGCACGATTTTTTCAGCATTGGTTATAGTTATGACCTTACCATTTCGAAACTGGGACCCGGAACTGCAGGTTCGCACGAAATCTCCATTTCGTACGAATTCGACAATCCCAAAAGGAGAAAGAAGAAAATCACTCCTATCCCTTGTCCGAAATTCTAGCCAATTGCGAACACTATCTCATTTAAAACTTATTGTTATCCATTGATAATAGGATAGCCTGTATAAATATTCAGTATTCAAATAAAATGGACATTCAGTACTCATCCACAGCAACGATACCTTCCTAAAGGGAAAATTTTAGTTCTCATAATAGTTTAGGGTTAAAGTGAAAAAGCCATTCTTCTTTAAGAGTGGTTTTTTTTATGCTTTCCAGATATCTGTTTCCTGATAGAATTTAGGGTCAAACTTTACTTTTCTGGTTTGTATATAAGCCCTGTAAACATCCAGAATTGCTTTTGGAAGCATGCTCTTAATCAACTTTCTGGGCACAAATGGCTCACTAAATTTTCCTATTGAATCTCTGTCCTGTGCCAGCCTTGAATAGTAGTTTTCACGTCCTTCCCATGCATCTTCATAGTCACTTTGCTGAGGGAATTGCGAAAATACATCGACTAGCTTAATTCTTTTTGCCCTCACACACAAATAGGTAGCACTGCTGTTCATTAATTCTACCCGTTGTTTTACTTGTTTAGGGTCCTTCACCGAAAACCACTTTTCTTCGGGAGAATATTCGAAAATGAGCATCGATTCTATTCTGAATCCGTTTCTCTCGTTTAAAACCCGGTAAAAAATTTCCGGACTAAACTGATAAAAGCCATGACCCATGATGTTATTCACGGGAGTAATAATGAGCAAATGGCCGTTTTCTGATACCATTTCCATACAATTTCCAATAGAGACAGGGAAATTAAAAATATGCTCCAAAGACCCGCTTTCCAATATGGTATCGTATTTCCCTTTCAGTTCAGCTGATACCGGGAGATTCATATCATGAAGAATATTAGCTCCTTCATAATTACTGTAATCAAGGCTATCAATGGATTGTGCACCAAGAAATTGAAGAAACCCTTCTGCATATCCTCCATTTCCGGTGAGAAGATTTTCTACTTGTTGGTCGGAAGAAAACAATCCAAATCCAGCAAGATTTTTCTTTAGTTCCTGAAAGTCGAGATTCAGAATTTGCCTGCCGACCATTAAGGTACGACGGAACGAAATTCCATTCTTGTGGCTGGACAAAAGAAATTTTATTCCATTGGTGTCTAATCCCATATCAAACTGACTATCAGATTACTGAACCCTCGTTCAAAAAAATAAAAAGTAAGGGAGTAAACGTGGGCAGGGGCAATTCTAGTTTGTTCGGGGTAAAAGTATGAAAAAAAATGATCTGCATACGGTCGCATCTTAAAGTTAGAAACTCATGGCAAGTTTTTAGCACGGTAACCTGGTTTAAAAAGTCACATCTGTATGAGCCAATTGGTGCCTCACTCAATGAATTATAAGTGGTCTTTGAAGTAAAAACATTCAACCGCATTTATCGTCTCAAATCAATTTCCCAAAGGTTGCACTTGCGAATAGAGAAGTGAATATGCTAATTGCCCTCTTTAAAATTTATGCTTTCTTCTAAGGTTTTTTGTTTCAACCCCTTCAGGGAAAATACCTACCTCCTTTATGAAACTTTCGGTAACCAGGCAATGATTTTAGATCCGGGTTGCCACTCACGGGATGAACAAAATGAATTGGTGCAGTTTGTTTCTGATAATCAACTTAATCCGATTGCCGTGTGGCTCACTCATTGCCATATTGATCATGTGCTTGGGCTTGCATTTTGTATTGAAAAATGGAACATTCCTTATTATCTCAGTTTTCCGGAAATTGCTCAGCTTAAAGCAGTTGAAGTTTATGCTCCCAGCTTTGGCATATTCAACACATGGCTTCCGGAAAAGGAAGGTGTCGTTTTTGAAGCAGAAGAAATCCGGTTGGGAGATGAACAATTCAGGATCCTCCAAATTCCAGGTCACTCACCCGGGCATCTTGGCTTCTATCATGCCTTGTCTGGTCAGATCTGGTCTGGCGATGTTTTATTTAATCAGGGAATCGGACGAACCGATCTGCCGGGTGGTGATTTGGAGACCTTAAAGAACTCTATAATGGAAAAACTTTATACATTGCCCGAAAACACGGTGGTGCATCCAGGTCATGGTCCTTCCACATCCATTGGTTTTGAAAAAATGATGAATCCATTTTTTAAACTACGTTCATAAGGCAATGAAGAAAATATTAAAATTGGTTTCAGAACGCCATCTTATTTTATTTTTGATGCCAACATTGCTCACTCATTCAGGATTTGGGCAAGCCAATACCGCACTCCTTTTTGACGGAACCAAAGCCCATCTCGAAGTACAAACCGAAGGATCGGCCATCACTCACTTCTCCTTAAAGAAAAATCACATCAATCCATTCACCTGGGCATTGGAATCGGGCCAGATGCCAAAACCCAATGCGGGCGGTCCCGTTTTCAGAGGACATTTTCTTTGTATGGGCCGCTGGGGAGCTGCATCCGAAGCAGAACAAAAAGCAGGTGTTCCACACAATGGCGAAGTGAATACACTTACCTGGAAAGTGATCCAACCAGTTGAAACAAAAAACGAACTCATCAGTGCAGAAGCTGAATGTCTGGAGATAAAAGACCAGATGAAAGTGACACGGAAAATAACAATGCCAAAATCGGGAACCAGTTTCCTGATGACAGAAACCGCAGAAAATACCTCATACAACGATCGGGTCTATAATTTTACTCAACACCCCACCATTGGCGAACCCTTTCTGGCTCCATCTACCTTAATCGATTGCAATGCCGGTTTGGGTTTTGACCAGAGGGCCGATATACAATCTCTCGAAAAATCAGCTTTTAACTGGCCGGAAGGTCATCTGGTGGATGGTTTTGCAGATTTGCGAATGGTAAACGATGATCGCGGATATGTGACCACGCATATTTTCCCTGATACCTGTAAAACAGGTTGGGTTACAGCCTGCAACCCGGAACAAAAAATGATCCTGGGTTACATTTTCAAAACCAAAGAGTATCCCTGGCTCAATTTGTGGCATTGGAAAAAGAATAAAAAACCATTTGCCCATGGATTGGAATTTGGAACCACAGGCCTTGGCCAGCCTTATAAAACTCTGATCGACAATTGCCTGAATTTCTTTGGCCGAAAATCCTATGAATGGATCAATACCGGAGAAAAAATCACCAAGCAATACGTTTGTTTTCTGGCTGAATTGCCCGAACATTTTGAGGGTGTGGGAAGTCTTCAGTATAGTAATGGAAAAATATTCATTACAGAAAGGAGAAAAGAGAAGCCCAGAAAAATTGAAATTGAAGCTGTAGTGGGATTATAAGGTTTCTGTCTTTTTTCCTTTAGCCACATAGTTTGTATCTACGTCGGTGTGAAGGCGAATCTTTGATTTGCGAGTTAATTTAATTGCTTTTTATTGTTGTCTGGCGTACACTTGGTCTACTTCGTTGCGATGGCGAATACTTGATTTGCGAGTCATTTGAATAGATTAATCTTCTGATTATTGTAAATCCAGCTGTGTTTGAGATCTGCACGTAAATTGTGTTCAATTGCCACCAATTATCCGGACAAATTTTACTCAAATTAAAATTGATTTTGTTTCCTAACCAACACGCAAATTTGAAATTCGCCACAGCCCGGACGTAATGCGACACTTAGCCCAGCGAAAGATTGTAAGCGAATTTTCTATGATTTAATATGCGATAAAATATTTGTGACACTATCAGGTGTCAAAGAAAACCTGGCACAAAAAATGTGACAAGTTTTATAAATGTATAAATTCTGTCACAAATTTTTACATATATATTTTTCGAAAAATTTAGTACCAGAAATTCTGCGTATTTGTTCGATTTGAAATGAATAACTGCTATTCCTTGATTCTCAAATTGACTCAGTCAGAAAATGAAAGTAGAAAAGATTGGATTTTAATCGTTTTGAATTTGCTGTTCCGCATGTTGTCCAGAATTCTCAATTTCAATTCGTTTGTCAGAATCCATGTTTTCGGAATCCCGTTGAAGCTGGACATGTTTCAGGATTTTCAAAAAGGAAGCTTCATTTGCCTTCTGCATTATTTCGTTAATCCTCTCATTCCATAAATTTTGATTTACAGAATGATATGGTTCAGCACCGGTCGTTCCGGTCTTTTACTTTTTAGAAAACCCCTTCAGGTTAGTTTTCACAAAAAAAGGTCCGCCTTTGAAAAGTGGACCCTTGTTACTACAAATTAAGATCGTTATTTAAAAGCAGGGATCCCCGTTATTTCATTTCCAAGAATCAGAAGATGAATATCATGGGTTCCTTCATACGTGATCACCGATTCCAGATTCATCATGTGCCGCATGATCGGGTACTCGCCCGTAATTCCCATTCCTCCATGAATCTGGCGTGCTTCTCTGGCAATGTGCAAAGCCATATCCACATTATTTCGTTTTGCCATAGAGATCTGGGCAGCGGTTGCACGTCCTTCATTCTTTAATTGTCCCAGGCGAAAAGTTAAGAATTGTGCTTTGGTTATTTCTGTCAGCATTTCAGCCAGTTTCTTCTGGATCAATTGAAACGAACCAATGGGTTTGTCAAACTGAATACGCTCCAGGGAATACCGTCGGGCAGATTCGTAGCAATCCATGGCGGCACCAATCGCACCCCAGGCAATGCCATACCGGGCAGAGTCAAGACACAACAAAGGTGCACCTAATCCGGTTTTTCCTGTCAGAAGATTTTCTTTCGGAACTTTCACATTGTCGAAAACAAGTTCACCTGTGCAACTTGCCCGTAAAGACCACTTATTATGTGTTTCGGGAGTAGTGAATCCTTCCATTCCACGTTCAACAACAAGCCCATGAATTCTGCCTTCTTCATTCTTCGCCCAAACCACCGCAAGATCTGCCTGGGGCGAGTTTGAAATCCACATTTTGGCACCATTCAATAAATAATGATCGCCCATATCTTTGAAATTGGTAACCATCCCGGATGGATTCGATCCAAAATCGGGTTCTGTCAAACCAAAACATCCCAGTAATTTACCCGATGCAAGTCCGGGAAGGTATTTGTATCGCTGTGATTCGTTTCCAAATGCATAAATAGGAAACATCACCAGTGAGCTTTGTACAGAAACCGTGGATCGCATACCCGAATCTCCCCGCTCAATTTCCTGCATAATAAGTCCGTAGGAAATATAATCCATCCCTCCTCCTCCGTATTCCGTGGGAATCGTCGGTCCGAAAGCCCCCAGTTCCCCGAATTTTGGCAATAAATAGGCTGGAAAAATATTTTTCTGGCAACAATCTTCTATGATCGGGCTGATTTCCTTTTTCACAAACTCCCTCACTGCATCCTGTATCATCCGGTGTTCTTCGGTGAGTAAATCGTTAAGGTCGTAAAAATCAGTACCTTCAAAGGCGTCTACCTGAGTTTTTCGGATTATTTCTTCTTCAATTTGGCGCATTTCTATCAAAATTTGGCGCAAGTTAAAACATTGATCTTATCTGATGAATGGCTTTTCTAAATCCCGGAAATATTCTGCTTATCAAAATTCAAGTTTTATCTGCGATGTGAAATACCGGAATTATCCTTCATTTGTTTTTTAATACCGGTTCCAGGTTGAAAATCCAGTCGGAAACGGACCAAAAAACGTGCAGCAGAAAAAATCTCCATCAGATGAATGAATCAACCCTGATTGATCAACTTAAAATTCTTGAGTCAAAATACCAGATTACCGGGCAGGACTTAAGTTCCTATCTGGAAGGATTGTACCAAACCGATTACCTCAATTATTGGGATTACATCCATCTGGATACTTTATTAAGTCTTCAGATTAAACGGACAACTCTGGTTGATGAGGAGATTTTCATTATGTACCACCAGATTACAGAGCTGTATTTCAAACTCATTCTGTTGGAAATGAAGCAGCTGGCCCATGTGGAAACGGTTGATGTTTCGATGTTTGAGTCGAAAATTGCCCGCATAAACCGATATTTTGAAGTGCTGATAAATTCCTTCACGGTGATGATGGATGGAATGGAACCCCAGCAGTTTATGAAATTCCGAATGGCTTTGTTGCCGGCATCAGGTTTTCAATCTGTACAATACAGACTGATTGAATTGTCTTCTACTTCGGTGGTGCAACTCATGGATTCTGAATTTAGAAGTCCGTATGCCAATCAAAGTGTATCTAATCAAATTGAAAAGATCTACTGGCGAAAAGGTGCTACAGAATTGGCTTCCGGAAAAAAAACGCTTACCCTTCAACGATTTGAAGAAAAATACAATAAGCAGATTCTGGATTTTGCCATAGAATACCAACACAGAAATCTGTTTGAAAGAACCCGGAATCTGGATTGGAATCTGGAAGCAAACCAATCCTTAAAAAGGGCACTCCGGCAATTGGATGAAAACGCAAACATCAATTGGCCATTGGCTCATTTTCATTCTGCCATGCGCTATCTCAACAAACCACCGGTTCAAATTAAGGCAACCGGCGGAACCAACTGGCAGCGGTATCTGCCTCCCCGTTTTCAGAAAATTGTCTATTTTCCATTTGTCTGGAACGAAGAAGAACGGGAAGACTGGGGTAAAGTGGCCATTCAGAAAACACTTGTGAAACCATTCTGATGATTTCGTGTTTTGTAAAATGTAGTTCCTACTGTTATTTTAAAATAATTTCAGCCGTCGGGTATCTGAATATTGCAAAACTTAATTTCAATGTTGTTACACTAAGGCCGTAAATCTTTCCCTCATTGCGAAACTTTTCATAAACCAACTGAAGGAATTTTTTTAATTCAGGACATTATCAAGAACTGTAAACTGTAAACT
>Ga0105049_10004497_pt1 | contig 16339 bp, 9 predicted proteins | sample MAT06_FD_78087 | JGI IMG/M metagenome (GOLD analysis project Ga0105049, IMG submission 78087) | Freshwater microbial communities from Lake Fryxell liftoff mats and glacier meltwater in Antarctica - MAT-06 | ecosystem: Environmental > Aquatic > Freshwater > Ice > Liftoff microbial mat | place... | reverse complement strand
CTTGACCTTTTCCCTGCCAGGCTGAATGCCGACGTCGTAGAAGTCCCAATTGAAGGTCATCTTGCCCGCGGGCGATTTGTATTCACTGACCAGATTGCAGGCGCGCAGGCCGTTCTCGTCCTCGATCACCGCCGTGAGGTAGCCCGGCTTGTCGAGAGTGATGGGTACGGTGATCAGGGGCAGTGCAGCTTGGACGACCGGTTCTGCGGCCCATAGCGCACCGCTGGCAGCAGCCATCACCGAAGACAAAATAACGCGAAAATGCATAGGTGGTTTCCTGGCAGAAGGTGATCGTGCCCTCATAAAACGATCACCCGTTAATTATGTGACTCTTGTATTGAATTAACTTCGCCCCCGTGCATTAGCAGCCACCTCAAGGCATTTTCTGCCAGGGACTTGAACTTGCTGAAGCGCATTGGCCCAGGAGCACGGTTGCAGCAAGCCTAGGTGGCCTCATCGCGTTTTCACAGGTCTGCAAGGTGATCTTCCCCACAAAAGCTGCTCTTCCCCACAAAAGCTGCTCTTCCCCACAAAAAGGGGCTCTCCTCCTTCTCTGTCGCGTCTGTGGGAAAGGATGAGAGCCGTGTTGGTCAAGGTCCCGAGCTCCGCCGGGCGACACCTTAGCATTTTGAATCTTGTGTCACAATTAGAAAGCGTCGCCGTTATCTGGTGTCCCATACCAAGTACCAGCGTAAGGATCCTCCCATGCTGACCCTCACTGCAGCCTTGCGTCACGCCATCGCCCCCTCACTGCTTAGCTTGGCCCTGTCCACTACTGCCACCGCCCTTGATCTACCGATTCCAACCGGCGGCTATGACCAGTACTGGAGCGATACATTCGGGGTCAACGTCAAGCGCGCTGGTGGCGGTTTTGAAAAAAATGACCAACTCCAGGCGGTGATGATCGCCAGCAACGTCATCGCCAACATCCTGCATCCGGGCGAGCAGGGCACCTTCACGATCCAGCTCAGCAATCTGACCGACCGCGAGATCAGCGGTGAAGCCACCGTCGAACTTGTGCGGTATGAACTGATAACCATACCGAACCAAGACATGTTTCACGTCGCCCCGAAAAAGCTGGCCGACGTGGGATCAACCAAGGTATCGATCAAGATCGCGGCCAAGGGCTTTCAGGACCTAACGATCAAACCAGTGGTCCCTGAGACTTTTGGCGGGTATGGCTTGGTGCTGACCATGCCAGGCCAGGACAAAGTATTCCTGGGCGGTCTGGTCCGTTCGCTGGTGCCGGACGCGCCGCGCGATCCACGTTTCCGCCGCCTAGCGGTGGATCTTGAGGACATCCCGACCATCACACGTCTGGGCGCGGCGCCCAACCGCCTTGGGATGAGCCCGATTGGCGAGGATGGGACGGACAAGACCTGGGCTCATCATTATGAAAAGGCCGCCAAACACCTGCGTGAGTTCCATGCCGCCAAACTGCCGGTCGTGATTGAGTTCGGCCATGAGGTCCCCGGCCAGGGCAAGATCCATCCGCTGGGCAAGGCCCGTTCGCATTTGGCGGTCAAGACCAAGGCCGGCGAATATAAGCCGTGGAATAGCGTCGAGCCGACTGAGACCGACGGCATGGCCTACATGACCAGTCACTATAGCGATCTCACCTGGCTGCCCGAGTTCGATTCCGCAGTCAAGGCCAACATCAAGCGTCTGCTTAAAGAGTTCGCTTGGCCCAAGGGACCGATCATCGGCGTCGATCTCTGGAACGAGCCGTGGAACGGCGCGTCCATCGCGGGCTGGATGGCGGACGACAACCGCTACCGCCAGATCTACACGGTGATGGCCGAGGCGGTCGAGGAGGTCCGCACGGAGGACAAGGCCGAGATCTGGTTGCTCAGTTGTGACTCGTCGTCAAACACCTTCGACAAGTTGTTCCCGGATGGCAAAGACACCTTCCTCCACCGCATGGACATCAGCAGCATCCATTACCAGAACACCGATCCAGCCAGCACCGTGAAGGCCTGGGTCGACCGCAAGGACAAGGACGGCAAACCCGATCCGATCAAGGTCTGGGACACCGAAAGCTGGGTCGCCAACAGCGATGGTCGCATCGCCAGCGTGATGCCGACCAATTATGCCTTGGGCATCGAACGGGCAGTCGGCATCTGGTCGAACTGGGGCCGCAGCGTGCTGGCGATGAAGCAATCCATCAAGGTCCGCACCGCTGCCGGCGAAAAGAAGGGGGACATCACCCACGCCTGGTCGGTAGCGGCGGCCGTGGGGGCGCTCCAGCATTTCATCGGCAACCGGCCCTTTGAGCGGATCCTGTGGCAGGGCCTGCCCTTTGCCTACCGCTTCAATGGCTACGCCGACCAGCCCGATGGCGGCTGCATCACCGTGATCGGCGACACCGAAGCGGTCTTCGGCTATGGCCGGGTGCCGTTCTTCACGATCAAATCGCTGGCCGAGATCGCCGCCAAGCAGGCGCTGTTTGACCAGTTGGCGAAGATGCCGCTGGGCAGCGCCGATCGAGTCAAAGCCGAGGGCGAGTGGCGCAAGCGCACGCCGTTCAGCGGGGTCTCCCTGAACTTATCCGAGGAAGCCGGCAAGTTCCGTTTGTTCGACTACAACGGCAACCGCATCCCAGCAGTCGGTGGCAAGCTGATCGTACCCGTCGATGACCGCGGCTTCTATCTGGCGACGGATGGCTCGCTGGGCTCGTTCGACGCGCTCAGCGAGGCGGTGACCAAGGCTCGCCTCGAAGGCCTGATGCCGGTGCAGATCGTGGCCCACGATCCGACCGCCGCGATCGGCGCCGGGGCGGTCCTGCGCCTGATCGTGCGCAACATGCTGGAACGACCGGTCAGCGGCCCGCTGACGGTTACCGCCGGAGCCCTCACGGTTGCAGCGCCCGGCACGATCACCCTTGGCGCGCGCGAGGAGAAGACCATCGAAGTGCCGCTCAGCGGTACCGCTGATCCCTCCAACAGCTACGCCCTCGCGGTCAACTTCGATGCCGGCAAAGACGGCAAGGCGCTGCATAGCGAAGTCCTGCGCTGCAATGTGATCGCCAAACGCACGATCAAGATTGATGGCAAGCTGGATGAATGGCAGGGCATTCTGCCTCAGACCATCTCAAGCGATGGGACCGTGGATCGCACCACCGCCGAAGCGGCTTGGTGGCCCGATAGGCCCTTCTCACCGACTTCGGAAAAGGGTTTGGCGACCGCCTGGATGGCCTACGACGACGCCAACTTTTATTACGCCGCCCGCATCGTCGACAGCACGCCGACTCAGGGCGGGATCCGCTTCGCCGACCGCGATGACGATGCTACCTTCTTTCCCGAAACGGTGATTCCGCTGAAGTACGCGAAAGACAAGGACGGTAAGGACCAAATCGTCGGCGAAGGCGAGCCGCTGACCTGGCCCAAGGGCGTGCCGCGCTACACCTACGCCACCTGGCCTTCGCTGCCTTTCGGCGACGGCATCGATAGCGTGCAGCTTGGCTTCAACGTTCGGGCCGAGGGCGACAAGCCGTGGTACAATCACCCCAAAGGTACCTTCCGCCAGTTCTCTGGCTATTGGGACACCGACTACGAATACTCACTGCATCAGGTCAAGCCGAGCAAGGGCGGCGGCACCGAGATCTTCCGACTGGCCAGTCCTGACCTGCCGCACAAACACTTCTTTGATCACTCGCCGAAAGCCGCGGCCGAGGGCGCGGTCAAGGGCGAGCTGAAGATCACCAATGACGGCAAAGTGCGGATCGTCGAGTGCTCGATCCCGTGGACCGAGATGCCGCTGGTGAAGGCCAGTCTCGACGCCGGCACGCCGACCAAGATCACCTTCCGCATCAACGACTCGGCCGGGGTCGGCACCCTCGAACTGCCGCGCGACCGCTCGGTGTCACGCCTCAACGCAAAGGCCCTCAAGCCGGACTGGACCGTCCACTGGGCCAATGAGATCGAGTTCGGCTGGGAGAAACCGTAAACTTAAACTTACTGGGCCGGGAAGCATGCGGACGCATGCGGACGGCGATGGACTCTTGTATCATATTGCAGGATTCACACCGTGCGCATCCTAGCCATCCAATGACCGAGAACCGCCAGGTCCACATCCGTCGCAGCGTCGCCTTCCGCCGTCTGGCCAAGGTCCTGCGGGAAGATATCCAGGCCGGGCGGTATGTTCCGGGTGAGCTGATGCCCTCGCGACGGGCGTTGGCGCAGACCCACGATGTGACGCCCAACACCGTCAACAAGGCGATCCACGAGCTGATGGAGCAAGGGCTTCTCGAAGCTACTGAGCGTCTCGGCACCCGAGTTGCCAAAGTGATCGCGCACGGTGCCGGTGCTCCGGTGGCAGGTCGGCAGCCGATAGCCCATACCGGCGCCACCACCGGTCTGGTGGCGGTGCTAGTAACAACTGATATTCCACTTGAATCGAGCCTGTCGCAGGGACGGACCAACGATGTCTGGACCAGCACCATCGCCCGCCACCTGGAGATCGGACTCGCCAGGGGCGGGGCACGCACCAGCTATCATCGAGTCTACCATGACGCCCTGCCGACTCCGCAGGCGGCGGTTGCGGCAGCGCTTGCGACCAAGCCGTCAGCCGTCGCCTTGATCAACATCTACGGCTACGCCGGTTGGGCAGAGGCGCTTCGCGAGATTCCTGAAACCGGCCCCGAGACTCTGGTGCTGACCAGCATGCCGATGTCCTGTCCAAACGCGCAACTGAGCTACGATCAAACCCAATTCGGTTACCTTGCTGGATCGCATCTGGTGGCCAACGGCTATCGTCGACTGGTCATCCTCAGGCCCTTTGTCGAGCCCTGGCTGGAGCAGCGCATCGCCGGCGTCAAACATGCTGCGAAGCATGCTGGACGCACCGTATCGTGCACGGTGGTGTCACCCGCAACCATGCTGATCGCGGATACCCTACAGCAGGCGTCTCCGGTGGCGCTCACGGTAGCCTTGGCCCCGCTGCTTGCCGATTGGCAACCCGCTGAAGACGGCACCACTGCCCTGGTGGTGCCGTCCGATCGCCTTGGCTTGGCCTTGCTGCCGATCTTGCGGGCGGCAGGCCATGAGCCTGGGCGGAATTTTGGAATCATCGGTTTTGATGACATTGCCGAAGGCCGAGCAGCGGGCTTGAGCACCGTACGACCGCCCCTGGAAGCGATGGGCGATCGTGCGGCGACACTCCTGTTGGAGGCCATGAGGGGACCCCTGACGCGGACCCTGGAGACCCTGACGCCGTTCCTGCTGCCCCGCCGATCAACCGATTTTGCGTCTGCTCAGGGGCTTCGCCCAATGCTGTTCAGCTAAGGCTTTGGCCGTCGTCGCCCCTTCACCTCTCAAGTGCCGTGCGCTGTTGGGCGCACGACCGCCGAGCACTAGCTCGGCATCGCCGTAATGCCGAGCTGGTGCTTCACGGATTGGATGCAGAAACGCAGAAACGCAGAAACGCAGAAACGCAGAAACGCAGAGAAAGAAAGCCGTTTTTCTTATCTTTCCTCTGCGTCTGCGGCCCTCTTGTCTTTGTTAGCTAAACGCATTGAGGCGGCGCTCCCAGAGGACGGCCACGGTTGTCCTCGGCCGGTCCGTGAGCCATTATGCTGGTGTGCAAGATCGCCACGCCGCCAAACAGGATCGCATCGTCACCGAGCTGCGCGACGCCATCCGTGATGGGCGTTACGCGCCGGGCAGCCGCATGCCGACGCGCGCCGAGTTACAGACGAGCTACGGTGTCAGCAGCGTCACGGTGCAACGCGCGCTCGACCGCCTGATCGCCGATGGCTTCGTCGTGCCGCGTGGTCGTCACGGCACCTTCGTCGTCGATCAGCCGCCGCACACCTGCACCTACGGTCTGATCATCCCGCGCACGCAGGGTGAGGGCCACTGGGTGCGTTTCTGGACCGCCCTCAGCAATGAAGCGGTGGCGCTGACGCGTGGCAAACGCGTGCAGATCAATCGTTATTACGGCATCGACGGCGAGCGTGATCACGACGACTGGCGGCGGCTGCTACATGACATCGCCGCGGAACGACTGGCTGGACTGCTGCTCGCAACCGTGCCTTCCGCTTTGACCGGGACGCCAGTGATGACCGCCGATCTGCCGCGCATCGCCATCACCCTGCGTCCGGACAAACATGCCTTCACGCCGCTGATGCTCGACACCGTATCGTTCGTTGATCGTGCCTTGGAGCATCTGCACGCCCTTGGTCGCACGCGCATCGCCATCCTTGGCGTTCCCGGGCATCCTCCGGAATTCCACAAACGTTTCGCCGAAGGCCTGAAACGCTACGGCATGAACACCCGGCCATTCTGGTTTCAGCAGGTCACCCCGTCAGCGCCTGAACCGGCGCAGGGCGTCGCGCACTTGCTGCTGCATCCCGGCCAACGCGATCGCCCAGACGCGCTGATCATCACCGACGACAACCTGGTCGAACACGCCACCGCCGGCATCGTCGCCGCCGGCATCGCTGTGCCTGGGGACTGCGCCATCGTCGCGCACTGCAACTTCCCGTGGCCGACGCCGAGTGCGCTGCCGATGCGCCGCCTGGGGTACGATGCCCGCGAAGTGCTCCGCACCGCGCTGGAATCCATCGATCGTCAACGCCGCGGAGAACCCGCCGGATCACTGGTCGTGCCGGCACGTTTCGAGGACGAACTCTAATGTTGCTGGTCGTACGTGGAGACCATTCATGACGTGGAAGGCACCAACCGCCGCGGACGAGGCCCACCACATGCTGCAGATGCACGGTGGCGACGCTGGCCTGCCCGAATCCATGCGCATGATCAGCCAGCAATTTGTGGTGCTGCAAACGCGTTCGCAGCTGCTGCTGACGCTGGCGACCATCGTGCTCACCATCACCGGCTTCAGCGGTCCGCGCATCGCCGCCAGTGGCGTGTTCGCCCGTTCGTCAATGGCGTTCGGCCTGCTGCTGACGCTCATCGCGGTGCTGATGCTGCTGCTCAACCTGCGCATCCGTTGGCTGACGCAGTTCCAGGGCACGGACGCGCAGACGATCCTGACCGACATCATCGCCTACCGCGAAGGCAAACGCCGAGCCTACCTGTGGATCATCACCATGCTCATGGCCGGTCTGGGGAGCTATGTCGCGGCGGTGATCGCCTTCCTCATCACGGGTGAAGCGGCTCCACACTGACCGCTGGTCGTTGAAGATCTGGCGGAACACTCCCCCCGCCCAGGACGTTCACTGCTGTACACTTCAGGAATCCCATCATGCGCCACCTGCTCGCCCTTTTCGCTTTCGCCTTCCTTACTCCGGCCTTCGCCGCCGATGCGCCGGCCGCCCAGGCGAAACCCTACCCGCTGAAGATCTGCATCATCAGCGACGAGCCGCTGGATGGCCACGGTGAGCCCGTATCCAAGGTCTACGAAGGCCAGGAAGTGAAGTTCTGCTGCAAGCCGTGCATCAAGAAATTCGACAAAGACGTCGCCGGAAATCTCAAGAAGATTGCTGACAAGGCCGGCAAGTGATCTGAACGGTGGCACGGTATCACCTCATGCGTTTCCCATACCTGCTGCTGATGGTTCTTGCGTGCGGAGCACCAGCGGCTGAACCCGCGGCCACGCCAACGCCCACCGCTCCAGTCACTGATTCCAGCGCAGCGACTCGCGCATTCATTCAGGTTTTGTCGCAGTCGCCGCAGGTCCGCGCGCTGATGGCCAACCGTCAGTCGCTGCGCCATCTGGAGGGTGCCGCTGGACGTCTGGCCGACCCCATGCTGGGCCTTGGCTATGCGCGCAAACGCACGCCGATGGAGACCATGCCGATGTACGAAGTGATGCTCGAACAGGCCCTGCCGCGCTGGGGCGAACGCGATGCCGCGCGTGCCATGGCGACATCCGCCACGCGTCTGAGCGATGCCGAGATCGCTGGCGAGGTCGCGATGCTCGCCGGTGACATGGCCATGGCGCTGGCGGACCTTGATGGCCTGCGCGCCCAGGTGCTGGAAGGTGAAGCAGAGGAATTGCGCATCAGCGCGTTGTCTCGGGCGCTCGATGCCCGCGTCGCTAGCGGTGATGCCGGCGTGCTCGACCGCCTCGCACTCGACACCCGGCGTGAACGGCTGGCGTTGCGACTCGATGATGTCCGCCGGGCACTCGCCGATCGCACCGCAGAGATCCGTGGCCGCTTGGCGTTGACACCCGCAGCACCATTGCCGGAGTTTACTGCGCCCACTCCGGAGCAGATTGATCCCCAGCGCACGCCATTCACCCTCGACGCCGAGGCCCGTCGCCTGGAAGCCGTCGCGGCGCTGCAGGAGGCGCGCGCCATGGGTCGGCCGGAGTCGACCGTCGGTGTGCGCGCCGAACGTGAAACCGCCGATGATGGCAACGAAGACACCATCGGCGTAACTCTTAGCATCAGCCTGCCCATCGCTCGCGGCGCGATTGCTGCCGGCGAGGATGCCGCACATGCCCGCCTGCTCGCCGCCGAACGTTTGGCCGAGGCCGCACGTTGGCGCACCACCACCGCGGTCGCCGCCGCCCGGCGCGCCATCGCGCAGGCCGAACGCGCGGATCGTCTGGCGAGCGTGCTGCTCACCCGAGCCCATGCCGAACAACAAGCGGTGACCGCCGCGCTCGCCAGTGGCGGTGCGGCTCTGACCGCAGTGCTTGATCTGCATGATCAACTTGCCGAGCTGCGCCTGGCGGTGATCGACGCACGGGTTCAGGCACGTCAGGCGCAAGCCGGCTTGTGGGCACACGTCATTCCCGTTCTGCCGGGCTCAGGAGCGGCACCATGATCCGTCACCTCTTCATCTTCGTCATCACCGCCGGAATCGGCGCGCTGCTCGCATTGGTGGTACGCAGCGCACTGCATCAGCCCTATGCCGCTCCGGCGATGTCGGCACCCACGGATCAGCACAATCACCCGCCGGGCACACCGGCTACCGCGCCAGCCAAACCCGCCAACGATCCGCACGCCGGCTACGCCAGCACATCAACCGCGAAACCGGTGAACGACATCTGCGCCCTCTGCGGCATGGACGTGGATCCGAAACTGACCGCCATCTACCGCGACCAACTCATCGCCTTCGGTTGCGCCAAATGCCCGGCGAAATTCGCCAAAGACCCTGAGCGCTACGGTCCGTATTTCCTGCGGAATGAGGAGGCACCGTGAACCCGACTCTCATCACTGCCGTCGCCGGTGTCGCGATCGGCGTCTTGGCCATCACGCTGGCTCCCGCCACCGCACTGTTCCTGCCGGACGCGGCCGCGGTGCAGGCTGATGGTGACAGCGGCGAACGCTGGGCCTGCCCGATGCTCGACTTCATCGGCACCCATGCCGGCACCTGCCCGGTGTGCGGCATGAAAATGGAACGTATGACCGCGGGTGAGATCACCCGCGAACAACGTGCGCGCATGGGCGTCGAAACCACGACGGTCACCGCTGGCCACGCGCTGGTGACGGTGCGTGCTTCGGGCTCCGCTGAGTACGACCACCGTTCCACCGCCATCGTCATTCCGCGCCTCAGCGGCCGTATCGTGTCGCGCCACGACGCGACCTTCGGCTGCTGCACGGTGGTCGCTGCCGGTGAGCCGATCATCGATCTTTACAGCCCCGAGGCGTTCCGTGCCCAGGCCGAGTTGCAGACCGCGGTGAAACTCGGCGATAAAAGTCTGATCGACAACCTGCGCCAACGTTTCGTGCGCTGGAACCTCGCCCCCGTCGCCGACGCGGTGATCGCTGGCGGTGAACCGCTCGACACCGTGACCATCACCTCGCCGGTTGGTGGCCAAGTGTGGTTCGAGAACATGGAAAAGGTCGACGAAGACTTGCTGGTCGGGCGCGAGATCACCGCCGACACCCTGCTGCTGCGCTTGGTCGATCCGAACAAACTGGTGCTGATCCTGCACGTGCCCGAGACCCGCGCGGCGTTCCTGCATGAGAACCAACCGGCGCAGCTCAGCAGTGACGACCGTGGCGACCTGCCGGAGATCAAAGCCGTCGTCGGACGCGTCGCCTACGAGATCAATCCCGAGATCCGCACCGTCGAGGTGCGCATTTATATCAGCGGCGCGCGCGACGTGCTGCGCCCAGGATCGCTGGTCACGGCACGCCTGCGCGGCGCCCTGTCGCCGAACCTGATGCCGGTCGACCCATCAGTTCCCGAAGCTCTGGGCACCTTCGCCCTGGTGCCGAAGAGTGCGGTGCTGTCGACCGGTGTGCGCCATGTCGCGTGGCGCTTGAAACCAGGCGACGCCAAAGGCCCGCAACAATACGAACCGGTGCCACTGTGGCTCGGCCCACGCATCGAAAGCGCTGACGGCAAGGATATCTACGTCGTGCGCAGTGGTCTGAAGGCTGGCGATCAGGTAGCGACGCAGGGCGCGTTCCTGATCGACGCACAGGCGCAACTCGCGGGCACGCCGTCGTTGTTGTATCCGCTGGGCGCGGCCGCTGTCCCCGCCGCCCATCAGCACTGATCTCATGATCGCCTGGTGCATCCGTAATCCGCTGTTGGTCTTCCTCACCACGCTCGGCATCGCCGTTGCCGGCATGTGGGCATGGAGCCGCGTCCCCGTCGATGCGATCCCGGATCTCTCCGACAACCAGGTGATCGTGTGGGCCGAATGGCCCGGCAAGAGTCCGGAGGACGTCGACGTCCAGGTGACCGCGCGGCTGACACGTGAGCTGCAAGGATTGCCTGGGGTGCTGACCGTGCGTGGTCTGTCGCTTAGCGGCAGCGCCTACATCTACGTCATCTTCGAAGAAAACCGCAACCTCTACGACTGCCGCACCCGCGTACTCGAACGGCTGTCGCAGGTGCAGGCACTGTTGCCCCCAGGCGTAGCACCGCGGCTGGGACCGGACGCTAGCGCGATGGGCCAGGTGTTCGCCTTCACCCTCGCGGGCCAGCGTGATGCGGAGGCCAAGCGCCACGTCCTGGACCAGATCGTGATACCAGCACTGCGTGGCGTCCCAGGCGTGGCCGAGGTCGCCCCCGCCGGCGGTGTGGTGCGCGAATACCAGATCGATGTCGATCCGACGCGGCTGGAGGAACAAGCCATCACGCTCGACATGCTGATGATGGCGGTGCAACGTTCTGGTCGCGATGTCGGTGCGATGTCGGTCGAACAGTCCGGCGTCGAAACCATGATCCGTGGCGTCGGTTTCATCCGTTCGACGGCCGAGATCGAGCACATCGTCATCCGCGCGAACAAGGAACAGCGCGCCGGCTTGCTGCTCAAGGACATCGCCACGGTGACCCTCGGCGGCGCAGTACGCCAAGGCCTGCTGGCCGACGCTGAGCAGGAACAGGCCGGCGCCATCGTGGCGATGCGCGTGCACGAGGATCCCTCGGCGGTCATCCGTGCGGTGAAGGAGCGCCTGCTGCAACTGCGACCGACCTTGCAACAGGAACACCTCACTGTCATCCCGTTCTACGACCGTTCGCAGCTCATTTCAGAAACCCAGCGCACGCTGGTGCACACCCTGATCGCGGAACTGCTGGTCACCGCGCTGGTGGTGCTGGTCTTCCTGCTGCACGCGCGCGCCAGCCTGACCGTCGCGCTGGTGCTGCCGCTTGGCGTCGCCGCGACGTTCCTGGCGATGTGGGCGCTCGGCGTCGGCGCCAACCTGATGACACTTGCCGGCATCGCCATCGCCATCGGCGTGATGGTCGACTTCGCCATCGTCATGACCGAGAACATCACGCAGCATCTGTGCGCGCTGCAGGCCAAGCGTCCAAATGGTATCCGCTCACCCTTCGATCCCGACGTCATCGCGGCGGTTAGTGACGGCGCACGGGAAGTCGCGCGTCCGCTGCTGACCGCCGCGGCCACCACCATCGTCGGCTTCCTGCCCATTTTCGTGCTCGACGATCAGGCTGGTCGGTTGTTCGTACCTTTGGCGGTGACCAAGACTCTCGCCATCGCTGCGGCGGTGCTGTTCGGCATGTTGCTGGTGCCGCTGCTCTGCCGCTTCCTGCTGCCGCCGTGGGAGCTGCGGCGGTCAGTGTTGATTGGTCTCGCCGGCTTTGCCGCGGGCGTGGTTGGCGTGTGGGTCGGCCTGGATGGGCTGGATATCCCACGCGATCACGGCCGTTGGCTGGTCCACATCCCAGGCTGGATCGCCGGTCCATTCGCCGCTTTGCTCGCCGGAGCAGCGGTCTGGCGGCTGGGCGCGGAGCGCTTGGTCGATCCGGAACACAACGTCGTCGCGCGCGGCATCCACATCGGCTACGATTGGGCGCTGACGCGGTTCCTGCGCCACAAGCTTGCCTTCACCGCGGTGATCATGGTCCTGGCCTCGACTGGCTGGCTCATCGGTTTCGGTTGGCGCACGCTGTCGTGGCCGTTGGCGCAGGGCTTTGCCGTGGTCGGTGGCGATCTGCGGACGACCCGCATCGACGCGGTGCTGACGCGTACGTTTCCCGGTCTCGGCTCCAGCTTCTTGCCACCGCTTGATGAAGGCTCGTTGTTGTTCATGCCGTCGCTGCCGGCTGGTGCCGGACTGGGTGAGACCCAACGGGTGATGGCGGTGCAGAATCGCGCCATCGCCGAGGTTCCGGAAGTTGCCGCAGTGATGGGGAAGATGGGCCGCGCCGAGACCGCGCTCGATCCGGCGCCGATCGGCATGATCGAGACCGTGGTGCAGCTCAAGCCGTACCGCGAGTGGCCAATCCACGACATCACCCGCCTGGACGGCACCAGCGAACGGCGTCCACGCACGCTGGCTGAGGTGCGCGCGGTGCTCGCCGCCGTCACCGACATCCCAGGCGTCGCGCCGAGCTGGCTGCAACCGATCGAAACGCGCGTGGTGATGTTGTCGACCGGCATCCGCAGCCCCTTGGCGCTGCAACTGCTGGGCGATGATCACGACCAGCTCGAACGCACGGCCGAGCAGATTGAGCCGTTACTGCGCGGTGTGCGTGGCGCTGCCGACGTGCAGATGCAGCGCGAGGGCGGCAAACCGTATGCGGAACTGCGTCTCGACAGCGAACGTCTCGCACGCTTCGGTTTATCGGTCGAACAGGTGATGCAGGCGGTCGAGATCGCCCTCGGCGGCATGCCGCTTGCCTGGTCGGTCGAAGGCACGCAGCGCTACGCTGTGCGGGTGCGCTACGCCCGTGAGCGCCGCGACGATCATGACGAGATCGATCAGGTGCAGGTGCCGCGCGGCAACGGCCTGCATGGTGCCATCCCACTGGCGATGCTGGCCGCACGACCGATCGAACACGACCTGCGCCTGAGCGGCATCAATGCAGCGACGTGGCTACGGTTGCAACCGTTGTCGACTCAGCGCAACACCACGGTGGTCGGGAAAGATCACGTGCTGCTGACGTTGCCCGCCGGGGAACAACCAACGCAGGCCATCACCAAGACCACCGGCACCTGGACCGTCGCCGCCACGCGGCCCGCCGATCATGCCTTCACCTACGTCATCGGACCGATGGCCATCCGCAGCGAAGGCGGAAAACGTACGCAATATGTGCTGCTGCGCGCTGAAGGTCGCGGTGAGGTCGAGGTCATTCACGAAGCCGACGCCGCGCTGCGCCGCGCCATCAGCGAGAGCCGCGTCACCCTGCCGGCAGGGATGACCTACCGCTGGGTCGGTCGCTACGAACAACAAGTAAAGGCCGCCACCACCATGCGCTGGGTGCTGATCGCAGCGGTCGGCATCATGCTGATCCTGATCGTCATCGGCACACGCTCGTGGGTGGTGACCGGCATCATCGTCGGCGCGAATCTTTCTGTCACCACCGCCGGTGGATTCATCGCCGTGTGGCTCGCTGGCGCCGAACTGACCACGGCGGTCGCCGTCGGCTTCCTGGTCCTGCTCGGGGTGATGTTCAACGATGGCATCCTGATGGGCACCTACCTGCACGACCAGTTCAAGACCTTGCCAAAGGACGTGGCCGACGCGCACCGCAAGGTGTTCCTCGCTGGCGTGCGCCGCCGTCGCCCGGCGCTGATGACCAACTGCACCACGCTGCTGGCGTTGATTCCCGTGTTGTGGAGTGATGGCCGCGGTGCCGAGGTCATGCGTCCGATGGTCCTGCCGGTCATCGGCGGAATGATCGCCGACCTTATCTCGCTCTTTTCCGTGCCGGTGTTCTACGCATGGTTCTGGGAATGGCGCCTGCGACGGACATCCAAAGCCAAGTGAACGTGGTGCGCGCAGGCTCTGCCTGGGAGCGCTGGCTTCAGCCGGCCATGGGCAATCCAAAGCCGGCCAAAGCCGGCGCTCCCAGGGGACAACCATGACTCCTCCCTCCACAGACGATGTGCGTGCGTACCTGCGCGGCCAACTCAGCGGTGCACGTTTTGCTGAGGTCGAAAGCTGGCTTGATGCTCAGCCACCTGACATCGTCGAAAAATTATTGGACGAAGTGGGGGCCGAAGACACGGGCGCGTTGGCGAGTGTGAAGCCGAGCGCGCTCCAAGGCTTCGTTGCGGATGGTGGCGAAGGTCGTCTGCGCACCGACGGTGAACTCGGCAGCGGTGGGATGGCGATGGTGGCCTCGGCCCGCGACCGGTCACTTGACCGCGTGGTGGCGCTGAAATCGCTCAAGCCGCGTCTGCCCACTGAAAGCCTGGAGCAGTACCACCTGCGCGAGGCGGCGTTCCGCCGTGAAGCCGCGCTCACCGCCGCGCTCGAACATCCGGCGATCGTGCCGGTGTACGACGTTGGTCGCTCGGATGGCAACCCTGCCTTCACCATGAAACGCCTCGAAGGCGAAACGCTGCTGACCGTCGTCCAGGCCGGAAAACGTTCGCGCGTGGCCCTGGTCGAAGCGCTGCTACGCGTCGCCGAAGCGGTGGCTTTCGCGCACAGCCGTGGCGTGGTGCACCGCGACCTGACGCCGACCAACGTGCTGCTTGGTGATTTCGGCGCGGTGTACGTGCTCGACTCGGGCGTGGCCGCACGTCGCGGTGAGGGCAGCGGGGTGACCGTCGGCACACGCGATTGGATGGCACCTGAACAGAGCGACGGTGTCCCGGCGGATCCGCGCATGGACGTGTTCGCGCTCGGTGGCCTGCTGATGTTTATCCTTACCGGCAGCGGACCGCGCACGGATGGCACCTCTGATCTATCCCCCTTAGCGAGCCGCGAGGTCCCGCACGGTCTGGCGGCGCTCGCGCGTCGTTGCCTGAATGAAGATCCGACAAAGCGGGATGCCGATGCCGGCGTGGTCGCGGCAGAGCTGCGCCGCTGGCTCGACGATGGCCTGACGCTCGCGCAACAGGCGGGGCCGTTGACGCTCGGATGGATGCGGCTGCGGCGCTCGCGCCGCGCCCGCACCATCCTGTGGGTGGCAGCGATGCTAGTGATCTCTATCACCGCTGGGCGCTGGGTGGTCGAACGCGAAACGCTCAGCGCCGCGCGCAAACGCGTGGCAGAAATTGGCGCAACGGTGCCGCTCCATGATGCGGAGGCGGTGAGCGTGGTCCTGGCGGACGTGCGCACGATCGCCGCACGCCATCCGACCCTTACCGAAGCCAGCGAACTGGCCGTGCGTCTGCAGGCGGCTCTCGACCTCGCCAGTGAACGTGCGGCCGTCGCCGCGCAGCGCGCACGCCTGGACACCCTGCTTGCACGTACCCGACGTAGCGGCCCATGGGCGGAAGAAGTCACCGACTGGCGTGCGGTGTTGGGCAAAGCCGGACTGTCGCTGACGACGCAGCAACACCCGGCGGATCTGAAACTATTGGCGGATCATCCGCTCCGTATGCTGCTGGTCGAAAGCTTGGTCCATCTGTGGCACGCGGCGGCGGCGATGGGCGAACCCGATCTCGCCACGCTGGCCGCGCACCTGGTCGCTGACGGCGGTCCGTCGGTGGGCTGGCGTGCGCTCGGTGGGTTGATGCTGCGCACCGAATTCCAGGCGCACCAGCCAGTGTTCTGTATCTGTGCCGAATCCGACGGTGCGTTAACCGATCCCGCGAGCGCAGCGGTGTTGCTGGCACTGTATGGCCCCGACAAACGCCTGATCGAATTCGCGCGCCAGGAACTAATGCGCGATCCCGGCGCTTTCTGGCCGCTGATCGCCAGCGCGCGCGCGGCGTTGAACGCCAACGATCTCACCACCGCCGAACGTCAGGCCCTGATCGCCAGTGGTGGCGAATCGGCGAGCCTGTTCCCGCAACTCATCCTCGCCTACGTCGCGTTGGCGCGCGACGACTATCCGGCGCTGCTTACCGCAGCTGAGCGAGGTTTGGCGGCAAACGCCGAACACAGCGAACTGCTCGTGCTCAAGGCCGTGGCGCTCGCACGCAGTGGCAAGGCCACGGAAGCACAGGCGATGGTCGCCGAACTCGATGCCGGTCACTTGCAATACCACTTGGCGCACCGCGTCGGCCATCCGATGGAACGTGGCGTCGACGCGCTGGTCGCGGCGGG
>Ga0105049_10004493_pt1 | contig 16350 bp, 10 predicted proteins | sample MAT06_FD_78087 | JGI IMG/M metagenome (GOLD analysis project Ga0105049, IMG submission 78087) | Freshwater microbial communities from Lake Fryxell liftoff mats and glacier meltwater in Antarctica - MAT-06 | ecosystem: Environmental > Aquatic > Freshwater > Ice > Liftoff microbial mat | place... | reverse complement strand
GACGACGTTGCCGCGCGCGCCCACATGAGCGGCGCGCATCTGTGTCGTCTCTTCAAGAAGCACACCGGGCGGACCATCGTGGAGTACCTGCACCATCGCCGCATCGAGCGCGCGATGGTCATGCTGAACTCCACGGGAGAGAAGGTCATCACCATCGCCCACGAATCGGGCTTCGGCGATCTGGCGCACTTCAACCGCGTCTTCCGCCGCATCACCGGCCAAACGCCGTCGGAGTTTCGCCGCAAGGGCGACCGCGCCGCTACGCCTGCCGGATGAACACCGCGCGCGATTGCGCGGGAAGCACCTCGACCTCCACCACGGCGCCGAGTGCATCGTGGCGGCGAAGTTGGTCAACGCCCTCGAACCGTAGGCGGCGTCCCTCGCGCTGGACCACGACACTGCCGGGCTTGTCCAATTCGACCCCTTCGACGTCGTTGAGGAGCGCGATGCGGTAGAAGATGTGCTCGGAGCCCTTGTTGAAGAGCGTGCATCGAACTCCGGTGTTCTCGAACACGTATCGCGCCGACGCCGAAAAGTTCTCTGCGGAAATGACGCGCGGGCCCTCCTTCACCGTGTGAAACAGAGGCATCGCGCCAAACAGCTCGAAGAGGTAGTAATACACGCCGCCCCGTGCGAGCGGCGGACCGAAGCGCAGGAACTCCGTCGCGCCGAGTAGCAGGCTCCGCAGCGAGCCGTCGCCATCGACGGTCACAAGCATGTCACCGATTTCGACCTGATGCGCCGGCGGCAGCGTGGCGATTTCCACGGGGGACACGGGGTTGTTGTCGGTGCGGAAGGGGGCGGCGGGAAGCCCCGCGCCGTTGACGAGGTTGACGCGCGGATCGCCCTCCCATGCGTAGCGGATGCAGAGCGCGCCCGCAGCCTTTCGCGTGTCTAGCACGACGGTGTTTCCATCGATGGCGCCAAGTGCATATAAGTATATGCCGCCCTCCGCCTCCACTGCGAATCCCGCCACGGGGCCGCCGTCGGTGGTCTTCAGCCCCGCCGCGCTGTCGAAGTGAATTCGCGCGGTGTCGCCATCGATTTCGTGTCCTGTATAGACAGGCCCTGAGGCGACAACGTCTCCTTCTCCATAGCAATGCCGCGCCGCCAACAGCGCCAGCCGCCGACCGATCTCCTCCTTTTCGTGGGGATGCAGGTCGTGGCCGTCGGGTCCGTCAATTGTCACGGCAAGGTGGACGCCCGGCACCTTTCGCGCGACCGCGGCCTCGTCTTCGCGGACCCAAGTGAATGTTAACCGTTCGAGAGGGAAGGCGTAGTTGGGGAGCTGCACAATGAGGAACGGAAGCTCGGGTGACGCGAAGATATGCCGCCAGTCCCGCACCAGCCCCTCCAGCAGGCGGGCATACTGCCCCGGGCGGTTGGCGTTGGACTCACCCTGATACCACAGCGCCCCACGGGCGCGCATCGGCAACAGGGGCGCGATCATGGCGTTGAACATGGCGGAGGGATTGAAGTCGAATCGCGAGGGCTGCAGCCCCTCTCCCGCAAACTCGCGAGAGAGAAACTCCGGGCTCATCCACGCCTCGATTTCGGTACCGCCATAGGAGGCATCCACGAGACCGATGGGAATTCCCGCGGCGGCGGAGGAGAGCGCACGCAGGTGCTGGGAAAAGAACGTCGCCACGGCGGAGAATCCATCGACGGTCTCGGGCGTGGAGACTATCCACTTCGCGTCGAGCCCTTCCACAGCCGAGTCGGACCCAGCCTTGGGAACCGTCAAGACGCGGACCGAGGGGTGAGCGGCGGCGCGGGCCTTGAGGATCTCCGTCGCCTGGCACTGCCGCAGTTTCCAATCCATGTTGGACTGCCCGGCGCACAGCCACACGTCGCCGATCCACACGTCGGTGACGGTTACCACCTCGCTTGCCGAGCGTACCTCAACCTGCCACGGCCCACCGGCAGGCATGGGGGGCAACTCGATCAGCCACGCGGCGACGGCGTTGGCTTGGGTGGTCATCACTACCCCGCCGACCCGAATCGAGACGGGCGCCCCGGCGGCGGCGCGGCCCGAGACCGGGATCGGTGCATCGCGCTGAATGACCATGTGATTGGAAAAGCGGGGATGAAGTTCGAGCACGGGAACCTCCGTTGGTGTCTTGATGGCGGTATGGAGTCCACTCACCTGCAAGAATCCCGAGGCAAGCCATTCCCGCCAACCCTCGCCCAAAAATGATCGTTTTCAACCAATTATGTCATTTTCGAGCAATTCCGATCAAATTGGCGTTGCGCCCTAGCGGTCCCATTCCCTACGTTCTCCGCGAAACGGATCCGTTCTGACTGATTCGGGTTTCATCGCAGTCCTCGCCCCCGCCATCGGCCTGAAACGGGGCACCAGCTATCCAATAGGGAAGGGTTCTCCGATGTCCGTGGCTTCCGAACGCGAGACGTACCGCTTCGTCAACGATCTCTGGAACGACAAGGAGGCCGCAGCGCTCTCCCCGCTCGACCGCCTCGTCTATCGCTCCAACGCCCTTGGCCGCGACCAGCGCGTGACCAACACCGGCGGCGGCAACACGTCCTCCAAGCTGACGGAAACCGATCCCGTCACCGGAGAGCAGGCCGAAGTGCTCTGGGTGAAGGGCTCCGGCGGCGACCTGCGCACGTCGAAGCGCGACAATTTCTCCTCCCTCTATCAGGAGAAGCTGCTGGCCCTGCAGAAGGTCTATGCCTCGCGCAAGGACCGCGGCCCCAAGACGCCCGCCGAGGACGGCATGGTGGAGTTGTTCAACCACACGGTCTTCAACCTGAACCGCCGTGCGCCGTCCATCGACACGCCGCTGCATTCCTTTGTGCCCTTTCGCTTCGTGGACCACACGCATCCCAACGCCCCCATCGCGGTGGCTGCGTGCGCGCGATCCGTCGAGGTGACGAAGGAAATCTATGGCGACGGCATCGTGCACCTGCCGTGGCTGCGCCCGGGCTTCGAGCTGGGGCTCCAGATGCAGCAGGTCTGCCGCGAGCACCCCAACGCCGTCGGCATCATTATGGGCCAGCACGGCCTGATCAACTGGGCCAACGACGACCGCGATTGCTATTACCTGAGCCTGGACCTGATCGAGAAGGCGTCGGCGTATATCGAGAAGAAGTATGAGGAGAAGGGCGGCCACGCGGAGGCCTTTGGCGGCCAGCGCCACAGCAGCTTCAGCGAGGGCCCGCGCCAGGCGATTCTTGTGCGCCTGTTGCCGTGGCTTCGCGGCCAGCTCGGCGCGGGCAAGCGCATGATCGCGACGATTCAGGACGACGAAACGCTGCTGCGCTTCGTGAACTCCAACGACGCGCCGCGCCTTGCGGAGTTGGGCACGTCCTGCCCCGATCACTTCCTGCGCACGAAGATCAAGCCGCTCTATTTGCCGCTTGATCCGATCGTGAAGGACCTCTGCTCGGAGAACGAGATCGACGCCTTCGTCGCCGACCTGAAGTCCCGCTTCGCCAAGGCGCTCTCCGCCTATCGCGACGACTACAAGGCCTATTACGACCGTTGCAGGCGGCCCAACTCACCCGCCATGCGCGACCCGAATCCCACAGTTATTCTAGTGCCCGGCGTCGGAATGATCGCGTGGGGGAAGAGCAAGAGCGAATCCCGCGTGACCGCCGAGTTCTATAACTGCGCCGTGGAAGTGATGCGCGGAGCCGAGGCTGTCGACGAGTACATCGCGCTCCCGCAGCAGGAGGCGTTTGACATCGAATACTGGCTTCTGGAAGAGGCGAAGCTCCAGCGCATGCCGCCGGAGCAGGAGCTCGCGCGCCAGATCACCGTCGTCATCGGCGCGGGTTCCGGCATCGGCAAGGAAGTCGTCACGCGCCTGATCCGCGAGGGCACGGTGGTGGTGGCCGTCGATATGAACGAAACCGCCGCCAAGGAAACCGCGAGGGAGATCACCGCCAAGGTGGGCATGGGGATCGGCGTCGCGGGGACGGGGATCTCTGGATGCGGGGACTGTATCGGCCTCGCCTGTGACATCACCAACCGGGAAAGCGTCCGCGCGATGCTCCGCCAAGTCGTGCTCGCGTATGGGGGCTTCGACAACGTCGTCGTCACCGCGGGAATCTTCGTTCCTCCGGACCGCACCGGCCACATCCCGGACGAGAAATGGGCCCAGACCTTTGCCATCAACGTGACCGGCAGCTACATCGTGGCCGACGAGGCCGCGGCGATCTGGAAGGAGCAGGGCCTGCGCGGCAGCCTCGTGCTCACCACCAGCGCCAACGCCGTCGTGGCGAAGAAGGGCTCGCTGGCCTATGACACGTCCAAGGCCGCGGCGAATCACCTCGTGCGCGAGCTCGCCTTGGAGCTCGGCCCCATCGTCCGCGTCAACGGCGTCGCCCCCGCGACCGTCGTCGAAGGCAGCAGCATGTTCCCCCGCGACCGCGTGATCAGCAGCCTGGTCAAGTACAGCATTCCATTCGCCGAGGGCGACGCGACGGAGGAACTGCGCACCAAGCTCGCGCGGTTCTACGCCGACCGCACCATCACCAAGGATCCGATCACGCCGGCGGACCAGGCGGAGGCGTTCTTCCTCCTAGTCTCCGGTCGCCTGAGCAAGACCACCGGTCAGGTGATCCACGTGGACGGCGGATTGGACGCCGCGTTTCTGCGGTAACACCAAAACTGGCGGTACCGACCTCCGGGCGCAAAATTGATTGGCGCCCGGAGTCGGCAATCGCCAAACCACGCTGACCGATTTCGATCATTTCCCGTCACGGAAAGTCGCCCGATGCACGCCTTGGAACGCCGCCGCCGTATCCTGGAGATGCTGCAGAAGGAATCGTTCCTCAGCGTTGACGAGGCGCAGAAGGCACTCTCGGCCAGCCCGGCGACGATCAGGCGGGACTTCGGCGAGCTGGCGGAGCGCATGCTCGTCGTTCGCGGGCATGGCGGCATTCACAAGTTGGACAACGCGCCGATCATGGGGGTGCTGCCGTTCTCACGCCGCAAGGTTGACCGGCCCGAGGGGAAGAACCGCATCGCCCGCGCCGCGGCGGAGCTGCTGCACGATGGCGACATCGCCATCATCGACGGCGGCACCACGACGGTGGGCGTGGCCCTGTATATCTCGCCGATGGTGCGCGTGATTACCAACTCGCTCCCGCTTGCCTCCGCGCTTAACGAACCCACCCGGGGCCGCACCGCCGTTCCCGAGGTCAACATGACGGGCGGCTATGTCTATCCGCGCGGCGAGGTGCTGCTTGGCCCGCTTACGGTGAAGACGCTGCGCGAGTTCAACGCCACCTGGGCCTTTTTGGGCGCCAATGGCATCACGCCGGCGGGAGTCTTCAACTCCAACAACATGGTCGCCGACACGCAGAGGGAAATGATCGAGCGCTCGCAATGCGTGGCGATCCTGGCCGATGCGTCCAAGCTCATGCGGCTCGCAATGGTGAGGGTCTGCGAACTCGAGACCATCGACGTGATCGTGACCGACGAGCCGCCCGCCGCGGAGTTGGTCGCGGCGTGTGCCGAGGCCAACGTCCGCATCATCGTCGCCTAGGCTGGCTCAGGCGTCCTCGATCATAAAGATCGCGAGTTCCTTGGGCCCGTGGGCACCGCGGATGAGGATGCCGTCGATGTCGGCCGTCCGACTGGAGCCCGTGATCCACGCGACCGAATTGGCGGGATCAACATCGCGCATGATGGCGAGCGCATCCACCAGATCAGGCAGGAGCGTCGAGGCGCGCAGCACCACCAACTGCAACGGCGGTGCGATGGTGATCAGCCGCGAGCGACCCGGCGCGTGGACAAACACGAGCGTCCCCGTTTCGGCCACGCCGTAGTCCGCGAGCACCAGGGCATGGTCGGCGGCAAACATCGTCGTCTTGTCGTTGGCGAGGCTGCGCCGCGCGCTGGTGCCGGTCAGTTCTATCGCCGCCGCCTCGGCGACGCCCGATTGCAGGCCGCGCTCGCGGGAAAACGCTTCCACTTCTTCCTGCACGTCAGCCACGCGGATGCGGCGCACGCTGTCACCCAGCTTGACGAGCCGGTCCTGAAATCGCACGCGAAGCGCCTCGGGATCGTGATCGTCGAGGTAGCGCGTTTCCACATCGTGGAAGTCCGGTGGCTGCGAAGCCGGCGGCGCCCATCCAGCGGCGCGCCCGGCGTCGAGAGCCCCGCGAATCGAGGCGAGAATTGCATCGCGTCCCTTGCTCACGAATCGCCCTCCGCGTCGCGCTTTTTCCACCACGAGCGGAACGACTGCCTGGGCCACGCAGGCAAATCGTGATGCTGAAGCCAACGCTGGAAGGCGGCCACGGGCGCGATGCGCGCAGGGCCCCATCCAATGGCGCGGCCCGATTCCAGGGCGACCTTCCAGATGCCCGGGCTTGTCGCAAGCATCGACCACGGCGCCCACGGCGGAGTGCCGCCTGGCCCGGGCATGTGCATCCGCATCGATTCCTCGCGCAGCGCCACCAGCATCTTGGGAATCGGGATCGCCACGGGGCACACCTCCTCGCACGCGCCGCAGAGCGACGATGCCTTGGGGAGATAGGCGTACTTGCGGCGCGATTCCTCTCCGCCGAGCAGCGGCGAGAAGATCGCTCCCATCGGCCCCGGATAGACCGATCCGTAGCCGTGCCCCGTGACGGCGCGATACACCGGGCACACGTTGAGGCACGCGCCGCAGCGTATGCAGCGCAGCATCTCGCGATAGCGTCCGCCCAGCAGGTTGGTCCGCCCGTTGTCCAGCAGGATCACATGCATCGCGTCGGGACCATCGGGGTCGCCCGAGGCGCGCGGCCCGCCGAGAAATTGGGTATAGACAGTGAGAGACTGCCCCGTGGCCGAACGCGCCAGCAGCTTCAGCAGCAGCGCCAGGTCCGCCTCCGTCGCCACTATCTTCTCGATGCCGGTCATGGCGATGTGGAGACGCGGCGTGTTGGAGGTGAGGCGAAGGTTCCCCTCGTTGCTCACGGTGACGAGGCGCCCCGTCTCCGCCACGATAAAGTTGGCGCCGGTGATGCCACAGTCGGCACTCATGAAGACGCTGCGCAGATGGCGCCGCGCGGCCATCGTCAGGGCCTCGGGATCCTCGTTGTATTCGGAGATCCCCTCGCGCGCGAAAGTCGCCGCCACGTCCTTGCGGCTCTTGTGGATAATCGGCGTCACGATGTGGCTGGGGTGGTCGTTGTCGAGCTGCACCACGAACTCGCCAAGGTCTGTCTCCACCACCTCCATCCCCGCCGCCTCCAACGCGCCGTTGAGGTGGATCTCCTCGCTGACCATGGACTTCGACTTGGCGATGCGCTTCACGCCGGCGTCGTGGCAGAGCTTCACCACCAGTTGCTGCGCTTCCTCCTGGTCTGCCGCCCAGTGGACCTGAATCCCGTTGTCGGTCATGGACTTCTCGGCGGCGAGGAGGTACTCGTCCAAGTGGTCGATCACATGCTGGCGGCGTGCAGCGGCCTCCAGGCGCAGGTCGGCGGAGTTCTCGACTTCGGCCTCCAGCGCCATCGCGCGGGAGACGACCTTCTTCTCCGACGCGGAGCGCACCGAGGCGCGCGAGGACTCGCTCTTGCCGATGCCGATCGCCTCGACGTCCACCACGCCGACGCGTTTCGATTGCTTCATGGGGAGAGGCTTTCGGCCAGGATTTCCGCCACGTGGCACAGGCGCGGCGACACGCCCGGCGCCTTGGCTGCCATTCCACGCAGGTGCATCACGCAGCCCATGTCGGTCGATGCGATCACATCGGGGCCGGTGGTCGAGAGATCGCGCAGCTTGTTGCCGCCCATCTCCTGGCTCGTCCACGGGAAGCTAACGGTGAAGGTGCCGCCGAATCCGCAGCACTGCTCCGGCGTCTTGGGGCCCACCAGTTCGAGCCCCTTGATCGAGGCGAGCAGCAGGTCGCTGCCGTTGTGGGGCTGCAGCTCGCGCAGGTGGCAGGACTTGTGGAGTACCACGCGGCCCTCCCACTTGCCGGGCCAAGCCTCCAGGCCCTCGTGCAGCGCCAGGAACTCCATGAGTTCCCACGTGCGGCTGCCGAGCGCCTTGGCCTCCTCCAGTTCCGGCTCGCCGCGAAAGAGCTGCGGAAATCCCCACCGGATCATCGCGGCGCAGGAACCCGACGGCGTCACGAGCACCTCCGCGTCGCGGAAAACCTTGAGGGTTGCGCGGGCCACCTTTCGCGCGGCGGCCCAGTCTCCGTGGTTGAAAGCCGGTTGGGCACAGCAGGTCTGGTTCGCCTCGAAGGCCACTTTGTAGCCGCGATGCTCAAGGATGCGGACAGCCGCCATCCCCACCTCGGGATAGAAGGCGTCGCACAGGCAGGTCAGCATCAAATGGACGGCGCCGCCGGGTTTCTGGCGGGCGGTCGGCTTGATCGATTCGGTGGACATGGAGTAGGGAACCGGGGCTATTGGAGCGTCGTCGCCAGAGGCCCAGTTTTTCGATTGCTGACGGGGGGCTGTCAAGCTCATCTCTTGATCGGATTCTGTGGTATTTGAGCGAATTGGATCGTATTCGACTTTTTCGAGCCAAGGAGTGTGCGCAATGGGGAGTTGGACCGAAGGCCAGATCGAGAGGGCCCATACGCTGGCGAGCGAACGATATGCCGCGCTCGGCGTGGACTGCGAGGCCGCGATGCGGCGCTTGGCCACGATCCCCATCAGCCTTCACTGCTGGCAGGGCGACGACGTGGGCGGTTTCGAGGCCAAGGCCGAGGGCCTGAGCGGCGGCATCGCGGTGACCGGAAACTATCCCGGTCGCGCCCGCACGGCGCCGGAGCTTCGCGCCGATTTGGACATGGTTTACAGCCTCCTCCCCGGTAAGCACCGCCTGAACCTCCACGCAATCTATGCCGAGACCAACGGTCGCGTTGTGGAGCGCGACGCCCTGACGGTCGAGCACTTCCGCAACTGGATAGACTGGGCCAAGTCCGGCGGGTTGGGCCTCGATTTTAACCCCACGTGCTTCTCCCATCCCAAGGCGGGCGATGGATTCACGCTCTCCCACGCCGACGCGGGGATCCGCGACTTCTGGATCGAGCACTGCAAGGTGACTCGCCACATCGCCGCGGCCATGGGACGCGAGCTGGGCACGCCCTGCGTCAACAACGTGTGGATCCCCGACGGATTCAAGGATATCCCCATCGACCGCGGCGCCGCGCGCCATCGGCTGAAGGACTCGCTGGACAAGGTATTTGCCGAGCGCCAGGACAAGCGTCACGTCCTCGACGCGGTCGAGTGCAAACTCTTCGGCATCGGGAGCGAAAGCTGCGTGATTGGCTCCCACGAATTCTACCTCGGCTATGCCGTCCGCAACGCCGTGCTGCCGTGCCTCGACGCAGGGCACTCCCACCCCACCGAGGTCATCTCCGACAAGATTTCCTCCGTCCTGACGTGGGTGGAGGAGATTCTGCTCCACGTGAGTCGCGGCGTCCGGTGGGACAGCGACCACGTGGTCATTCTCTCCGACGAGCTGCGCGCCATCGCGGAGGAAATCATCCGCCCCGGCCACGAGTCGCGCGTGCACATCGGGCTCGACTTCTTCGACGCCAGCATCAACCGCGTGGCCGCGTGGGTCATTGGCACGCGCGCGATGATCAAGGCGTTGCTGATCGCGCTGCTCGAGCCGACGGAGACGCTGCGCCGCATGGAGCTTGAGGGCGACTACACCGGTCGCCTCGCGCTGCTGGAAGAACTGAAGACGCTACCCTATGGCGCGGTTTGGGATTATTACTGCCTGAAGCAGGGGACGCCCCCCGGCGCCGCGTGGCTGGACGACGTGCGGCGCTATGAGAAGGACGTGCTGGCAAAGCGATAGCAACCGATGCCACCGACCACGCCATCCACCTGCCTTGCCGTCGATCTCGGCGCATCCTCGGGGCGAGTCATCCTCGCCACTCACGCGGATGGCCGTATAGACATGCAGGAAATCCATCGCTTTCCCAACGACCCGATCATGGATGGCGGGACGCTGAGGTGGCGGTTCGACGACCTGCTGCAAAACATCCTGCGGGGGCTTGGCGAGGGTTCCTCCCGGGCGCGTGCGGCGGGCAGCCCGGCGCAGACACTCGGCATCGACACGTGGGGCGTGGACTATGGGCTGCTGAACGCCAACGGCGATCTGATCGAGACGCCGGTTCACTATCGCGACGCGCGCACGAACGACATGATGGAGAAGGTCTTTCGGGAGGAAGTCCCGGCGGACGAAATCTTCGCCGAAACCGGCATCCAGTTCATGCAGCTCAACACGATCTTCCAGTTGGTGGCCGCGCGGCGCGCCGACTCCGCCAAGCTATCGGGCGCGCATCGCCTTCTCCTGATGGGGGATCTGTTCCACCACGCGCTCAGCGGCGCCGTGCGGGCGGAGTTCACGAACGCGACCACCACGCAGCTCTGCAATCCGCGAACGCGTGACTGGGCGTGGCCGCTGATCGAGCGGCTGCAACTCCCCCGCCACCTATTCGCACCAATCGCCGAGCCCGGCACGCGGCTGGGCCCGCTGAGGCAAGAGATCGCCGACCGCACGCGTCTGCACGGCACGGAACTGATCGCCGTGGGCACCCACGACACCGCCTCCGCCGTGGCCGCGGTTCCCGCCACCGGGCCGGACTTCGCGTATATATCCTGCGGGACGTGGTCGCTCATCGGGACGGAGGTCCGCGAGCCCGTCATCAACTCGGAGGCGCGCGCGCTGAACTTCACCAACGAGGGAGGCGTGTTTGGCACCTTCCGCCTCCTGAAGAACGTGATGGGCCTTTGGCTGTTGCAAGAAAGCGAGCGCCAGTGGGAGCGCGACGGACAGGCCCACACATGGGATCAACTGATCGCGCTGGCGGAGGGCGCGACGCCGCTCGTCAGCCTGATCAATCCCGACGAGTCGATCTACTTCCCCCCCGGCGACATGCCCGGGCGCATTCGTGCGCGATGCGCCGAGACCGGCCAGCCGCCACCCGCCGACCACGGCGCCATCGCGCGCTGCATTCTGGAGAGCCTTGCCCTGGCCTTCCGTGACCGGCTTCGGTCGCTTGAGAAGCTCTGCGGCCGCAAGCTCTCCGTGCTGCACATCGTCGGGGGCGGCGCGCGCAATCGCCTGCTCTGCCAGTTTACGGCCGACGCCTGTGGCGTACCCGTTCACGCGGGTCCCGTGGAGGCAACCGCCCTCGGAAACATCGGAATGCAGTTGGCCGCCTCTGGCCGCATTTCCGGCCTCGAAGAGTTGCGCGCCACCATTGCGCGGTCGGAGCAGCCGACCATCTATTCCCCGCGCCCCACGCCCGCCTGGGAGGACGCCGAGCGGCGATTTGCCGCGTTGACACAATCCCGCTGACCGTTGGCGGGGCACAGTTCGGGCGGGTTTCGGTCAGCACAGATCGCCTCTTCCCTAATCGCCACGGGGGGCCGCCACTCCGCTTGCCCACCGTCCGCCGCCCCACAACATGACCCGCAAATACTCACTCGAAACGGCAGCGGGCACGCATGGCGGCGAAGATCCTCATTCTGACGACGGAACCACTCCCCCTCCCCGGGCTTGCCACAACGGGCGCTGGCCTGCGGGCGTGGAGCCTTGGCTTCGGCCTGCGGTCGGCGGGCCTTCGCAACGTGACGATCGCCTTTGCAGCCGATGCGATTCGCGGCAAGCAGGTGGACCTTTCCGCCGTGCCCGGCATCGCCACATTCGAGCGCGGCAGGCTGGACGACTTCATCGCGGAGCAGGCGCCCGATGCGGTGGTGCTCCAGCACTGGCCCCTTTTCTCCGAGATCCGCAGGCCGCTGCCGTGTCCGCTCGCCATCGACCTTGCGGGGCCCCATCTGCTGGAGCGTCGCCTGTGGAATTCGGCGAACCCCGCGGGCGATCTTGCGGAGAAGCTGCGCGCGCTGGCAGCGGCGGATTTCGTGGTGTGCAGCGGCGCGTTCCAGCGCCACTACTTCCTGCCCTTCCTGATCCAGGCGGGCCACGACCCGCGCGCCAACCTGTGTCCGGTGATTCCGTTTTCAGTTTCTCCAGAGCTGCCCCAGCCGACCCCGGGCCGCGACCACGCCACGTTCATCTATGGGGGCATGTTCCTCCCGTGGCAGAATCCCGAAATGATCCTGCGCACGACCATCGAGGTGCTGGAGGAGAAGGATCGCGGGCGTCTCCTCTTCATTGGCGGAGCCCATCCCGGCGGCGATGTATCGGGCGGGCGCTTCGACACGCTGATGGAGTTCCTGGCAAAGAGCCCGCGCGTGGAGATGCTGCCAGTGATGCCGTTTGACAAGATGCTGATCCAGCTTCGCGGGGCCGGCGTGGCACTTGACCTGATGACGCGGAACGCCGAACGCGAGCTGGCGTTCCCCACGCGCACGATCACCTATATGTGGGCGGGGTTGCCGACGATTCACAATACCTTCGACGAGCTGGCCGAACCCATCGAGCGCGGCAAGGCGGGGTGGACCTTTGCGGAGGACGACCGCGAGGGCGTGGCGAAGCTTGTGGGCCGCCTGCTTGGCCATCGCGAGGACGTCGAGCGCCGCAGCCGCAACGCACAGGACCTGATCCGCGCAAGCTATACATGGGACAAGACCATCGGGCCATTGGCTGACTGGTGCCGCGATCCGCGCGTGCGCGGCGGCAAGTCCGCCCCGGTGATTGCCATGCCGGAAGGTCCCACGCCGGAGGCGGACAAGCCTGCCGCGCGGAAGAAGAGCGCCAAGGGGCACATCAGCTACTCGCCACCTCGGGCAACGACCGACACTTCCGGCGGGCCATGGTATCTGTCGCCCATTGTGTTTCTGCTGGCCCTCCCGGTCAGCGCCGCACTGATCCTGCTTTTCGGACTTGCGGAAATTGCGCGCCTGCTGCTTCGAGGGAAACGATGAATAGAGTCACTGCGAATCGCCGGTAACCACCTCCGGCCTTCCCCAGAAACCCTTCTACAATCCACGGCCCGCATCGTTGGTGCCGCGTCCCCGTTTCCCTCTTGAGGTAGGCCCATGCCTGCACAACCAGTCGTCCCCTCGCCATCGGCGAGGCCACCCCGTGGCCGCATCTTCATCCGACCGCGGTGGCAGGGTGCCGACGGCATCCGAAACATCCTTGTCATCGCCATCCCGCTGATTCTTTCCAACGCGGTGATGGCGATTAACCAGTTTTTTGACCGCATGTTCCTCGCGTGGAATTCGCAGGACGAGTTCACCGCCGCGCTGCAGGCGGGGATGATGTACTGGGCCATCCTTGGTTTCTTCCACCACACGGTGGCGTATTGCTCCACGTTTGTGGCGCAGTTCATCGGGGCGGAGGACGAGCGCCGCGCGGGCCCGATCGTGTGGCAGGCGTTGTATGTCGCGCTCGCTGGCGGAGCGCTCCTCACGGTGCTCGCCAACATCGGGTATCCGATCTTCCGATTGATCGGCCACGATGGCCACCTGCCGCGGCTGGAAGCGGAGTACTTCAAAGTGATGATGCTGGGGAGTATCCCCGCCTTGCTAAACACGACCGCCTACAGCTACTTCGTGGGCATGGGGCGGACGGGGCTTGTGCTCTTTGTGAGCGCGGTCGTCTGCCTCCTCAATATATGTCTCAACACGTGGATGATCTTCGCGCCGATCTGGATCTTCCCGAGCGGCATCATGGGCGCCGCGTGGGCGTCGGTCATTTCAACGGGGGTCGGTTTCCTGATCTTCGTCGCGCTGATTGCGGCGAATAGGGAGAACGAGCGCCGCTTCGGCGTGTGGAGTGGTTGGCGGCCCGATGGCACCCTGCTGAAGCGGCTCCTGCGTTTCGGAATGCCCTCGGGAATTCACTCGGTCATCGACATGTCGGGCTTTACCACGTTCATGATGGTCGTGGGCGTTTTTGGCTATGCGGCCCAGCGCGCCAGCAACCTGGCGATGAACATCAACTTCTTCCTCTTCATTCCCGCGCTGGGTATGCACGCCGCGACTCAGATCATGGCGGGCCAGCTCTGTGGGGCGCGCAACCTTCGCGGGGTCGAACGCATGGCCGCGGGCGCCGCCCTGATCACCACGATCTACATGGCCCTCGTGATGATCGTCTATATCGGATACCCCGAGGGGCTGCTCCATTGGTTCCGCGGCGGCACGCCCGAGGCGGAATGGCAGGAGGCCGTGCGCCTGACCAAGCTGCTGCTGATCTTCGTCGGCGTCTATACGCTGGTGGACGCGTGGCTCCTGGTGTATAGCGGGGCGCTCAAAGGCGCGGGCGACACTCGATTCGTCATGCTGGTGTCGATCGTCTTCTCCCAGCTCCTGCTGACCGGCCCATGCCTGCTGATCGCCTACTTCAAGGATAGCTTCGCGACGCCAAACCACGGCCTCTATGCCGCGTGGGCCGCGTGTACGCTGTATATCTTCTTCATCGCCGCGATCAATGTGCTTAGATATTGGTTCGGAACGTGGAAGGCCATCGACATGATCGGGCGGGAGGGGACGGCGTAGCGCGGGCGCCCCGCGCGTTGCAATCCCATGTCGCGCATACAAAGAACGATGCCGCCCTCCTTGAATTGAGGGCGGCATCGTTTCATCTGGAGGACGTGTCCGGCCGCGCCGCGCGGTTAGTACCGCAGCGACTTCTCGCCTTCGATGCGCGTCAGGAATTCGGCGAAGGGCATGACGCCGAGTTCGCCCTTGGTCTGGGAGCGCACGGCCACGGTGCCGGCCTCGGATTCCTTCTCCCCCACCACAAGGAGGTAGGGGATCCGCATGTTGCGTCCGTCGCGGATCTTGGAGCCGACCTTCTCCGCGGAGAAGTCTACTTCGGCGCGAATGCCAGCGGCGAGAAGCTGGCCGTGGAGGTTGCGCGCGTAGTCCTCGAACTTCTCGCTGATGGTGACGATGCGCGCCTGCACCGGCGCGAGCCATGTGGGAAAATTGCCGCCGTAGTGCTCGATGAGGATGCCGAAGAAGCGCTCGAAGCTGCCATAGATCGCACGATGCACGACCACGGGCATCTCGGGCTTGTTCTCCGCATTGACGAAGCTGAGGCCGAAGCGCGAGGGGAGCTGGTAGTCGAGCTGGATCGTGGCCGTCTGCCAGTCGCGGCCAAGACAGTCGCGGACGATGAAGTCGATCTTGGGGCCGTAGAACGCGCCGTCGCCCGCGTTGACTTGATACTCCATGTTGTTGGCCTTAATGGCGTTCTCCAGCGCGGCCTCGGCGGTGTCCCACGTTTCCTTCTTGCCGAGGAAATCCGCGGGGCGCGTGCTGAGGTAGAGCTTGGTGAACTCCAGCCCGAAGGCCGCATAGACGCGTCGCGTCATCGCGATGAGCTTGGTGATCTCGTCCTCGATCTGCTCCTGCATCAGGAAGATGTGGGCGTCGTCCTGGCAAAACTGGCGGACGCGCGTCAGGCCGCTGAGCGTGCCGCTTGCCTCGTTGCGGTGGAGCACCCCCTGGTCGTGGATGCGGAGGGGGAGCTCGCGATAGCTGCGCTTCTGGTCGCGGAAGATCAGCATGTGGCACGGGCAGTTCATCGCCTTGAGGGCATAGACCTCGTTCCCCGACTCCACCAGCTCCACCACCTCGCCGCCGCGCTCGAAGATGTTCCAGTACTTCGTGGAGAGCTTGTCGTTCTTCATCAGGATCGCGAGGCGCTGCGCGGGTTCGGTGACGCCCTGCAACTCCTTCTGAAGCGCATCCCACTCGCTCTTCGTCACCACGTCGGGGGATTCGCGCTCGATGCGCTCAAGGCGCAGGGCGGTGACCTCGGGCGCGAGCTTGGTGCTTTCCTGCCCGGGGACGATGAACATGTTGTCCCGATAGTGGGACCAGTGGCCGGAGGTCTTGAACAGGTCGGCCTTGAAAAGCATCGGCGTGAAGACCTGTATATACCCCTCCTCGTGGCAGAGCGTGCTCATCGAATCCGCGAGGATGCGATACATCGTGTGGCCCTTGGGGAGCCAGATCGCCTCTCCCGGCGCCCACTCGTGGTGCATGAAGAGTTCCAGCTCGCGGCCCAGCTTGCGGTGGTCGCGCTTCTTGGACTCCTCCAGCATCGCCAGATGCGCGTCGAGCTCCAGCTTGTTGTGGAACGCGGTCCCCTTGATGCGGCAGAGCTGCTCGTTGTTGGCGTCGCCCTTCCAATAGGCGCCGGCCACGCTCATCAGCTTGAAGGCCTTGAACACGCCCGTGTGGGGAAGGTGCGGCCCGCGGCAAAGGTCGATGAACTCGCCCTGCTTGTAGGCGCTGATCGTGTCGCCTTCGGGGATGCGCTCGATCAGGTCGAGCTTGTACTTCTCGCCGCGCGACGCGAACAGCGTCCGTGCCTCCTCGCGGGAAAGCACCTGCCGCTCGATGGGCAGCGCCTCTTTCACGATCTTCGCCATCTCCGCCTCGATCGCGGGGAAGTCCTCGGGGGTGAGGGGGGGCTCGGTGCGGATATCGTACCAG
>Ga0105049_10004492_pt1 | contig 16355 bp, 16 predicted proteins | sample MAT06_FD_78087 | JGI IMG/M metagenome (GOLD analysis project Ga0105049, IMG submission 78087) | Freshwater microbial communities from Lake Fryxell liftoff mats and glacier meltwater in Antarctica - MAT-06 | ecosystem: Environmental > Aquatic > Freshwater > Ice > Liftoff microbial mat | place... | reverse complement strand
TCTGCCGGATAGAATGGACTTGCAGGAGCATTCCACGGACTTGCCAAGCAAGAAGTAATACCAATTGCATTTATTATTTAGTCCAAATTTTTTGGTATTATGCCGATACAATAGCTGTTTAGGTCAATAGAAATTGGACTAATACAAATATGTTATCGGTATAATTCGTTGGATTTTAGGTTTGAAAAAAGAATTGGTTGAAGATGCTCCCTTAAAAGAACAAGTTATTCATTATGTGCATAAAACTCTTTCTGAAGGAAAAGTAATTCCTAGTTATGGTCCTGCTGAGTTGAGAAAAACGACCCTAATATTTATTTTACAAATCGAGTTTACGAAAAAATATAGGCCGAATGATAATATTTGCAACATAGTATGGAACATTTATAATGTAGTACATGAAAGTCTAAGTCGTATAAAAAAATCCAGAATCCCTGGCCTAATTTAGATGCTCACTTTGGTGCTTTGCTCATTCATTAAGGAATTAAAGAATGCGACTTTATTACGGTGCTTTTTGGTGTTTCAAGAGATTTAGATGTTCTAGCGCAATTAACTATTTCAAAAGCAATGGGCTTGCCGATTGAATGGCCAAGTTCTATAACTTCAACTTGGATTAAAAATAAAATTTCTTCTCAATAAAAGTTGATTAGGCTTTTTTCTTTTTGAATTTAAACCTTAAAAACTCAACAATTGGAGGAAGTATCGATATGAGAATGATTCCAAAAATAATCGTTTCAAAATTATTTTTTACAAATTCAAGATTTCCAAAAATGTAACCAATTATTGAAACACCAGCTACCCAAAGCACCGCTCCAATAATGCAGTATTTAATGTAACTTCTGTAATTCATACTTCCAGCTCCAGCAACGAAAGGAGCTACAGTTCTAACAATTGGTATAAAACGAGCGATAATTACGGTCCTTCCACCCCATTTCTTGTAATACTCTTCTGTTTTTTCTAGATGAGACCTTTTTAAAAATAAAATCCTTTCCCTTTCTCGAATTTGTTTTCCAAAAACTGATCCTACAAAATAATTTACATTATCGCCAAGCAAAGCAGCAACTATTAGTAAAGGTATAACTATTAAAATATTAAGTCCGTCAGGATTCGCAGCTGCCAAAGCTCCTGCCGCAAATAATAAAGAATCTCCTGGCAAAAGAGGCATAATTACTAAACCAGTTTCTACAAACACTATTGTAAATAATATGATATAGGTTAGTGTTCCATATTCTGTAATAAAAGTCTGCAAATGTTGATCGATATGTAAGACAAAATCAAACAAATATTTTATTACTTCCATTTTTTAATTTTTCGCAAATGTAAACGAATAAAATTTGCAATTGATTTCTACTTCAAAATGTTTGTAGTAAGCCAGCTATTTAATTGTTGCAACGCTCTTGCTCTATGGCTTATTTGAGTTTTCAAAGTAATCGACATCTCTGCAAATGTTTCTTTATAACCTTTAGGTCTAAAAATAGGATCGTAACCAAACCCATCATTTCCATGCACAGTTTCTGTTATTTCACCTTTTATCACACCTTCAAAAACGTGAATATTTCCTTTTAAACAAAGGGCAAAAACAGTTTTGAATATTGCTTTTCTATTTCCATAACCCCGCATTTCTGCAAGAACTTTTGCAATATTATCGGAATGACTTCTCTGCGGGCCAGCATAATGTGCTGAGTCAACACCAGGTTTATTGCTTAATACTTCGATTTCAAGACCTGAGTCGTCAGCAAAACAATCTAACCCCGTTTTACTATATAAAAATTTAGCCTTTTGAATTGCATTTCCTACAATAGTTCCTGTCGTTTCAGGTAATTCTTCTGTAAAATTTATTCCTTTTAAAGTGAGTAAAGTAACTCGTTTATCAAGTTGTTGCTCAATTTCCTGTATTTTGTGTAAGTTGTTTGTTGCAAATACAATATTCATAGGTGCAAAGTAAAAACTAAACAATTGAAATGACTACTTTTGCATAAAATTAAAATAAATTGAAAACAGCCCTCATCACAGGAGTCACAGGACAAGATGGTGCATATCTAGCAGAATTCTTACTTCTTAAAGGCTATTTAGTTCATGGAATTAAAAGAAGAAGTTCCTTATTTAATACAGATAGAATTGATCATTTATATGCAGATCCTCACATAGATAACGGGCGTTTCTTCCTTCATTACGGAGATTTAACAGACTCTTCCAATCTAATACGAATCATTCAAGAAGTTCAACCTGACGAAATTTATAATTTAGGGGCTATGAGTCACGTAAAAGTAAGTTTCGATGAGCCCGAGTATACAGCTAATGTTGATGGCTTGGGTACATTGAGAATTTTAGAAGCTGTGAGATTGCTAAATTTGACTAAAAAAACAAAGATTTATCAAGCTTCTACATCAGAATTGTATGGACTAGTTCAACAGGTACCTCAATCAGAAACAACTCCTTTTTATCCACGTTCTCCTTACGCCGTTGCAAAACTATACGGATATTGGATTACAATAAATTATCGCGAAGCATATAACATATTTGCAGTAAATGGAATTTTGTTTAATCATGAAAGTCCTAACCGTGGAGAAACTTTTGTAACACGAAAAATAACACGCGGAGTCGCACAAATTGCCTTAGGAATGCAGGATAAACTTTACATGGGTAACATTGATGCGAAAAGAGATTGGGGACACGCAAAAGACTATGTGGAAGCAATGTGGAAAATGCTTCAATTAGAAACTCCGGAAGACTTTGTAATTGCTACTGGTGAAACAAGAACCGTTAGAGAATTCTTGGTTCGTTCTTTTGAAGAAGTAGGAATTGAAATAGATTTTAAAGGTAAAGGTATTGACGAGGTTGGCTTTATTAAGAAATGTAGTCATCCAGATTATCAGCTCGAAACAGGGAAAGTTGTGATTCAAATTGACCCAGAATATTTTAGACCTACTGAAGTTGAGTTACTTATTGGTGATGCAACAAAAGCTCAACTAAAATTAAATTGGAAGCCTAAATACACTTTTGATGAATTAGTAAAAGAAATGGTTGCATCCGACTTGCAACTTTTTAGCAATCAAAAGTATATACAAGCTTTCAATGCACAAAAAATATCTAATTAAGTGAATCAGGAAAGTAAAATTTATGTGGCTGGCCATAATGGAATGGTAGGCTCAGCTATTTGGAGAATTCTTCAGAAAAATAGTTTTAACAACTTAATTGGCAAATCTTCGAAAGAGTTGGATTTAAAAAATCAAAGCGAAGTAAACGCATTTTTTGCGAAAGAAAAACCACAATTTGTATTTCTAGCGGCAGCTAAAGTGGGCGGGATTCTTGCGAATAATACTTATAGAGCCGATTTTCTTTTTGATAATTTATCCATTCAAAACAATGTAATTCATGCAGCTTGGGAGAATAAAGTTGAAAAATTATTATTTCTAGGATCTTCCTGTATTTACCCTAAAATGGCCCCTCAGCCCTTAAAAGAAGAATATTTACTCACAGGTTTGCTCGAAGAAACGAATGAACCTTATGCCATAGCAAAAATTGCAGGTATTAAATTATGCGAAAGCTACAGAAGGCAATATGGAGCAAATTTCATTTCAGCGATGCCAACCAATCTTTACGGTCCTAATGATAATTATGACCTCAAAAATTCACATGTATTACCTGCATTGATAAAAAAAATGCACCATGCAAAAATTACCAATGCTGAATTGGTTGAAATATGGGGTACTGGAACTCCTAAAAGAGAATTCTTGCATGTGGATGATTTAGCAAATGCTTGTTTACATTTGATGCTGAATTATAATGAAGAGATTTTTGTGAATGTGGGGTCTGGTGAAGATTTAAGTATTGCTGAATTATCAAAAATGGTGAAGGAAATTGTAGGTTTTAAAGGTGAATTAAAATTTAATTCCGACAAACCAGACGGCACACCTAGAAAATTGATGGATGTTTCTAAACTAAAATCTCTTGGTTGGGAACCCAAAATTGATTTACATTTTGGGATTACTCAGACTTACAGCGAAATTAAAAATACACTTTAAATTCCTCTGGAAATGTGTTTAAAGTTAAAAATAAAATAAAATGAATTCAGAAAAATCAGAAGAGTGGACGTTAGTAATCAAACCCAAATCAAATTTATTTGACTTCCAATTAAAGCAACTTTGGGAATATAAAGATTTACTATTTCTGCTTGTAAGAAGAGACATTATAACAGTGTATAAGCAAACACTCCTAGGATTTTTCTGGTTTATCCTCCCTCCTATTTTAAACACTGTCACTTATTTTATTATTTTCGGATTGATAGCGAATGTTTCTACAGACGGAATGAATCCTATACTATTTTACCTTTCAGGAGTTATTTCTTGGGGATATTTTGCAGATTGTATCAATAGAACGTCAACTACATTTAGAACCAATGCTAGTATTTTTGGAAAAGTTTACTTTCCAAGGCTAATTGTACCTATTTCGTCGATTGCATCTGCGTTAATTAAATTTGCAATTCAAATAGGGTTATTAATTCTTGTTACAGCCTATTTTTATTTTAAAGAAAATAATGTATCTCCGCAATTTCAATACATTTGGTTGTTGCCAATTATTATTGGATTAATGGCATTTTCAGGATTAGCTTTAGGAATTATTATTTCTTCATTAACAACGAAATATAGAGATTTAAGCAATTTAGTTCCTTTTGCAGTATCTTTATTAATGTATGCTACTCCGGTTATTTATCCATCTTCAATTATACCACAACAATATAAATGGATTATTCAAATAAATCCCCTAACACCGTTAATTGAATCCTTTCGATTTATTTTTCTGGGCTCTGGCCATATTTCTTGGTGGCAATTATTATATTGTTTAGTATTTACCACTATATTATTTATAATAGGTCTTGTTTTATTTAATAAAACCGAAAAGACTTTCATGGATACAGTTTAAAATAAAATTAAAATGTCACGCACTATAGCAATTATTCCTGCGAGAGGAGGAAGTAAAAGGATTCCAAAGAAAAACATCAAGGATTTTCTTGGTAAACCTATTATACTTTATGCAATTGAAGCTGCAATTTCTTCCAATATTTTTGATGTAGTAATGGTATCAACTGATGATATGGAAATAGCAAAATTGGCTTTGAAAGCTGGTGCAGAGGTGCCTTTCATGCGTTCCCCAAATAATTCTAACGATTTCTCAACCACAGGCGAGGTTTTAGAAGAGGTAATTAATAAGTATGCATCATTAAATCTCCACTTCGATTTTGCTTGCTGCATTTATCCAACAGCTCCATTCGTAACTGCAGATTTGTTAAAAAAAGGTTTTGATTTGTTGAATAAATACAACTACGATAGCGTTTTCCCTGTAACGCCTTACAGTTATCCTATTCAAAGAAGTCTTTTTATGGATAAAAATCAAAAGATTTCAATGGTTTGGAATGAATATATGAATAGTCGAAGTCAGGACTTGGAAAAACGTTACCACGATACTGGTCTCTTCTATTGGTTCAAACCGTATCTTTTCATAAATGAAAAGGTTCTTTTTACAGAAAACTCTGGTTGTATTGAATTAAGTGAAATTGAATGTCAAGATATAGATAATACAGAAGATTGGTTAATTGCTGAAATAAAATATAATTTTCTAAAATCCGAGAGTACACAGCGTAGTTTATCTAAATTAATTTTAGGTACTGCCCAAATTGGAATGCTTTACGGCGTTAATAATACAAGCGGACTTTTAAGTCTTGAAGATTCCCTTGAAATATTAAATTATGCAAAATTAAATGGTATTAAAGAATTAGACACGGCTAACGCTTACGGAGAGTCTGAGAGAGTAATAGGTATTTACAATCGATGTACAACTCCATTTATCATTAATACAAAAGTTTTAAAAGCCAATTTTAATAATCTATACAATCATGTTGTAGCGTTATTAGATAAAATGGATGTTAAGTTTATTGATACTTTATACATTCATAAATTAAATGATTTCATTGAAAATAAAGATGTTCTTAAAAATTTAATGGAACTTAAAAAAACTGGAATCTGCAGAAAAATTGGACTTACCGTATATTCAAATGAAGAAATTTTATTATCCGGAGATATTGAAGAAGTTGATGTTATTCAATGTCCTTTTAATTTACTTGATAATGAAAATATAAGAGGTGAATCGTTAAAGTATTTGAAACAAAAAGGTAAAGAGGTTCATGTAAGGTCTATTTTTCTTCAAGGCTTATTCTTTGTAAATACAAGAAATATATCAACTAATATAATTAACTTAAAACCATATTTGATTCAAATAAATGAAATATCAAAAAAATATAATTGTTCTATTTCGAATTTAGCTTTTCATTATGTATTATCAAAACCTTATATTGATAAAGTAATCTTTGGTGTTGACAATATTGAGCAATTAAAATTTAATTTCAAGGATTTAAATCAACCTATTGATATTAAAATTTTCGATTTAATAGATAGTATCAAAGTAAAAGAAACCAATCTATTAAACCCCGGAAACTGGCATCTATGAAAATAATTGCTATAACTCAAGCTCGGTTAAGTTCCTCACGATTACCTCAAAAAGTACTTCTTGATGTAAATGGGAAAACAATGTTACAACTCCATTTAGAAAGGTCATTAAAATCAAAATTAATTGACAAACTAATTGTTGCAACCACCACAGAACAAAATGTTTATTTAATAAATGAAATTGCCGTTTTGTGCAATTGCGATTGCTATAATGGGTCGTTAGAGGATGTTCTAGAACGTTTTTATTTTGCAGCACTCCCGCATAATCCAGATTTTGTTGTTCGAATTACGAGTGATTGCCCCCTTATTGATTCTAAATTAATTGATAAAGTAATTGAGGCAGGAATAAAAAACAATGTTGATTATTGTTCCAATGTGCTAAGTAGAACTTATCCAGATGGAATGGATGTTGAAATGATATCTTTTCGCGCACTAAGAATAGCTTTCGAAAACTCTAATCTACAAACAGATAGAGAGCATGTTACTCCATTCATTAGAAATAACTCAACTTATTATGGAGGAAATTTGTTTACCTCTTTTAGTGTTGTAAATCCTGAAGATTATGGTGACATTCGATTAACTCTTGATTATCAAGAAGATTACATTCTTATCAAATCTTTAGTCTCCGAATTAGGTGAAAATAAATCCTGGATTGAATATGCTGAAAAAGCGAAACAAATCGCTAAAAATACTGAAGACAGAATTATTTAAAAATGAAACTAAGAAATATTACTAATTTTAATAAAAGCAATGAATATCGTTCAGTTATTCATAATCTTATTTCTGGCGGTGCACATACTTATTCAAAAGGCGACGATCAATTTCCATTGTTAGCTCCAGCAGCAATTTCTCATGGAAAAGGTGCATTAGTTTGGGATTTAGATGGAAACGAATACCTTGACTGTTCGATGGGTTTAACTTCTGTAAGTTTAGGTCATGCCTATGAACCAGTTTTAGAGAAAGTTATAAAGGTTCTTCAAAAGGGCGTGAATTTTCAACGTCCTTCTTATATTGAAAGAGAAATGGCTGAAACTTTCTTAGAATTGGTGCCCTGCCATCAAATGATAAAATTTGCAAAAAATGGCTCTATTGTCACTACTGCAGCGATAAAACTTGCAAGAGCATTTACCGGTAGAAATCTCATAGCGTTTCCTCAAGAGCATCCATTTTATAGCTATGATGATTGGTTTATTGGAAAAACTGAATGTGCAAAAGGAATTCCTACTTCCGTTTCGGAACTCTCCGTAACATTTAATGCATGTAATATTGAGTCTTTGCAGGCATTATTCGATAAATACCCTGGGAAAATTGCTGCAGTAATTACAGAACCAGAAAAAAATGGTTGCGGTATAGCCTGCAATTGCAAACTAAGCGTAGGAGAATTTTTAAAACAAGCAATTGAGTTATGCCACAAAAATGGAGCGCTCTTTATCATAGATGAAATGATTACCGGTTTTAAAACAGATTTTCCTGGTTCTATAAAAAAATTCAACATTGAGCCAGATTTAGCAACTTGGGGAAAGGGGATTGCTAACGGATTTTCTTTCTGTGCCTTAACAGGTAAAAAAGAAATAATGGAACTTGGTGGAATTAGAAATAAAGGCACTGAAAAAGTATTTCTTATTTCTACAACACACGGAGGAGAAACCCATGCTATAGCTGCAGGTTTAGCAACAATTGAAATTTTCAAAAAGCAACAAGTTATTTCTCAACTTCATAAAACAGGAAATAGCCTCATTGATAAATGTGAGCAGATTATTTTAAACCATAATCTCAATGAATCCATTAAAATTATTAAAGCTCCTTGGATGCCAATTTTTAGCTTCGTCGATAAAACCAACATTCCAAACCAGTTTTTGCGTACTTTAATGATGCAAGAAATGATAAGAAGAGGGGTTTTGTTTCAAGGTATTTTTGTTCCTTGTTTTAGTCACACGAATGAACAAATTAATTATTTTGCTGAAGCATTTGAAGATTCTATATCAATCTACAAGAAAGGATTCGAGGAAGGAACAGATAAATTTTTAGTAGGCGAACCCGCCAAAGCTGTTTTTAGAAAATATATATAACTCCAGTGCTTTTTTTGTTCTTTATTTAGATAGTTAATGCAAATTACATGATTTTGAATTAAAAGCATTTTATTAAATTCGCAGTCGATTTAAAAATATGTCTATAGTTTTACGTGCAGAAGATATTTCAAAAGTATTTCGTCTTGGAGATGTAGGTGCAAAAACAATCACGGAAGATATTCGTGCTGTTTGGAACAAATTAATAAATAAGCAAAACCCTTATTTATTAAATGCTTCAACAAATAATAGAGAAACAAAAAGTGACAACGATTTTGTATGGGCCTTAAAGGATATCAATTTTGAAGTAAAACAAGGAGAAATACTAGGTTTAATTGGAAAAAATGGTGCGGGTAAATCTACTTTATTAAAAATACTTTCAAGAACAACCGCTCCTACAACAGGAAGCATCAAAATTAAAGGTAAAATTGCTTCACTTTTAGAGGTAGGAACAGGTTTTCACCCAGACTTAAGCGGAAGAGATAATATATTTTTAAACGGGGCTATCCTTGGAATGAAAAAAAGTGAAATCAAATCTAAGTTTGATGCAATAGTTGATTTTGCTGGAGTTCAGCGGTACATCGATACTCCGGTAAAAAGATACTCCTCAGGAATGTATGTTAGACTCGCATTTGCTGTTGCTGCTCACTTAGAACCTGATATTTTAATAATTGATGAAGTACTTGCTGTAGGTGACCAAGAATTCCAAAATAAATGCCTTGGGAAAATGAAAGACGTTTCGGAACAAGGCCGAACAGTAATTTTTGTAAGTCATAACATGGGTGCAGTAAACGACCTTTGTTCTAGAGCAATTCTCCTTAATCAAGGGACCATGAAACTTGATGGACCAACGGATAAAGTTATTAAAGCATATGTTCAGCAAAATATGCAAATAAATATCAATGAAAATTATAGTATTGATGACGCTACTTCTAGAAGGGGCACAGGAGAAGTAAGGTTTATTGGAGTTGATACATTTAATGAACAGAACACTAAAACTAATGAATTTTATCAAAATGATATTGTCCAATTTAAATTAAAAATAAAATTAATTCAACCTGTGAAAGAACTCATGGCTAGCATTGCTTTCAGATCTGGAAAAACTAGAGATATTGTAACGAGTACAGCAAAGATTAACATTAATACAACAAATTTAAAAAGTGGTGATATTTTCACTTTGGATATAAATTTCCCTAAAATTAATTTAAGACCTGGAGTTTATGAAACATACTACTGGTTAGGTTCATCAAATGCAGACACAGCTTACGATGTAGTAGATAATCTTATGCCTCCAATTGTAATTGGATTGCATCCAGATTCGAAAAATATTTTTACATCAGGGTACTTCGATGATACTTTTACTTTTCAACAAAATAATATTTAACACCCATTAATCAAAATAAATGTCTCTCAACAATAAACGAATTCTTATTACTGGTGGAACTGGTTCCCTTGGTAAAAAACTAACTGAAATTCTTCTGAAAAAATATCCAGACATCAGCAGACTGGTAATCTTTTCAAGAGATGAGTTGAAACAATACGAAATGAGTCAACAATTTCCAGAGAAGGAATTTCCTTGTATTCGCTATTTTTTAGGAGATATTAGAGATGCGCAACGATTAAAAAGAGCTTTTGAAGGAATTGACCTTGTTATTCATGCTGCCGCATTAAAACAAGTACCTGCCGCTGAATACAACCCTTTTGAGTTTATTAAAACTAATGTTCTTGGTGCTCAGAATATTATTGATGCTGCTTTGGATACAAATGTTTCTAATGTTGTTGCATTATCTACAGACAAAGCTGCTGCTCCTATAAATTTATACGGCGCTACAAAATTATGCTCTGATAAATTATTTGTAGCCGCAAATAATATAAAGGGTAAACAAAATGTTAAATTTTCTGTAGTACGTTATGGAAATGTAATGGGCTCAAGAGGTTCTGTAATTCCTTTTTTCTTAAATAAAAGAAAAGATGGTGTATTGCCAATTACTGACGAGAATATGACAAGATTCAATATCTCGCTTGAAGAGGGCGTAGAAATGGTTCTTTATGCAGCTGAACATAGCGCTGGTGGTGAAATATTTGTTCCCAAAATACCATCTTATAAAATTACAGACGTTGCAAAGGCAATTTCTCCAATTTCAAAACTTATAAATATTGGAATTCGTCCAGGTGAAAAGTTACATGAAGAAATGATCACAAGCTCCGACTCTTTTAATACTGTTGATGTTGGAAAATACTTTGTTATTCTGCCTCAAGGCCGTCCTGCTCTTCAGGAATTCTACGAAAAAAATGGGGGTAAAATGGTAGAACATGGATTTTGTTATAACTCGGGAACTAACTCTGAATGGCTCTCTATTACAGACATTCAAGACTTAATTAAAAAATATTTGGATCCTAATTTTTCTCCAGAATGATGAAACAAATTGCATATGGCAGGCAAAATATTACCTCTGAAGACATTGAAGCTGTTACAGCAATATTAAAGGGAGATTTCTTAACTCAAGGGCCAACTATTGAATTGTTCGAAAAAGCCTTCGCACACTATATTGGTTCTAAATATGCTGTTGCCGTTTCAAATGGTACCGCTGCATTGCACCTTTGTACACTTTCTTTAAATGCAAACGAAAAATCAAGAGTTATAACTTCCCCTATTACATTCGCAGCTTCTGCTAATTGTGTCAAATACTGCGGAGGTGAAGTTCATTTTGTTGACATCAATCCTGAAACATTTACGATTGATATTGATAAATTAATTCAACTAATTGAAAGTAAACCACCAGGATATTTTAGTGGAATAATTCCCGTAGATTTTGCAGGATTCCCTGTTAATATGGAAGAAATTAAAAAAATCGCTACTAAAAATAATCTTTGGATTATTGAAGATGCATGCCACTCGCCTGGAGCAAAATTTAAATCTGATGACGGAAATATTCACAATTCGGGAAGTGGAGAATATGCTGACCTTGCAATTTTTTCTTTTCACCCAGTTAAACATATTGCAACAGGTGAAGGAGGAATGATAACTACCAATAGCAAAGAACTTTACGACAGACTCAATATTCTGCGCACTCATGGAATTACTAAAAATCCTGATTTATTAATTGAAAATCATGGTGGATGGTATTATGAAATGCAAGAGTTGGGTTACAATTACAGACTAACAGATTTTCAAGCTGCTTTGGGAATTAGTCAGTTAAAAAGAGCGGAAGACGGGATAAAAAGAAGAAATGAAATTGCTCAAAAGTATTTCATAGAACTCAAGGATTTACCAATAACGCTGCCAAAGCAATTTGAAAACACACAACATGCTTATCATTTATTTATTATTCAAACAAAGAAAAGAAAAGAACTTTATGATTTTTTAAAAACAGTATCAATTTTCACACAAGTACATTATATACCTGTACATTTAATGCCTTATTATAAAAATTTAGGATGGAAGAAAGGAGATTTCCCCATATCAGAAGAATATTATGACAACTGCTTAAGTTTGCCAATGTATCCGAGTTTAACTGAACAAGAACAAGAGTATGTAATTGAACAAATTAAAAAATTTTATCGTTAATGAATATTCTGCATTTAGTCGAAGCCGCAAGTAAGGATGCAGAATTAATTTATAATTGGGCAAACGACCCTGAAGTAAGAAACAACGCTGTAAATAATGAGCCGATTATTTATGAAAATCATTTAGAATGGTTTAATAAAAAAATAAATAGTACAGAGTCCATTATTTTTATTGCTTACTTGAATGAAACTCCCATTGGTCAAATAAGATTTGATAAAAATAATGATGATTGGCAAATAGATTATTTAATTGATTCAATACACAGAGGTAAAGGGTTTGGAAAAGAAATTGTTTGGGAGGGAATGAAAATAATGAATAAATCATTTGGCAATAATCTAACATTTACTGCTTTTGTGAAAGCCGATAATATCGCTTCTATAAAGGTATTTAGAAATATTAATTACTTAGAATTATCAAATTCAATAATTGATGAATCTGAGTTTCTAAATTTTATATATTCACCGGTCAAATAAATAATATTTTAACTCGTTCATTTACCCCTAAAAGAAGAAGGAGAACGTTAAAATTAAAGAAAAAAAGAATTTATGAATATCGCAATTTTTAATTCACATACTCTTTTAGCTTCTCATTATGAAACTGAACTCGAAATTATTATTAATCATCAAGAAAAGGGTGATAAAATTGTTCAGCTTATTTGCAATAAAGAACTTCCAGCTTGCGATACTAATCCATTTTTCCAACCTGAGGCCTGCGAAAGGTGCGTTTCAAAAAGAAATAGTGGCTATTCACTTATTAATAAGGATATAACAGTAAAAAGCTTTTTTAACTTAACAGAGGCCGATAAAAAACGAATCTTAGATGTGCCCAAATTATTTAATAATGTGCATGACTTACAAAAACTGAAAGTTGATAATTTTGATGTTGGGTTTGCTATTTCATCTTCTGTTATTTCGATACTAAGAGATCCTAATCCTGAATTAGGCGCTAACTTAATAGAAAGATATATTATTTCAAGCTTGGGTGTTTATTTTAGCATGATTAATTATTTAAAAAACAATAAAACAGATATTGTTTATGTATTTAATGGTAGATTAGCCCAAACAAGAGCAGTTTTAAGAGCTTGTAATTTACTTGGAATAAAATGTTTAATCCATGAAAGAGGAAATTCCCAAAATTTTTACTCTATTTTTGAAAATACAAGTGTTCATGATATTAATAATACGCAAAGACTTATAAAAGAAACTTGGGAAAATGCTGATTCATTAGAAAAAATATCTATTGCTGAAAAATGGTACCAAACCAGAATTGGCGGCAAAATGGAGAATTGGTTTTCATTCCTTGAAGATCAAGAGCATACATTACCTGAAGGTTGGGATAGTCGAAAAATAAACGTTCTAATTTGTAATTCATCTGAAGACGAATTTGCATCTCTAGATGAAGAATGGAAAAATCCATTTTATGAAAACCAAACGGAAGGCATCATTAAAATGGTCACTGATGGTGCAAGTCTTACTAATGTGCATTTTTACTTAAGGATTCACCCCAATCTTGGCAAAGTTGATAATGAAAATGTTAGAGTGCTGCACGACCTCTCCTACAGCAACTTAACGGTTATACCCGCATCTTCAAAAATTAGTACTTACCACTTGGTTCAACATGCAAGTAAAACAATAACTTTCGGTTCAACAATCGGTGCAGAAGCAACATATATGGGCAAAACGAGCATACTAGTAGGTAAATCATTTTACTTCGACTTAGATGCTGCTTATGTTCCAAAAGACCATCAACATTTAATGCAATTAATTTCGCAAAATCTACCACCTAAATCAAAAGAAATTGCTCTCATGTACGGATATTTCTTTGGCACTTTTGGGGAGCGTTTCAAACATTATAAACCTGAAGACTTCGCCAACGGAACAATACAAGGAAAGAGACTCAGCCCAACTTATGGTTTAAAATACAAATTAATAAAATTTGTATTTCATAATACTTTTTTTGCAAATCTCAGTGAATTCCTTTTGATGAGAAATAGAGAAAATTTGGTAAATAGATATCTCCCAAAAAAGTGAATATATATAAAACACCTTATTTCCATTTTATACTACTTCATCAGTTGAACTTAAAATGATAAAATCAAAGATTTTTCTAAGAGCCAACGGAAATAAAGAAATTGGTTTAGGTCACATTATGAGGCTTGAGTCAATTGAATTGATGCTCAATAAATATTTTGAGTGTATTTTCCTTTTACGCGAAGAAGATGTCGAAGTAGCCTCAATTCTTAAAAATAAATTAATAATTAAAATTCCTACCCAAAATAATTTAATAGCTGAATCTAATTGGATTGCGACTAATTGTTTAACAGGGAAAGAAATAGTTGTTCTTGACGGTTATAATTTTGATACCGATTATCAAAAGACGTTAAAAGCAAAGTGCCATGCACTAGTTTACATAGATGATATTCAAAATTATCATTATGTAGCCGATTTAATTATAAATCATTCAAACGAAGTTTTTAAAAAAGATTTTGCAGCTGAAATTTATACCCGTTTTCTTTTGGGAATTAAATACTGCATTCTAAGACCTGACTTCTTAAATCAAGCACTAAATAATACTACTAAAATTCCTAATAATAAAGTCTTGGTTTGCATGGGTGGCGCTGACCCTGAAAATATTACTTTAAACATTTTAAAAACCATTGTTCCAATTTGGAATAATTATCAATTTAATGTAATCTTAGGAGGAGCTAATCCAAACTCAGACTCAATTCGCAGTTTTTCAAAAAATTATCCATCTTTAAAAGTTTGGCGAAATCTGAATGCGTCTGAAGTTTCAAATTTAATGAGTAGTTGCTCAGTCGCAATTTTACCGCCGAGCACTATGTCTTTAGAATATTCATGCTCCGGCGGCAGTCTTTACACTTACCAAACTGCAGATAACCAAACAAGTATCAATAATATGCTCATAAAAGAAGGTGTTGCTAAACTATACTCTTCATTAAAATTGAATGCTCCTGAAGATTTACACTTTACTAGATATATACAGTTAATTGATGGACTAAGCTCAAAAAGAATATTAAATGAGTTCTTATCTCTTGCTTGTTAGAAAGAATTATCTATTATTAAAATCATATATTTGCACATGTCGGAATTTCATTTGAAAATATATTATAAGTTTACTTTATTGTATTTTTAATTAAATTTAATTAGAATGAAAAAAATATCAATTGGAGAAAATTCATGGTTTTATGGAGATGAAATATCCATAGGAAAGTCAGTTAAAATTGGAACTAATGTAAATATTAGAGCACGATACTGCGAAATTGGAGATTATTGTAATATTGGAGATAACAATCAAATTCTTTGTGAATCTGATTTTATCATAAAATCGAACGGATTTATAGGTAACAATAATACTTTCTGCGCCAGAAAAATTAGTTTTGATGAATACCTTTTTTTAGATTCAAATGTAACTGTTGGTCATGGTGGAAAATACAATTATGACTCCTACTTAACTGTTGGTAAAGGTGTAATGATTTGTGCTTTTGTAAAACTCAACACAAATTATTCAATTAAAATAGGTGATGATGTTGGGATTGGAGAATACGTTGACATTTGGACGCATGGTGCTTATCCAGCTATTCTAAATGGTTTCCCTTCAGAATTTGGTCCAGTAGAAATTGGTTCTCATGTTTGGCTTCCTGCTAAAAGCACAGTACTGGCAAATATAAAAATAGGCAATAATGTAGTAATTGGAGTAAATTCTCTGATAAATAAAAATCTTCCTGATGGTTGTTTTGCAGCAGGTATGCCGATTAAAATAATTAAAGAAAATGTCTATCCTAACAGAGACGAGAAAGCAAATAAAATTAAAATTGATGATATTATTACTGAATATCAAAAATTGTGTGAATACAAAAATTTAAAAGCTGAAATTAATTATAATATAGATAATGAAACAATATACTGTAATAATTTAGCTTATAACACTAAAACTATGGTGATAGAGGGAAATCTTGATGATTTGCAAGAAGATTTTAGAGATTATTTAAGAAGAAGAGGAATAAAATTCTATACAGGACTACCATTTCGGTCTATTTTGCCAGAAGGATATAAAATATTACTAGAATTAAAATGAAAGACACATATAAAATTGGAAATAGAATTATTGGTGAGGGAAATCCGTGTTTTATTATTGGTGAGTTATCTTGCAACCATAATGGAGACTATGACATAGCGGTTGAAACTGTAAAGGCTATGCATG
>Ga0105049_10004491_pt1 | contig 16357 bp, 19 predicted proteins | sample MAT06_FD_78087 | JGI IMG/M metagenome (GOLD analysis project Ga0105049, IMG submission 78087) | Freshwater microbial communities from Lake Fryxell liftoff mats and glacier meltwater in Antarctica - MAT-06 | ecosystem: Environmental > Aquatic > Freshwater > Ice > Liftoff microbial mat | place... | reverse complement strand
GGGCCGCCGGTCGCGGTCAGGGTCACGACACCGTCGACCAACGTCGCCCGGGCCTCGATCGCGGCGGGGCGGGGGGACTGTTCCAGAACGACCGCGATGGCGGCGCCGTGGCCCCGCACGAGGGGCGCGGCGCCCTCGCGCACCGGCAGGTTTAGCGACAGGGTCAGTTCGTCGGGCACGCACATTTCGGCGCTGCAGACGAGGAACAGCGCTTTCGCCGTCAGGCGCAGGCTGGTTCCGGGTCGGGCCGTGGCCGGAATCTGGACCGGGACCGGCAGATAGACCACGCCGGAATAGCCGAAATTCATCAGGTCCAGCAGGCGCTGTCGTTCCGGGACCGGCCAGACGATGTCCCCGGCGGTCACGCCCTCCGGCAGGGTCCAGGCCAGGGTCGTCGCCCCGCCTGAATCGCCCGGATTGCGCCAGTAGGTATGCCAGCCGGGCTCGATATCCTGCCGTACGCCCACGATCACCGTCGAGCCGGGGGCGGCCGAGGCCGACATGGCGACCAGTTCGGCCTCGATCCGCGCCGTGCGCTGGGGCCCGGTCGCGGCGGTGGCGGCGGGTGCGGCTGGAGCCGGGGCCTGGGCGAGGACCGGGGCGGCGGACAGGCTCAGGATCAGGAAAATCAGCAGTCGGGCGAAGCGGATCACGCGGCCTCCGGGAACGGTGACCGCGACCTTAGCCGCTCACACCCGTCCGCGTCATCAGCGGCGCGGCGCCGCGTCGATCAGCACTTCGGTGCGGCGGCGCATCGGCTCGCGCACGCCGGCGTCGGTCTCCGCACCCTCGTCGCCGACCGCGCCCACGTCGAACGCGGGGGCGGGCCAGCCTGCGGTGGTCAGGGCTTCGGCGACCGCCTGGGCCCGGCGCTCCGACAGGCTCTGATTGGCCGCGGCACCGCCCCGGGCGTCGGCCAGGCCGATGACCTGGACCTTGCGGATGTCGCAGCCCTGAAGCTGCGCCGCTGTCATGCCGATGGCCCGTCGCGCCGATTCGGTCAGCCGCGCCTCGCTGTCGGCGAAATAGACCTCGAACCGCTGGGCGGTGCAGGCCGACGGTTCCGCCACCAGGTCGCTCCGGTCCATGAACTTCGTCATGCTGCAGCCCGACACGGCCACCGCGATCCCCAGCAAGGCAATCGATCGCTTCATTTCCAGCCCCTCGCCCGGCCCGGCCCAACAGGGTCGGCGGGTTATGAAAAGGGCGGTCCGTCCGTCGACGAACCGCCCTTATGTTCATATAATACAGCGCTCTAGTAGCGACGCTGGCCGTTCTCCCAGTAGCATTCGTTCTGGCGACCGTCGTAGCAGTAGTAGTAGCGGTTCTGGTTGTCGCGGTAGCGTTGCTGGTTGTTGCGGTCCTGCTGCGAACCGCGGATCGCGCCAGCCACGCCGCCGATGGCACCGCCGATGAGCGCGCCGCGACCGGCGTTGCCGTCGCCGACGTTGTTGCCGATGATAGCCCCGGCTACGGCACCGATGCCCGCACCGATCGCGCCCTGGCGGACGGTCTCGTTGGGACTGCCGGTGCTGTTGCCGTATTGATCCGTTGCGCAGGCGCTGGCCAGGAGGCCGGCGGCGGCGATCGCGATGATTGCCTTGTTCATGGGTATGTCCTTCATCCCGGGGTTCGCCCCACGGGTGAGAACGCTGGATAAGCGTGGCGGTTCCACGGCTATGATGGACGTTAAGTCTGTATTAGGCTTGCGCGTGGTCGCGCGGAGGGCGGGACCACGGTGCTTTTGAGCGAAGACGGGGGTTATCGTATGCGTTTTTCCAAACCGGTCCGCATGGCGGACGACGGCGAGCACAGCCCGGTGTGGGCCCGCAGCAAGCGCCGCTCGGGCAATCCGATCGTTGGCATCCTGGTCACCCTGCTGGCGCTGTTCGGCGTGTTGACGGCCGTGCTGGGCATCAAGGAACAGTCGCTGGCAGAGGGTGGCGCCATGATGGACGGCTGGATCACCAAGGCGGTCTCGACCGTCCAGGGCGAAGCGCCGCGCGTCGCCGACGAAGCCGCCGACGCGGCAGGCAATGCCGCCGAAAAGGCCGGCGACGCCGCCGAGGCCGGGGCGGCCGCCGCTTCCGAAGAGCTGAAGAAGTCCTAGTATCGCCAGGGACGTGCCGCCCGGAACATCGGCTCTTTACGGGCGTTCGGGCGGCATGACAGAGACCTTGGCCATGGCCTCCGAACAGACGGCCGCGCCCGACGGCGGGGCCGTCGAACCGCGCATGCTGACGCCCCACCTGTCGCTGGACACGGTGATCATGCTGGTGAATCCCCAGGCCGGCGGAGTTGGACCGCGGGCGGTCGAGGAGGCCGGGGCGCTTCTCGCCGAGTACCCGTGCCGGTCGACCGTCGTGGCACTTGAGGCCGATCAGTTCGACGACCAGATCCAGACCGCGCTGGACGCCTGCCCCGACGTGCTGTTCGTCCTCGCCGGGGACGGAACGGCGGGCACGGTCGCCTCGCGGGCCGGCCCCGACGGGCCGCTGATCGCCCCCCTGCCCGGCGGCACCATGAACATGCTGCCAAAGGCCCTCTACGGCACCGGTGACTGGAAGGCCGCGTTGAGGATCGCGCTCGAGGAAGGCGCGTCCCAGTCCGTGGCCGGCGGCGAGATCAGCGACGGCCAGACCTGTCGAGCCTTCTTCTGCGCCGCCATTCTCGGTTCGCCGGCCTTGTGGGCCCCTGCGCGGGAAGCCGTCCGTGACGGGCGGTTCGGCCTGGCCTGGAGCTATGCGCGCCGGGCGCTGAAGCGAGCCTTCACCGGTCGCCTGCGGTTTTCGCTGGATGGCCGTCCTGACGGACGCGCGGAGGCCCTTGTCCTGATCAGTCCGATGATCTCGCGCGCGATGGACAATAATACCGGGCTCGAGGCTGCGGTCATGAACCCGTCAGACGCGGCCGAAGTGCTGCGTCTCGCCGCCCATGCGGTGATGAAGGACTGGCGCGACGACCCTTCCGTGACCACCCGATCGATCCGGCGGGCGACGATCCGCGCCCGTTCGCGCATCCCCGCCGTGATCGACGGCGAGCCGATCCTGTTGCGCCACGCAGCCCGCGTCCGCTTCCTGCCGACGGCCTTCAAGGCGTTGGCCCCCATCCCGCCGGTGGCCGAGGATAGCATCTGATGGGGCGCATCCTGCAGTTTTCGGACATTCACTTCGGCTGCGAGCATCGGCATGCCTGCGCCGCAGCGCTGGACTACGCGCATGCGGTTCGGCCCGACCTGGTCCTGGTCACGGGCGACATCACCCAGCGCGGCCTGCCGGACGAGTTCGAGGCGGCCGGACGCTGGATCGCGCAGATGCCGGATCCGCGTTTCGTCATCGTCGGCAATCACGACGTCCCCTACTGGAGCCTGACGGCGCGCCTGTTTCACCCGTGGAAGGCGTTCGAGCGGGCCACGGGCCACCCGGCCCACGATCACCAGTTCCTGAGCCCCGATCTGATGGTCAGGGGTGTCGTCACGGCCCGGGGCTGGCAGGCACGGTCCAACTGGTCGAAGGGCGTCATCGACCTCGGTCAGACCCGCAAGGCGGCCGAGGCCCTGCGACGGGCCCCGATCGGGGCGCTGCGCGTTCTGGCCTGCCACCATCCGCTGGTCGAGATGATCGGGGCGCCGATGACCGGTGAGGTGAAGCGGGGTCAGGCCGCCGCCCTGATCTTCGCCGAGGCGGGAGTCGACATCATTACCACGGGCCATGTCCATACCCCCTTCGCCCTGCCTATCGCGCTCGGTGATTCCTGCTCCTATGCGGTCGGCTGTGGAACCCTGTCGCACCGCGAGCGCGGGTCGCCGGCCAGTTTCAACCAGATAGAATGGGACGCTCGTCAGATTACCGTCACGGCGATGGCGTGGACCGGTGGCATGTTCGAGCCGGGCGAGACCTGGCGGCTGCCGCGCCGTCAGGACACGCGTGCCCCCGCGACCGCACCCGATCCGAACGCCGCCGGCGCGCGCGAACTGGCCGCCGTCTGACCCTGTTGGCGCAAACAACGAGGGCTGCGGCGTGCCGCAGCCCTCGTCCGGTCGATTGGTGACCGGCTACAGGCGCGAGCTACGCCCGCGCATGCCGCCCATGATCAGGGAGACCACGAACAGGATGATGGCGATGACCGCGACAAATTTGGCGATCTCGAACGAGAAATTGGCGATACCGCCGAAGCCGAGTACGGCGGCGACCAAGGCGACGACCAGAAATATGATGGCCCAACGGAGCATGAGCAGGTCCTTCCGGAACGATTGATGCATGAGGCCCGACGGTCGTCGCGCCCTGGAGTTCAACGTCCCGGTGAACCGGTCGTTCCGTCTCGAAAGCCTGGCCGGGTCAGAGGGGGCTCGCTTGGCTCCAGCATCATGCTGGAGCCTGATTCACGGCGTCGGCGGAATCGCGAAGCGATTCTTTCTCCACCGATCGGGCCCCACATCTAGCGACGACGCCCGTGGTTCTTTTCGGTGAAGGCGGCCGCAACCATGGTGGCCAGGGCCGGATTGCGCAGGAAGATCCAGCCGCCCGCCAAGGCCGCGACCGTGCCCAGTATGGGCCGTTCCCGGAACAGCATGAAGGCGCGCTGTCCCAGACCGGTCGGCGGCTCGTCCTCGACGTCGTCGCCTTTATCGTCCGAGGCCATGAAGGTCAGGGCGATGCCCAGGGCGACGACGGCGAACAGCAGGGTGGTGATCGCAGCGGCCGCCAGCGGCACGACGACCAGCTGGAGCGCGTAGAAGATGGTGGCCCCCAGGGCGATGATCGCTACCAGGGCGGCACCGGCCGCCACCGAGGCGGCGACGGCCTTCCGGACGAGGCCCCTGGCCAGTCCTGCTCCCAGCATCAGCGGCGACGGCCGGCGAGCAGCAGGCCCAGAACCACGCCGACGCCCAGGGCGATGGCGGTCGACTGGACCGGGCGTTCCTGGACCCGCTCGACCAGATAGCGCTGGGCCTCGTCGAATCGCTCGGTGGCCTCGTCGTAGTATTCCTGACCGCGCACCCGGGCGGTGTCGTAATAGCCCCGGGCCCGCTCGCGCACGACTTCGGACTGTTCACGCAGTCTTGCTTCTGTCTCGGCGGCCTTGGCGCGCAAGCGAGCCTCGGCGGACGCCGCTTTTTCGCGCAGCCGCGCCTTTTCCTCGGCGCCCAGCGCCTTGAGGTCGTCTTTGAGTGTGTTGATGTCGTCCTTCACGGCTTCCCGTGCTGCCTTTGTGGTGGCCATGTTGCGCGCTCCGTTCTTCAAGCTTGACGGTTAAATAGAGAACCCTGGGACGGAACGCCACTCCGCTTTCGTGGTTCCCGCATTGCAGCAATCCGCCGCTTCGCGCGCTGGCGAAACGCGGCGTCCGGTTCTAGACAGCACGGATGACCGACTGGCTGTTTCCCCCCGCTCCGACGCCGTCCCTGCCAATCGAGGGACGCGGGGAACGGTTCCCGGTGCGTCGCATCCTTTGCGTCGGCCAGAACTATGCCGCCCATGCCCGGGAGATGGGTCATGCGCGGGCCGAACCCTTCTTTTTCTCCAAGCCGGCGGACGCCCTGGTCAGCGACGGGTTTGACCCGGTCTATCCGACCGCGACGGCCAATCTGCATCATGAGGTCGAACTGGTCTGCGCCATCGGCCCGGACGGAGGGATCGTAGGCTGGGCCGTGGGCTGCGACCTGACGCGGCGCGACCTTCAGGCCGCAGCGAAGGACAAGGGCCGGCCTTGGGACGCGGCCAAGGGCTTTGACCAGTCCGCGCCCTGTGGGTGCATCACACTGGGGGGGCTGCCGGATCCGGGTGCCACGATCACCCTGATCGTCAACGGCGAGGTCCGCCAGTCAGGCCGGCTGAACGACATGGTCTGGAATCCCGACGAGATTCTCGACAAGGCGCGCGAACTCTGGGACGTGCGGCCCGGCGATCTGGTTTTCACCGGCACACCCGAAGGCGTCAGTCCGCTGCAACCCGGCGACCGGGTTGAGGCCCGGATCGGCGGGCTCGAACCGCTCATCTTTACGGTGAAACCGCGATGATCCTGCACGGCTACTGGCGCTCGGGCGCGGCCTATCGCACCCGGATCGCGCTGAACCTCAAGGGTCTGACCTACGACCAGCAGGGCGTCGACCTGCGCACCGGGGTCCAGAAGTCCGACGCCTTCGTCGCTCTGAACCCCCAGGGCATGGTGCCGGCGCTGGAAATCGACGGGGCCGTTCTGACCCAGAGCCCCGCCATCCTCGAATGGCTGGAGGAGACCCATCCGACCCCGCCGCTGTTGCCGGCCGACCCGATCGAGCGGGCGTCCGTCCGGGCCATGGCCGCCTTGATCGGCTGCGACATCCATCCGCTCAACAATCTGCGCGTCGGCAAGGCCCTGCGTGAGGGCTTCGGGGCCGACCAGGCCGCCGTCGACGCCTGGGCGACGCGCTGGATCCTCCCCGGGTTCACGGCGCTGGAAACCCTCGTCGGTCGGGACGGGGCGGGCTGGTGTTTCGGCCGGACGCCGACGCTGGCCGACTGTTATCTGGTGCCGCAGATCTATTCCGCGCGGCGTTTCAACGTCCCGCTGGACGCCTTTCCGCGCCTGCTGGCCATCGAGGCCGCAGCGGCGGACCACGCCGACTTTGCCGCCGCCCATCCGGATCGCCAGCCCGACGCCGACTGAGGCTCAGGCCAGGAACCGGTCGACGGCGGCGAGGAACCGCCGCGGCTGGTCGATCATCACCATATGTTCCGCCCCCTCGATCCGCTCGAAGGTCGCCGGTCGGTTCAGCCGGCCATAGGCCGCGCGGAACAGGCTGTCGGTGCGGCTGCGCGGCGAGGTCCCGTCCGGGCTCCAGCCATAGACGACCGTGACCGGCGCGGTGATGTCGGGCAGTCGCCGGCGCAGGTCGACGGTCATGACTTCGTACAGCGACTGGGCCAGAACCCGGCGGTCGCCGCCCTGCCAGCCCAGGCTGCCGAACAGGGCGTCGGTGGCCCCGCCCAGTTCCAGCCCCAGCTCGCGTCCGCGCGACGCCAGGCCCGCGTCGCCGAGAAACTGGACTGCCTGATAGGCGAGTTGGGCGATCGGCTCGACGTCTCCGATCGTCGCCTCGGGACTGATCAGGGCGGCGAGGAAGGGCGAGGAATCCACCACCATCAGCCGGCTGACCCGGTCGCCGGCGTCGGCTGCGACGCGGACGCCCAGCTGGCCGCCCATTGAGTGGCCGATGATCCCCGGCCGGGTCAGCCGCTGTTCGGCGATGTAGCGGCGCAGGTCGTTCGCCACCCCGGTCATGACCGCGCCGCTGACGTTGTCCTGAGCCGCCAGATCGCCGAAACCGCGCACCGAGACCAGATGCAGCCGCCGGCGAGCCGCCAGCCGGTCCGCCGTCCCGCGCCAGACCGTCGCCGTCGAGGCCAGGCCGGGGATCAGGATCAGGTCCGGCCCGGTCCCGCGCGTCTCGACCGTGATCCGACGCGAGCGGAAGCCGCCCTGCGCCCACGCCGGGGCTCCGGCGGCCAGGGCCGTTGCACCGATCAGGCCCCTGAGGATGTTTCGTCTTTGTTCCATTAGGACCTTGGGTTAGCGTCCACTCCAAAGCAGGGGAGATTCCAGTGATTCAGCCGCCCGGAGACGAGATCGTCTTCTACACCAACCCCATGTCGCGCGGCCGTATCGCGCGCTGGATGCTGGAGGAGGTCGGCCGACCCTATCGTACCGTGGTGCTCGATTACGGCACGACGATGAAGGCACAGGACTATCTGGCGCTGAACCCGATGGGAAAGGTCCCAGCCATCACCCATCGCGGGGTCACCGTGACCGAATGCGCCGCCGTCTGCGCCTATCTGGCCGACGCCTTTCCGGATACCGGCCTCGCCCCGGCCTTCGACGATCCCGCGCGCGGGACCTATCTGCGCTGGATGTTCTTCGCCGCCGGCCCGCTGGAGGCTGCGGTTACGGCCAAGTCGATGAATCTGCTGGCACCGGCCGACAAGGCGGGCATGGCCGGATACGGCAGTTTCGAACAGGTGGTCGATACGCTGGAGACGGCGGTCTCGACCGGCCCATGGATTCTGGGCGACCGCTTCTCGGCGGCGGACGTCTATGTCGGCAGCCAGATCGGTTGGGGGCTTCAGTTCAGGAGCCTGCCGGATCGCGACGCCTTCAAGGCCTATGCGGCACGGCTGTTCCGGCGCGAGGCGGCACAGAGGGCGCGCGACCTTGACGACGCTCTGATCGTGGCAGCCAACCCCGGCTGAGAGGGGACGGCTAGCCTTGGGCGGGGCGCACGGAATTGGCGGCGGCGCGTTGAACCTGCGGGCGACGCTCGCCGCCGGCGGCGCGGATACGGTCGATGCGGGCCTTTTCGGCGCGGAAGGCGGCTAGGTCGGCCCCGGCCAGAACCGTGCCCTCGGTGGTGCGCACGCCCGCCGGGTTGATCCGCTGGCCACCGCGCCAGATTTCATAGTGCAGGTGGGGCCCGGTCGAGGCCCCGGTCGAGCCGACATAGGCCACGATCTGGCCCTGCCGCACGCGCTGGCCGGCGCGCACGCCGGAGGCATAGCGCGAAAGGTGTCCGTAGCCGCTTTCCAGACCGTTGGCGTGGCGGATGCGCAGCCAGTTTCCATAGCCGCCCCAGCGACGGGCCTCGACGACCACGCCGTCGGCCGGCGCCACGACCGGCGTGCCCGTGGCCGCAGCGAAATCGATGCCCTGGTGCATCTTGCGATAGCCGGCGATCGGATGGCGGCGGAAGCCGAACGAGGACGAGACGCGGAACCCGCGCTCCAGCGGCGTACGCATGAAGGCCGAGCGGGTGTTCTTGCCGCTGGCGTCGAAATATTCGGCGTCGCGGGCACCGGCGCGCTTGAAGCGATAGAAGCTGACGCCCTTGAGTTCGGCGTACAGCAGGCCGTCGGTGCCGATGGTGCGACCGTTCTCGGTCACGGTGCGACCGAAGACATAGGTGTATTCGTCGTTCGCCTGGACGTCGCGGTCCATGTCGAACTTGCCCGAGAACAGGCGGCCGGCGGCGCGGGCTACGTCGGGCGGGGCCCCGTCCCGACGCGCGGTGCGTGACAGCGATCCCTCGACCTTGCCGGTCAGGACGACGGTCTCGTGGGTGACTTTTTCTTCCAGGGCCCGCAGGCGCAGGGCGCCGTCGAAGCTGCGCGACACGGTCAACTGGGTGGCCGGGCCCGTCCGCATGGTCAGGCCGATCAGGCGCGCGTCGCCGCGTCCGCCACGCGGCTGGGAGATGGCGGTCTCGAAGCGTTGGCCAGCGCGCATCGCGGTGACGTCCATGGCGTTGGACAGGGTGGCGGCGACGGCCGAGGCTTCTTCGGGGGCGATGCCGGTGCGGCCCACGGCCTGTTCGAAGGTCTCGCCGCGGCGGATCTGGACCGGGATGGCTTCCGGCGTGGTCAGGCCGGCGGGGGTCGCGCCAGCGGCAAAGGCCTGGGCCTCCAGCGTCGCGATCTGGGTATGGGTGAGAGGCGGGGCCTCTTCCGCTTTCGCGGGCTGGTAAACACGGCCGGCAAGCAACGCCACCGAAATCGCCGCAACCGCCGTGAGGGCGTGTGGCGCGATACGCATCGGCTGGCGTCGTGGATCGAACTGAGCCATCGGTCCCCGACAAACGACGACGCCGGTCGGCGCCAAGGCTACTGAAGCAAGGAACGCGCCGAAAGCGGCCCCCCGGCGCGAGACAGGGCTATAGCCCGTTCGTTCCATCATGGGAAGACAGTTCGTTACATGGCGTTAACCGAAGCCGTTCTCGCTGGTAAAGCTTGCGTGAACCAAGAGACGATCGGTTGAAACGAACAGTGTATTGGCGACGCCTCCGACAACAACCACCGGCAAGCGAAGTCCAACGCCTCGAGGTGACCCATCCTGCATTCAAAGTGGCCGATCCGCCACTCGATTGTGCTAATGATGACACGATCTTAGTGCTGTTGGCGGGAATGACATTGCTCTTGTCCCTTCCCTCGGCCGCCCGTGTCCCGATATGGGTCGGCGCATGAGCGAAGCCGCGACAGATCCCCGCTCCGTCCGTCCACCCCGGGGCCCGCGCCGGGGCCGGCGCGGCTTGAAGGTCGCGGGCGTGATCGCGGGCGTGCTGCTGGTTCTGGTGGCGCTGCTTTACCTGAACCGCCGGGCGGCCACGCGTCAGCTGCTGGTCGGCTGGCTGGAACAGCAGGGGGTGGACGCCGAGATGTGGGTCGAGCGCGTCGAATTGGACGGTCTGGTCGCCCGCGTCCGGATCGGCGATCCGGCCAATCCGGATGTGACCGTCGAGCGGGTCGAGGTCGACTATGCGATCGGCGCGCCCTGGTCGAAGAGCGGCCTTGGCCTGACCCCGTCCCGCATCCGTCTGGTCCGGCCGGTCCTGCGGGCCAGCGTCCGAGGCGGCAAGCTTTCGCTGGGCTCGCTGGATCCCTTGGTCGAACGGTTTACCGGGCGGCCGCCGCGCCCCGACGGTCGCAGCCCGCTGGTCCTGATCGAGCAGGGGCGGGTTCGGCTGGCCACTGACTTTGGTCCGGCGGACATCTTCGGCGACGCACGGCTGGACGATGGCAAGCTGATGCGGCTGACCGCCCGCATGCCAGCGACGGCCCTGAAGAGCGGCGACATCGAGGCGCGCGGGCTCGAGGCCACGCTCGATCTGACCACCACGGGCGACCGGGTCGCGCTGCGGGTTACCGCCGCCGCCCAGCGGGCCGGATTGCCGGGGTTGGGCGGCGAGGCCGCGCGCCTGACCCTGACCGGCGACCTGCCGTATCCCGATCTCAAGACCCGGCGGGGCGACGGGCGCGCCCGGGTGGACGCGACCCTGCGCGCGGCGCGGCTGACCACGGCGGGCGCGACCGGCCGAGACGCGACCGCCCGCCTGGGCTTCGACGGTCAGACCACCGGCTGGATCGAGGCCTTCCGCATCGATGGCGCGGCGGACATCGGGCTGGAAGCCGCGCGAATCGAGCGCGGCGATGCCTCCGCGTCGAGCGCCCTGGTCCGGCTCGCGCAAGCCCGGACCACCCTGACCAGAGATTCCGAAGGGTTCGGTTGGCGGATTGACGGTCCCGCCTCGCTGACGGCGGCCCGTGCCACCGGTGCCGGACTGGATGGATCGGGTGTCGCCCTGTCGTCGCGGCGGCTGGTGATCGGCGGTCGCGGGGCTGCGGTCGAGGTTGAGAGCCGGTTCGCGCTCGCGGCGGATCGGCTGGCCTGGAGCGACATGACCCTGGCGGGCGTGCGCGGGGCGGTCGATCTGGAACTTGTCTCGGATGGCGGGACGCGCCTGGCGGCGACCGGCTCCTTGGCCGCGCCGCGCGCCGCCTGGCCCCTGTTCGGTCGGTCCGCGCGTGACGACCTGCCCGAACTGGCCCGGATGAAGCAGGCCCTGTCCGCCTTTGCCATCGACATCCCCGCCTTCACCCTGAGCTCGCAGACGTCGGGCACCCGCATCACTCTGGATCGACCGGCGACGCTGCGCCCCGCCAACGGTGGCGTCGTCACCCTGAGCCCCGTGGCGACACCGATCTTCATCGCGCTCCGGGGTCAGGCCGGCGGCGGCGCGCTCGCCCTGGCCTCGCGCCGGGGGGAGGGCCTGCCCGAGGCCGCCTTTGCCATCCCGGCCTGGCGCCTGACTCCCAGGGGCTTTACCGCCACGCTGGACGGTCGCGCCGCGCTGGATTTCGGGCTCGCGCGCGGCATCGCGTTGCAGACGCGGGGCGAACTGGCCTCAACGGACGGCCGTCTGACCTATGTCGCCGCCCGGTGCCTGTCCCTGACGGTCGAGCGTCTCGAGCTGGACGAGAGCGATGTCACCGATATGGCCGGATCGATCTGTCCGGTCGCACGTCCGCTGGTTACCGTGACCGGCGGGGCCTGGCGCGCCGAGGGTGGATTGTCGGGTATCGACGCCGCCGCCCCCTTCCTCGCGTTGCTGTTTCGCGATGCCGAGGGGTCATTCACGGCGACGGGCGGCCCTCGCGGCCTCGGGCTGGACGCGCGCATAACATCGGCCACCGTGGATGACGCGACCACGCCGCGTCGCTTCAACGCCGTGGGTGCCGCCGGTTCGGCGCGGATGGTCGGCGAGGACTGGTCGGGGGCCTTCGATCTGACCCATGGGCCGACGACGCTCGGTCGCCTGACCCTGGCACACGACGGCCGAGAGGGTGCCGGCGGTGTGACCATCGAAGCGCCGTCGATCGTCTTCGCCCCGGCTGGTTTGCAGCCGCTGGACCTGACGCCCATGGCCGCCTTCGTCGGCTCCCCCGCCAGCGGATCGGTCGGCTTTCAGGGCCGCGTCGACTGGCGGGGCGGGACCGAAGGCTCCAGTTCCGGTCGCCTGACCATTCCCGGCCTCGATTTCATCAGCCCGGTCGGCCCCGTGAAGGGGCTGCGCGGGACCATCGACTTCACCAGTCTGGCTCCGTTGACAGCTGCACCGGGTCAGGAGCTGACCGCCGACTTGCTGGAATCGATCGCGCCCCTGACCGACATCGCCGTGACCTTCGGCCTCGACGAGGCGGCGGTCACGATCGAGGGCGGCGATCTCGCGGTCGCCGGCGGCACGATCCGGGTCGAGCCCTTCGCCGTGCCGCTGGACCCGACCCAGCCGATCAGGGGGGTCATCGTGCTCGACAAGGTCCAGCTGGGTCAGGTGATCGCCGGCGCCGGCTTTGGCGACAAGGTCAGTCTCGACGCAATCGTCTCCGGGCGCCTGCCCTTCACGTCGGACCGGGTGAACGGGATCCGCATCTCGGGCGGCTCGCTGTCGGCGGTCCAGCCGGGGCGGCTGTCGATCGCGCGCGAGGCACTCAGCGGCCTTCAGGCGGGAGGTGGCGGCGAGGGGGTGCCGCCCAATACGGTGCAGGATCTGGCCTATCAAGCGATGGAGAATCTGTCCTTCGACATCCTGTCGGCCGAGGTCAACAGTCTGGATCAGGGCCGTATCGGCGTGCTGTTTCGTATCCGCGGTCGCCACGACCCGCCCCAGCGCCAAGAGCTGCGTATCTCGATCTCGGAATTCATCAGCCGCGAATTCCTCAACCGCGAGCTTCCCCTGCCGTCCGGCACCGGTATCGACCTGACCCTCGACACCACCCTCAACGCCAACCAGCTGGTCAGCGACCTGCTGGCGCTGAACCGGGCCCGCGACGGGCGGCCTGACGCCCCTGTTCCCGACGCGCCATAATCCCGCTGGCTTCACCGTTCAGAACCCGTTCACCCCGCGCGGCGTTACATCCGCACAGATTGAAGACCGGAGACCTCGCCTCATGACCTGGCCCGTAACGCGGACCCGCAAGATCGCCGCCCTGCTCGGCCTGATGGCCGTGGCCGGGGCCGGGGCCTGCACGCCCACGGTCCGGCTTCAGGTCGACCCGATCCAGATATACGCCAAGCTGGACGCCGACGTCCGCATCCGCCTCGACAAGGAGCTTCAGGACCTCCTCGTCGAAAACCCCAACCTGTTCTGATGCGAAAGTTGAACACCATGTCTATCCGCAAGCTCTTCGTCGTGACGGCCGCGATCGCCGCCCTCGGCGTGGCCGCGAGCGCGGCCTTCGCCCAGACCGCCGAGCAGAAGGCGATGATCGACGCCGCCAAGGCTCGGGGTACGGTCGGCGAACAGGCTGACGGCTATCTCGGCTTCCGCGTCGCCTCGTCCAGCGCCCCCCTGACCCAGGCGGTTCTGGACACCAATGCCGCCCGCCGCGCCGCCTATGCCGAGCGTGCCCAGGCCGCCGGCGCCACGACCGAGGTCGCCGCTGCCCGCGCCTTCGAAACGATCGTCCTTCCCCGCGTCACCTCGGGCCAGTGGTACCGCAACGCCCAGGACCAGTGGGTCCAGCGCTAGGGGCTGGTCGCCCGAGGTCGTCCACTTGAGCCCGGGCGCGACCCGCGCGATAGGTCGTCCATGACCGAAGCGCCGCACCCCCCGTCCGACATCACCTACGCCGGCTATCTGGCGCTGGATGACCTGCTCGCCGCCCAGCACCCGCTGTCCGACGAACACGACGAGATGCTGTTCGTCGTTATCCACCAGACCAAGGAGCTGTGGCTCAAGCAGATTCTGCACGAGCTGTCGCAGGCGCAGGGCCTGGTTCGCGCCGGCGATCTGGTGCCCGCCTACAAGAGCCTGGCCCGGGTCAGCCGCATCCAGGCGGTCATGACAATGAGCTGGGACATCCTGGCCACCATGACCCCGGCCGATTACCTGCGCTTCCGAGGCGTGCTGGGCTCGTCCTCCGGCTTCCAGAGCGATCAGTTCCGTCGCTTCGAATATGCGCTGGGCCTGAAGGACGATCGCTTCCTCCGGTTCCACGAAGACCGGCCTGTCGCCCTCGCCGCGATGAAGGCCGCCCTCGCCGCGCCGAGCCTGTACGATGACGTGATGGCCCAGCTCGCCGCGGCCGGCCTGCCGGTTCCGCCAGACGTGTTGAGCCGCGACGTCAGCCAACCTTGGGAGCCGTCCGAGAGTGTCGAGGCGGCCTGGCTGGAGGTCTATCGCGACACTCCCCGCTGGTGGCCCTTCTACCAGCTGGCCGAAAAACTGGTCGATCTGGACGATGCGCTGCTGACCTGGCGGCACAAGCATGTGGTCACCGTCGAACGCATCATCGGCCGCCGTCGCGGCACCGGCGGCACCGAGGGCGTGGCCTATCTGACCGAGACGTTGCAGCGGCGGTGCTTTCCCGAGTTGTGGTCGCTGCGGACGAAGCTGTGAGAGGGACCGTCACGAGGACAATTCTCGCCACCGTGGCCACCCTGCTGGTCCCGACCGGCTGCGACCGGCCCGAGGTGCCACCGGCCGCGACCGCGACGCCGGTTCCGGCGGCCTCCTCGCCTGCCGCCGGGAGCGTTGCGACCGCCGACGGAACCATAATCGCTTTCGTGGATGTGGCGGGTGCCCCGACCGCAGCCTTGATGTGCGGCCCGGCGGGACTCCGGATCGTCGTGCCGGGGTTCCGGGCGATCGCGAGCGAGGATCGCCTGAGCATCGGGACGGAGGGAGAGGCCTTCGCCCTCGTCGCCGATCTCGCGGTACCCGGTCCGGGCGTGACCGCCTCGGGGCCCCCGGATCCCGACCTGCTGGATCGACTGGCGCGGGGAGAGGCGCTGTTTGCGAGCTACGGACAGCAGGCCGCGGGGCCTTTGACCGCTGCGTCGCCCACCGAACTGCAGGATGTGATTTCGGCCTGCCGTCGTCGCGAACGGTCGCAACCAAAGCGGGGCTGAATCGGTTTCAGGGGCAGCGTTTCACCTACGGAGCCTCCCCCATGAGCACCCCCAACCATCACGACATCCACGTCCTCAACGGACTGATCGAGACCACCATCGACAGCGCTGACGGCTATCGCGAAGCTGCCAAGGAAGCCGAAAAGCCCCACTATCGCACCCTGTTCGAGGCCCGCAGCTTCGAGCGCCAGCAGGTCACCGTCGATCTCCAGGGCACGGTGCGCACGCTCGGCGGCGAGCCGGAGGAATACGGCACCGTCCTGGCCAAGGCTCATCGGGCCTTCCTCGACGTCAAACACGCCCTGCTGCGCGGCGACCAGGCCGTGGTGAATTCGGTCAAGACCGGCGAGGACTTCATCAAGGCCAAGTTCGAGACGGCCCTGGAAGATTCCGATGTCTCCGCCACGACCAAGGACGCGATCCGCCGCGCCTATGCCACGGTCAAGGACGGACACGACCAGATGCGCGACCTGAAGCACAGCCTGGAAGGCCAGAAGGACGCCGGCGGCCAGGTGTATCCGCAGTAGACAACGCCCGGGCGAATTGGACTGACTGAAGCGGGGCGTCGGCTGAGCGGGCCGACGCCCCGATTGCGTGGCGGAACAGCCGGAAACGACCCCGCGCCGGACGGAGCCAGGGGCGGAAAGGCGTGCGGAGCGTCCGGGCCGAAGCCGGAGGACTTATGATGATTTACCGCTTCGACTCCTGACCGTGGCTCCGCGCGGAGATTGGACGGAAGCTTGCGTCGGGTGGCGGTCTTGACGCCTCGACCCCGATCTGGCCAGCGGAGCGATCCGACGCCCCTCTCTTTACGGTGCGCGTGTACCAGAGGGAGGGGCCTTGAAGAACGGGGTGGTTCGTGGACGTCGAGCGCATATAGAGGGTGATGATGGAAATCGTATCTCAATCAAAAGGAAGGGTCCGCGTCCGGGCCGATGCGATCAAGCCTTTTCGCTGCAAGAACCTCATCGCCGTGATCGAGGACCCTTCCGATGTGAAAAACATCGGGACGGTGATCCGAAACGCGAACGCCTTTGGCGTCGAGAAAGACTCCGTCGTCGATCCTCGGCGTGGGCTGCTTGAGGACTGGCAAGCTTTCCGCGGTGAGCGTTCCGTTTCAAATACCTCTGTCTCCGTTGTG
>Ga0105049_10004484_pt1 | contig 16363 bp, 9 predicted proteins | sample MAT06_FD_78087 | JGI IMG/M metagenome (GOLD analysis project Ga0105049, IMG submission 78087) | Freshwater microbial communities from Lake Fryxell liftoff mats and glacier meltwater in Antarctica - MAT-06 | ecosystem: Environmental > Aquatic > Freshwater > Ice > Liftoff microbial mat | place... | reverse complement strand
GCTATATTTTTTACTAACGTTTTTTGGCAAAACAAAAAAGTGACACTCCGAAAGGAAGTCTAAAATATTTTAGTAAAGTAACTTCTACATTAAATAAATAATACAAAATTTTATTTGCAAAAGATCCTGTTTTATATTTTTCAAAATCAGATTGTTGAAACTGCTTTTGATTATCATTTATCTTTTGAAATGTTCTGGTAATTAAAATTGGAATAAAAAGAATGCTGTTAAAGTATGTCCATGATTTTATTTCAACAGAAATACTTTGATTGATTATTGCTTTCAATTGCTTAAAATTGTATCTCCTAAAATGGCCATTTACTACGTCATGGCTACTCCATAATTGCTGGTAAGCAGGGACTGTAATGCATATATATCCTTCATCTTTACAGATTCTATGCATCTCCAATAATGCTTTTTGGTGATCCTCAACATGCTCAATTACATCAAATGCGCAAACCAAATCAAATGAAGCATCCACGAATGGAAGGCAGGTAATTCCAGCTTCGATAACATCTATTCCAGAGCGATGAAGATGATCAACAAAAAAAATATCCGTTTCAACAGACACGACGTCTCCATAGGCTGTTAACCATTCAGAAGAAGCTCCTCCAGCAGCGCCAATATTCAAAATTTTTAACGAGCCCGAGGGGAGATTTTTAGAAAGCAGTAATAACATTATTTTTTCTCTTACCAAGAACCACCAATGGCTTCTTTCCAATTCAACATACTGTTGTACGTAAGATTTATTCATCTACCTTTTTTCCGTTAACGATTCGTGATTTAATAATGTACAATGGCCTTTCTTTAACTTGAAAGAAAATTCGTAAAATATATTCGCCAATAATTCCAAGAGAAAGCAACTGAACACCACTGAATAATACAATGGCAAAAATTAAAGCAGTAAACCCTTCTGGAACTGTGCCAAAAACCAATTTCTTATACACAGTAATTCCAAGATAAATTAAAGCGGTAAATACGGAAACGAAACCAAGTAAACCAATAAACCTTACTGGTAGTTCACTAAAATTAAAGATGCCATTAAATGCAAGTCTAAAAAGGGAAGTAATTGAATATTTGCTTTGTCCTCCTCCTTTTCTACTATCGCGATCATACAAAAGACCCGTTTGTTTGAAACCAACCCAACTTCGCAAGCCTCGCATATACCTACTTTGTTCTGGAAAAAGACCTATGTGTTTTACAACGCGATAATGAATCAATGAAAAATCTCCCGCATCCAATGGCATTTGAATATTTGAAAATTTTTTTAATAACCTATAATATATTTTATAACAAGTCCTTTTCAAAATACCTTCTTTTCTCTTTTTTCGAATACCATAAATAACATCAAAACCTTCCTTCATTTTTTCTACAAATAAGGGAAGCAACTCTGGAGGGTCTTGTAAATCGGCATCCATTAAAAATACGGCATCACATTCAGAAGAAATATTACGAAATCCCGCTGTTATTGCCATAGAGTGACCAAAATTGCGGGATAAAAAAATGACGCTGTAATGAGCTTTATTTGTTATTGAGTTGCTAATATATGCTGCACTTTGATCGGTACTACCATCGTCAACTAGTAGAATTTTTAAATTAAGTGGTGAGTCCTCGATAAATTTATCCAGTCTTTCTACTAACAAAGGCAAAACTTCGTACTCATTGTAAAGAGGAATAAGTATAGTTATGTTTTGTAATTCATCCATCACAATGAAGATAGTAATTAAGCCTTAAAACATGTTATTTCCAAAAAATATTAAATCGCCTTCCCTTTCATCGCTTTAGAAACGGCTTCATCCATCAATCTTTCTGCATACGGACGAGAAATATCATTGAGAATAGTAGTTTTGGTTTGTATGAGGTTTTTGTCATCCATGGTGATGGCTAACTGCAACGCCTGCATAGCATTAGCGGTATCCATCAACTCGGCAGGTTGTAAAAAAGAAGCGTTCTTTTGTAAAAAACGTTCGGTGGTTTTCAACAATTGTTCGCCTTCTGCTTTGGCTTCGGCCAGCGCTCTGGCGGCAATATCATCTTTCGCATGGGTGATAGAATCCATCAACATTTTTTCTACATCGGCATCATCCATGCCATACTGCGGTTTTACTTCAATACTTTGTTCTACCCCACTTCTTAGTTCCTTGGCCGTAACAGTAAGAATGCCATCTGCATTGATCATAAAACTCACCTCCACTTTGGGCAAGCCTGCTGGCATACCCGGTATGCCTTTTAAATGAAAAGTGGCCAACTTGCGGTTGTCGTTTACCAAATCTCTTTCTCCTTGAAACACACTGATGCGCATGTTAGACTGCCCGTCTATTTGTGTGGTGTATTGCCGGGCAGACTTCGTTGGAATTTTTGCATTTCGTGGGATCAGTACATCCATTAAACCACCAGACGTTTCTATTCCTACACTTAATGGGGTAATATCCAATAACAGTGTGTCTTTGTTGTTGCCTGCTAAAATATCTGCTTGAATAGCCGCACCCAATGCCACTACTTCATCTGGGTGAACACTGTCGTTGACTTCCTGTTCAAAAAATTCACTTACCCTTTGTTTTACCAAGGGTACCCTCGTACTTCCGCCTACCATCACCACCGTATCAATTTCTTTGATGCTGAGTAATGCGTCTTTTAATGCGGCTTTGCAACTATTGATGGTTTTGGTAACGAACGATTCTATCAATGATTCAAAGATTTGTTTGGAGAGGCTGATTTGTTTTCCATTCAGGCTGGTTTCAAAATGATCTTGTTCGGATAGGTATTTTTTGGCCTCCTCTGCTTTTAATCGCAGTTCCTGTGCCAACTGATGGTTGTTGTTTAATTCTTGTTCATCAATTCCTGCTTCTTTACACCAGTGTTGTGCAATCATTCTATCCATATCATCCCCTCCTAAGTAGGTATCACCATGGGTAGCGAGCACTTCAAAAATACCAGCAGTTAATCTTAAGATCGATACATCAAATGTACCACCACCCAAATCATACACCGCAATGATCTTGGTTTCCGAAGGATCCAGCCCAATGCCATAGGCCAAACTGGCTGCTGTGGGTTCATTGATAATTCTTAACACGTCGAGGCCAGCCAGCTTTCCGGCATCCCTCGTAGCTTGTCGCTGCGAATCATTGAAATAAGCCGGAACAGTGATCACGGCTTTGTTTACCGGTGTTTTAAGGATATGCTCTGCCCTATTTTTCAACTCCTTTAAAATAAGTGCAGAAAGATCTACTGGAGAATAAAACGTGTTGCCTACCTGCACTTTTACCAATCCCTCTGAATTGTCATCGATGATTTTATAACTGAATGCTGCTGCATGTGCACTCAGGTCTTTATAGCTTTTGCCCATCAATCTTTTTGCCGAAAAAATAGTTTGCTGAGGGGCGGTGAGTAAAAATGGAAGAGCTGCTTCACCTACCGTTACCTGACCGTTATCGTCAAAATACAGTACGGATGGCACCAAAGAGGAGCTGTTGTGCTCTTTTAACGCAATAGGTTGTTTGGTTTCAGGATGAATGATGGCTACCAAACTGTTGGTGGTACCCAAATCGATTCCTACAATCATTTCCTCTTTTTGTAAACTTCCTGTTGCTATGTTGATTGCTATTTTAGCCATAATATCTATATCCCTTTTTTTGCAAAAGTAGAAATAAAAAAGGCTGCTCGGTTAAAGCAGCCTTTGGTTCGTTTGCGATTATAGAAAAAATTAGCGCATCAGGTACATTTTACCGTATCCTTTGTTGAAGAATTTATCGGTATTGTCGCCCTCTGCTCTGTATTTATCAAGCGATTTGCCATTCAGGTTGGTGAGTACTCTGTAGATGTACACCCCATTGGCCAATTTTTGTCCGTACATATCCGTACCATCCCATTTGAATTCCGTGATGTTTCTGCCGATATGAATCGGTCCTAATTCATCTTTGGTAATTTCTCTCACCACTTTACCGGTGATGGTTAAAATTTGAATGCGAATGTTTTGCGGCACTTCACTTCCCGTAACCGTGAATACAAATGCGGTAGATGTGGTGAAAGGATTGGGGTAGTTGAGCAGGTTAGAGATCATCGGTTTGTTGATCACACTAAAGCTCACTTTATAATCCAATGCACCGGCTTTGTTCCCGTTTACATCCCTGCCAGAAACGATCAGTTCATATTCTCCATCTTCAGGGAAGAAGGGCTTCATTTCTATGCTGGCGGTGTTTTCACCATTGGAACTTAAGTTGGCAGGAATAAATATCATGCTGTCGCCGAAATTATATTCTCTGATGGTTTGATTCGGGAATCTTACCTGCACTTTCATCAATGAGGTATCTTTTAATTCCAGGAACCGGCTTTCGTCTTTCAGCTTGATCAAAACATTTGGTTTGGAAGCAACAATATCCTTGTTCAGAATGTGCACCCCATCAAAGGTGACGTCTAGTAAAGGATTGTAATTGTCTTCCCGCACATAAAATTCTTTGTATAGAATGTTGTTGTAATGCAATTGTTCTGGCTGGTGATTATCGGGATTAAACTCTATGAAGAGCGTATTAGAACCTGGATAATCTTTGGTTTCGATCAGGTAACTCACCGTCAAAGTATCACCTGCCACCAGTGCTTTTCGTTGAGGCACATCAATAGGATGTGGTACATTGTACCGGTCGGTAATGATGAGTTTCACTTTGATCAGACTATCGAAAGCGGTTTGACTGATATTTTTAAATGCCAGTTTGAAATCAATTTTACCACCCTGGTCTACCGTATCGGCACTCATGCTATACAAGATGTTGGGTGCCACTGCCCCTTCAGGAGCCAGGCTGGCATTGATTCTCCAGTAGGTAAGCTGTTGAGGCGTTAGATTTCTATCATCCTTGTTAAACATTTTGAGTCTCAAATAAGGATATGTGACCGGATTGATGAAAGACAAAGTAGTATCTCTCGAAGGAGCAACCGTGGCCATCAATGCAGAGGACCCGTCGTTTCTCACACCCCACACTTGAATACTGGTGGTATCGGTGTTGGTAGGGTCATTACTGCTACCGCGCCAATGCAATTCATTCCAGGAAGTGGCTGGACCAAAAGTTGGAGACTCAATCGTTCCTTCAGGAATCAATGAATTTAAGGTGATAATTTGTTCAATTTGATTGGTATCGCTCGGGCCTATTTGCTGAATAGGTGTGAACGCTGCACTTCCTTTTTTATAGAAATATAAAAATGGCAAACTTCTTCTAAAACTATCGATGCTGGTAAACCCAATCGACTTTAATTTGTGGTACAAAGAGTTGCCAGAACCATACAGGGATGTATCTGCCATCCACTGATTGATGAAAGTAGTATTGGAATTTTTATTCCCAAGATTGGTGATGGCTACATACATACCAGTTGGTATGGCATCTATAAAATCCATTGCACGTTTTCTATAAGGAATGCCGTTAGAGTTATCGTAAGGAAATTCAAAGAAATAACGGCCTGGTTCGGTGGGTGTTGCACTGTTTTGGCAAACAGGCCAGCTACCATATTGGGCTTGGGTTGGGCTAATATTGGTATTCTTCCAGGGCTTCAGCGTCACCGTATCAAATATGTAGAACTGAATTGAATTAAATCTGCAGCCATACAGTTCTTGTTGGTCAAAGTCAAGATTTACATTTATCCTTGTAAAGTTAACGAATGGATGTATGCCTGTTCTGATGGTAATATTTCTCGCCAACTGAGGATACACCAACTTCCTATCGCTTGTGAGATTAATGTTATTGTAAATAGATTTTTTATGTTGATAGAAGTGTGATTGGTTAAAACCAGGCGTACTGTTGGGCAAATAAATAAAAGAAGAGCTGTTCCAAATAATCGGATTGATGCCTGTGGGCGTCATGGCTACCCTCCAGTAATACACGGTGCTATCTGTATAGCTCATATTGGAAGGACTGAACTGAACGATCCCGCCAATACCGTTGTTGGCAATAGTTCTTTTAAAACTTGAGTTGAACAATTCTGTCGTATCGATCTCAAATTGGTATTGCCTGTTTTCGCCCAAAGGATTGGCAGTATTGGCCACATAAGTAATACTGGATGAATTGAGTATAGAAAAATTGTAAGGGTAGGTGGGCCTTAACTCATCTTCAAAAATATAGAACTCTTTGGTAACGGTATTATTGGTTTCAAACAGTTCATCCACTTTGTTGGTTTTATCCAATTCGATGATGAGTTGGTTCAACCCTTTATCGGTGAGCGGATTGATAGGAACGGTGAACAACAAAGAATCGGTAGACCTGATGGCAGCTATTTGTTTGTTGAATAACACTTTGATAGAGTCGTTTGGTAATTTCCTTTTTACAGTTACAAATATGGAATCTCCAACTGCTTTACCAATGTTTTGCATTTTTACTTTCAAAGAAAAATTGGCATCCGCAACAGAAATGATGTTCGGACTAACCAGCACCATTGGATCTTCTACAACGAAGTCTGGTTTTTCACTATGATAAATTTTGATGGCCGGATCACCATGCAAAGCAATTTGTTCCAAATGTATCCTGGTATAATAATCAAGGTTAGGATTGGAAGCTCCCAAAGAAGCCGATACTGCTTTTACCTGATTTCCTACAGAATTTCCATACATGTTTTTGCTGAAGTTGAAGTAGAAATTGGTATTGTAGAAATTTAGAAATGGAGGAATACCAAAGTGAGTATCTGCTAAAAATCCGATACTACCTCTTTGAGGAGCGAGTATATATTTTTCCGATAAAGACAGCACACCACCTGCTCTTGAAGGATCGAAATTAAAGAAGTTTCCTGCACTACATCCGCTCACATTAAAGAAGGGATATTTACCCCCATTGTTGTACAATTCCGGATTACTCAAATTGAATTCAAACGTGTTGGCAGATGAGTGGCCGAAGTATCCAATAAAGCCTAACCCTTCAGTAAAAAGCTGTTCTATACGTTGGCTGTTGGCTTGTTGTACAGAGCCAGTAGATGTTTTGGAAAAAGTTTCTACGCTTGCGCCTAATAGAGTATCTTCTGCAATTCTTTTGTACCCATCCATATAGGTTTTAAAGGTTTCGTTTTCCGACACGTCTTTTCCTCCGATTACGTGCATATATTTTTTCATCCAAGCTTTGTCTGCTACATAAGGACTTGAAATACGTTGCGCAGTTTCATATTCAATTACTTTTTGCAGATAGCCAGCGATCTCCCCGCCATTGATAGCACCCAATCTTCCAATCGGTACAATCGGCATGGTGGTACCTGGTTCTGAAACCAGCAATATATCGGAGGCCGGCCAACCAAAAGTGGGCACTTTGTTCAAAACAGGCATAACCGCATTCGTTCTGTTTAACATTGCTTCGTAATAATCTACGCCTCTGCCAATGATCATTACATATTTCGGCTTAACGGTAAAGTTTCTATCGGCATACCTTACAAAATCCCTAATGGCGGCAGGATGCGTTTTTATACCAAAGGCGAATTGATCGGTCAACTCACTAATTTCGAATATTTTACTATTAAAATTACCGCCATTCGTAGAAGCCCTATAGGCACGGTATTGCTCTACGTTGTTATTCCCATTACCATCGTTGTAAAGATCTTTATTACTAATGACCAGGTAATCTGCCTGGTTGGCTGCGTTGCCATAATTGACAAAATTTCTGCTGGTAACACTACTGATGTTGTTGATTTCGGCAGCCTGGGCATTCATCAATACAAATCTTCTTACTGGAAGTGCAGATGCGGGTAAAACAAACTTAACCCTACCAGCGGTAGATACAATTTCACCAATGTATCTAAGTCCATTGGTCATATCATACAATACAGGGGCAACGGCTCCTGTATTAAAGTTGTTAATGTTCAAATTATTTCCTGAGGGGGAAGCTCCCAGTTCAAAATGGAAGCTCTTTTCGTTGTTAAAATTAAAAGTTGACGGATAAGTGATAGTTAGGCTGGCAACAACCATGCGATCGGTACTTACGGAAGAAACATTGGTTGCAGCTATTATTATATTGGAAGTATTGGTAAACAATGAAAGCGGCAAATTAGGAATGGTAGCCTTTTTATAAGTAAAGAAAGGCATCGGCTGATTGAATACTTCTGTGCCGGTAGGTCCGTTTACATTGATTCTAATGTTACGTGCATTTTCTGCGTTACCTGCGGCATTTACTTTAAGCGTAAAACTATTGGCAGGACCAGCAGTAAAAACATTGAGGCCCAAAAATCTGTGTTGAAAAACCCCGGCAGGTGTAATATTAGGACCCGTCCAGCCTTCCCCTTGATCATAAGAAGATGAATACACATATTCTCCCACTCTATTGGCGTATCCTCTGTTGAGTGTAGTTTTAAATTGTTCGTCGATCGTACGCATAAAAAAGGCATCAGGCGTAGCAGCACTGGGGGCGGAATTTACGGCGTTGTTGTAGCGAAGATTGCCACCAGCAGTGTTCACTGTTAAAAAATAAGCGGCCGTATCCGTTTCTAAACTAAACTTATCATTTAGCTGGAAATCTGCAACGCGGAACAACTCTCTGTCTGGCCTTCCATCATTCATTTGACCCCAGAATTCTATAAAATCTGAAGCTCCCAGCGGTGCATTGCTCACAGAAGTAAACAGCCGCACTTGTTGTCCGTTTCTCCATAACTGAAAATGATCTGCATTCACAGATCCCAATCCTGATGAAGAAAGAACTGATGTAGGAATTCGGGTAATGACATCTTTGGCCACAAAAAATTTGTAGTAAGTTTTACTGTAATCGATCCAGGAGTTGTTGAGCTGCTGTGCAGTAACGCCAAAGGAACAAACGATTAAAAAGGCGGTCAGTATTTTTTTCATCATAAAAGATGTTGTATTTGGATTAATCTTCTTTTTTGGTAAAGTTTACTCTTATGGAGAATACGTGCGTAAACAAGGGATTGGATTGATTGGCCAGATTGCTGAAAGCGTAATCCAACATCACATTGTTGATTCTAAAGCCCGCACCTGCACTGGGTTGATAAATCCATACTCTTTTTTGGTTCAGTGTATCGCCATCAGCGAGTGCCTGTTGAAAATTGGTAATACCGCCTCTGACAAAAAATACGTCTTTGATATTGGCTTCTAGCCCAAACCGTGGATCAACGCTAAAAGTATTTCCGCTTAATACCGTGTTTCGTTTGCCATCAAAAGTAAAATCCAGGTTGGCTTCGGTTAAGAGTTTCACATTAGCGCCCACCCTAAATTCATAAGCGCCACCCAGCACTACCCGGGGTGCAGTAAGCTCCGTAGATTTTATTGGTATGTCGTTGTTGGTGAGGTATAGCACTTCTTTTTCTTTCTCTGTAAAATTAAATGTCCATGCATTAAATGTGGTAGTGATGTCTCTTGCTACCAGGCCCAAACGCCATTTATCGCCGTGCATTTGAAGTCCGGCATCTAAGCCAAATCCAAGTGCACTGGCAAATTTTCCTACTTTTCTGTAAATCACTTTGGCATTGGCGCCAAAGCTAAGGCGGTGATTTTCAGTTTCTTTTAGATTTTGCGCAAAAGAAAAAAGAAAAGCATAATCAGCAGAAGAAAAGGTTTGAATGTTGTTGTAGTTGATGCTTCCATCCGGTTCAACCAGGAACAACGTATTGGGAATATCATCCACTGCAAAACGAAGCAAAGAAAACCCAATGGTTCTTTTGTTATTTTGAACAGGAATGGCTAATGAAGCATAGTCATATTTGGCAATTCCTGCAAAATACTCTGCATGCATAATGCCGGCATTGGGAACGTCCTTTACGCCTACAAGTCCGGCAGGATTCCAATAACCAGCAGTGGCATCATTGGCTGTGGCTACTTGGGCATTGCCCATGGCCAATCCCCGTGCGCCTGCACCTATGTTTAAGAATTCGTTGGAATACTTCCTGAATTGGGCTTTCCCGGCAAAAGGGGCTACCAATGACAGTAAGGTCAAAGCAAAAAAGCTTTTTTTCATGTGTGTTAGTGTTGATAGATTTTGTGGCCTCCTTTGAAACCACACTTGAAAACGTATTAATACCTACAAAATTGTGCACTCCTTCCTTTAGTTTTCAGCTAATCAAAAATACAACATTCAGCCTATGTTTGATGAGTAAATAAAGGAAGCGAATGTTATATATTTAACAACTCAGATTCAGCAATCAAAAAGGCTAAAATACGATTGCCTGAGGTTAATGCTTTCATTTCACCCATATTTGAAAAAAACTACCCATTTTTGCATACCGAATTTTCAAGACCAATATTATAAACGTTATAAAATGACAAATAGTTTCATAGAAGAGCTGCGTTGGAGAGGAATGTTACAAGATATCATGCCTGGAACCGCAGAACAACTCAACAAAGAGGTAACTACAGGTTATGTGGGATTTGACCCAACAGCTGATAGTTTGCATATCGGAAGTTTGGTACCTATTCTTTTGCTGGTACACTTACAAAAAGCTGGTCATAAGCCAGTTGCACTAGTTGGCGGGGCTACCGGAATGGTGGGCGATCCTTCCGGAAAAAGTGAAGAAAGGGCGTTGTTAAGTGAAGATACTTTGGCCAAAAACCAGGCTGGCATTCAAGCGCAGCTGGAAAAATTCATAGACTTCGACCCATCAAAATCAACTGCGGCAGAAATGGTGAACAATTTTGATTGGTTTAAAAACATTAGCTTTCTTGATTTCATCAGAGATGCCGGCAAACATATCACGGTGAACTACATGATGGCCAAAGACAGTGTGAAAAAACGTTTGGAAAGCGAAAATGGGATGTCTTTTACGGAGTTCACTTACCAACTTATTCAGGGTTATGATTTTTACTGGTTGTACAGCAACAAAAATTGCAAACTCCAAATGGGAGGAAGCGACCAGTGGGGAAATATTGTTACAGGAAGCGAACTAATCAGAAGAAAAGCCGGTGGCGAGGCTTTTGCATTTACCTGCCCGCTCATTAAAAAAGCGGATGGAGGAAAATTCGGTAAGTCAGAAAAAGGCAATGTGTGGTTAGATGCTGAAAAAACCAGCCCTTTTCAGTTTTATCAATTTTGGCTCAATGCGTCGGATGTAGATGCTGCACAATGGATCAAGATATTTACATTTCTTTCCAAAGAAATGATTGATGGGCTGATTGCATCTCATGAAAAAAATGCAGCTGACAGATTATTACAAAAAAAGTTGGCGAAGGAACTCACCTTGTTTGTTCATGGGGAAGCCGAATACGAAAAAGCGATTGAAACTACGGAGAAATTGTTTGCTACACAACATGCTGCTGCTGATAGTTTGAGTGAAGATGACCTCAACAATATGGAAGGTATTGTGAAAAGTACTTTTTCAAAAAATAGTATTCAGGAAGGTATTGATGTAGTAAGCTTGCTTGCAGAAACAGGTATCTTTCCAAGTAAAGGAGAAGCCCGCAGAACCATACAGGGCGGAGGTGTGAGCATCAACAGGAAAAAAGTAGAGGGTCCTGATTTTACTGTAAATAGCAGCATTTTATTACATGAGCAATACTTGCTGGTTCAAAAAGGAAAGAAAAATTATTACCTAATACAAGCAGTATAATTCATAATAAAAAGGCATTGCTTTGCGGTGCTTTTTTTATTCGAAAAACACGCTTTTGGGGATCACTGCCCCTGCAGAAACCTCTGGTAAAAAGGTTCTTTCTTTTAGTAAATATCCATTCCCTTTTTCGCAGAAATGTACTTTTAAATTTTCTATACTCAGTGGATTCCCATCTGGTATATCAGCGATATTGCAATGACGGATATCGTGTCCATCAACAATGATCACCAACCCACTTCCAATGGCCTCCATTTTATTGCTGCCTGTGATAAGCATGCCGGTATCTTCTCCCAATCCAATTCCGATGCAAGATGGATTTGCTGCTACGGCTTGAGCCAGTCTTCCAAAGCGCCCTCTTTTTTCAAAATGAGAATCAAAAATTACATCATCCATAAAACCCAGCCCGGTAGTAATTTTCACTTCCCCTTTTAAATGTGCCCTGGTGGCATTGCCTTCATATATCATAGTATTGCTCATGGCCATGGCGCCAGCAGAGGTTCCGGCCACTACAAAATTGGCTTCGTTTTGTAAGCGAAAATGCAACAGATCCAGAAAATCTGTTCCACCAAAAATACTTGAAAGACGTAGTTGATTGCCCCCACTAAACATCACGGCGCCGCATTCTTTTATTCGGGCCATATAATCTTCGTTGCCCACATCGCCTCTGTTGCGAATGTGCATCACACCTACGTTGGTACATCCAATTTTACCGAAAGCATTCATGTAATTATCTCCTACTTCATAGGGTATCATGCTGGCGGTGGTGATCACCTCAATGCGCGACAAGGATCCGCCCGCCTCTTCAACGATTCTTCTGAGAATACCCAGTTCAAAAAAATTAAGGTTGTTTCTTGTGATCTCGCCTTTTTCTAAATCGGTTCCTTTGTCTTCTGCCCCACCAATGGCTATGAGTTTTCCCTTAGCAAATTGCATGCATTGAATTTTGATATGCCCACAAAATTAAGGGAATTAGCATTGGGTGCGTATTGCTTTTTACGGAATTGTGGCGTTAGAATAATAATAAGTCGGCTATTGCAGCTGCAATTTTTTTGTAAAGCAAAATGATTTGTTTAATTTCCTTTTTTACCAATTACCAAAACAACCATTCAATAGATATGAAAATTGAAGAGATAAAAGTGCTAAGAGGGCCTAATTACTGGAGTGTGCGCCGCAACAAGCTGATACAAATGAAACTGGATTTGGAAGAAATGGAACAGCGGCCCACCAATTCTATCCCGGGTTTTAAAGAACGTTTAGAAAAAATGTTTCCCAGCATGTATGAACATCGTTGTAGCGAAAACAGAGCAGGCGGTTTTTTTCACCGGGTAGAAGAAGGCACCTGGATGGGGCACGTGATTGAACATATAGCTCTAGAAATGCAAACCCTTGCTGGCATGGATACAGGATTTGGCAGAACCAGGGGAACAGGCAAAGAAGGTGAATATTATGTATGTATCAGTTATATGGAAGAAGATGCAGGCGTGTATGCTGCCAAAGCCGCCGTTAACGTAGCCATGGCGCTCGCCAATGACGAACCCTACGATCTGGAAGCCGACATCATGCGGTTAAGAGAAATAAGAGAAGAAACCAGGCTTGGGCCTAGTACAGGCTGCATTGTAGAAGAAGCTGCTAAAAGAGGCATTCCTTGTATCCGGCTTAATAAACACTCATTGGTGCAGCTAGGGTATGGGATTCATCAAAAACGAATCAGGGCCACTATAGCCAGTACCACCAGTAATATTGCGGTAGATATTGCTTGCGATAAGGAAGAAACCAAGGCGCTCCTGGGAGCCGCAGAAATACCTGTACCAAGAGGAACGGTGATCAGAACAGAAGCCGGTCTGGCAGAAGCTGTTGGAAAATATGGCTATCCGTTGGTGATAAAGCCTATCGACGGCAACCATGGTAAGGGCAATACCACCAACATCACCACTTGGGAACAAGCCCTTACTGCTTTTGAAGCAGCGAAATTATATGGCAGGTCTGTGATCATCGAAAAATTTATTACCGGAGTTGACTTCCGCATATTGGTCATCAATTATAAATTTATTTGCGCGGCACTTCGTACACCCGCTTCCGTTGTAGGAGATGGTAAAAGTTCTATTCAAGAATTGATTGAAGAAATCAATAAAGATCCACGCAGAGGTTATGGGCATGAGAAGGTACTCACGCAAATCACCATCGATGGGTTTACCCAAAAAATGTTGGATGAAAAAAATTACACCATAGAATCTGTTCCACCTGCCGGCGAGCTGGTGATGTTGAAACCAACCGCTAATTTATCAACTGGGGGTACCTCTACCGATGTAACTGACGAAGTACACCCTGCAAATATTTTCATGTGCGAACGCATCGCAAAAATTATTGGATTAGACATTTGTGGCATCGATATTATGGCCAGCGATTTGCGCACACCCGTAATAGAAAATGGTGGTGCCATTCTTGAAGTAAACGCTGCTCCCGGTTTTAGAATGCACATAGAACCTTCTGAAGGTCTGCCCAGAAATGTGGCCGAACCGGTGGTAGATATGTTGTTTCCCAAAGGCAGCGCAGGAAGAATTCCCATCATCGCCATCACCGGAACCAACGGTAAAACCACCACTACCCGAATCACAGCGCATATCGCCAAAAGTGCGGGCAAAAAAGTAGGTTATACCACCAGCGATGGGGTGTACATACAAAACCAATTGATGATGAAGGGCGACTGCACAGGGCCCATCAGCTCACAATTTGTACTCAAGGACCCCACTGTAGATTTTGCAATATTGGAATGTGCAAGAGGTGGTATTCTTAAAAATGGACTGGCATTTCAAAATTGCGAAGTAGCCATTGTGACCAACGTAGCGGCAGACCATATGGGTTTGGGGGGCATCAATACGCTGGAACAAATGGCCAAACTAAAAGCGGTGGTGCCTGAAACCGTGTTCCCGCACGGGTATGCGGTGCTAAATGCCGATGATGACCTGGTATTTGCCATGGCAAAAGACCTCAGTTGTAACGTGGCTTTGTTTAGTATGGAAGAAAACAATGCCCGCATTAAAGCGCACTGCAAAAAAGGCGGATTAGCGGCGGTATTTGAAAACGGTTATATCAGTATCCTCAAAGGCACCTGGAAAATCAGGGTAATTCACGTAAAGGACGTGCCAATCACCTTTGAAGGCAAAGCCATGCATAATATTGCCAACTGCTTACCGGCTGTAATGGCAGCTTATTTGTACAGGGATATTACGATCGAAGACATCCGATCAGCGCTGATGTCCTTTGTTCCATCAGCCAACCAAACGCCGGGCAGACTTAATTTTTTCCAATTTAAAAACTTCACTATGCTGGCCGATTTTGCCCACAACCCTCACGGCATGAGGTTGTTGTCAGATTTTATCAGCAAACTAGACTATCCCAAAAAGATAGGGTTGATCAGTGGTACTGGCGACCGAAGAGATGAAGACATCAGGGAACTCGGATTGATATCTGCACAATGTTTTGATGAGATCATCATCCGATGCGACAAAAACCTGCGTGGCAGAACTGCCGATGAAATAATACAATTGCTCAAAGAAGGAATTAAACAACAAAACCCACTTTTACCGGTGATGACGATCGAAAATGAAGGCGAAGCACTGGAATATATTTATGCAAACCAACAGCCGGGTGCATTGTACACCATCATGTGTGATGTGGTATCTGGCGCACTCGATAAAATAAAAGAGTTAAAAAACAGGGAAGAAAATCTTTAAAGTGTTTATACAGGAGCTGATTGAAAATATTTCCCTAAAAGCCCTTGAGTTTAAAAATACTTTTGGAACATTTTTTCACATCCCTTATTTTTGCATTCCCAAATCAAAAAAGGGGTTAGTTTGGGTTATGGTGTAAAGGTAGCACAACAGATTTTGATTCTGTTTGTCTAGGTTCGAATCCTAGTAACCCAACAAAAAGCTTTAGCATTCCCGCTGAAGCTTTTTTTGTATTCGGACTTGACCAATCAGCTCCCTTTGATTTTATTTTTGAATTACTTCTTCCAACACCTTGCCTACATTGCCATTGGGTACCTGTATTTATAAAAAGGCTGCAACAGTGGGTGCCATGTCGGTGATGTAAGTTTTCGCCGCTGTTGGTCATCCACATTTCTCCCGATCGACAGCCACAACCTTCACACGCCGCCTTTGGTGTTGTCAGCAAAAGGCACAACCATCTAGCGCTCACAAAGTATTTGCTATTGGTATGGGAATTCTCCTATAGTTAATAAACGAACGCCACATAAATTAGCGCATGATTTTTCCTTACCCAATAGAATGGCCTCAATATTTCACAGCCACCATCAAAGATCGGTTGCCAATACTTCATGCAGATAAATATAAGAATATCATTACAGATAGCCTGCATTTTATGGTGCAAAATAATCGCATTGAATTCAATGCTTTTGTTGTGTTGAACAACCGCGTACATCTGATATGGCAACCCTTGCCTGGTCATTCATTATTTTTCATTCAGCGATGCTTTATGAAGTTTACGGCACAACAGATAAAATTTGCGCTAAAAGATGACCATAACCTCCTGATGGAAAAATGTAGGGTAAATAAAAAAGACAGGCAATTTCAAATATGGAAAAGAAACCCGCAAAGCGTAGAACTAAGTTCTCAACAGGTTTTTCTCCAAAAGCTTGAATACATTCATTACAATCCTGTTAAAGCAAGTTTATCACTGTACCCGGAGTCTTATCCTTATTCATCTGCATCTTTTTATGAAACAGGTGTAGATCACGCTAAAATGTTAACCCATTATACGGGTTGAAAATAGGAAACAAGACAGACTCTAATGGTTGATTTTGTTGGTGAGAACACCAACAAAGGCGTGTGCTGGT
>Ga0105049_10004483_pt1 | contig 16366 bp, 14 predicted proteins | sample MAT06_FD_78087 | JGI IMG/M metagenome (GOLD analysis project Ga0105049, IMG submission 78087) | Freshwater microbial communities from Lake Fryxell liftoff mats and glacier meltwater in Antarctica - MAT-06 | ecosystem: Environmental > Aquatic > Freshwater > Ice > Liftoff microbial mat | place... | reverse complement strand
GGTGTACGCCAGCGCGTTGTATGTCAGAATGGCGAACCACACGCGCGGTGCATCACGCGTGTGTTGATCGGACGGTATCAGCCGCAAGCGACACGGATGATTGGCGGCAAGTGGGAATGATGGTGGCAGCGGTGATGGCAGCGGTGATGGCCGCGGTGATGGCCGCGGTGATGGCCGCGGTGATGAACTCGCCACTATGCCCCACCCGCCACGCTCGCGCCGGTCGCCGCGCAAAGCTGGTCAACGCGCTCCGCCACACACCGTGCAATCGTCTTCCACGTGGGTATCGACTCTGCATGCGTGCGGGCTGCCTGAGCGCGCACACTGTGTCCTGATTCATTGCACGCTTCGCGCAACGCCATACCAAGTTCGAGTCCGCTCATCATTCCGTTCGCGCCGCAGTTCACCATCCACGCGCCCGTCCCATCCAGCAGCGCGGTCGCGTCAGTCGAAGCGGGAACGATCAACGGTCGCCCGCATGCCAACGCGATCTGCCACACACTCATTGCCACCGCACCCGGCGCCACCACCACATCCGCCGATCGAATCAGACTTGGCAGCATATCATCGCCGCATTCAGTGATCAGTACTCCGACCGTGAGCCCGGGCCCGAGTCTCCCCTCGCGCATCCGTTGCTGCATCGACTCCGCCCACGCGGCAACCACGCCGCCGGCGTCAGCCGGAACAAGCAACTGCAGGCGCACCGGACTCTCCGCCAAGACCGCACGCTGCCACACTCGCAGCACAAGGTCGGCGGGCGCGATGTCGCTTTCGTCACACACAGGCAGCAACACGACTGTACTCACGCCAGGCGGAGGCGCAAAGCGCGCAGCGTCCGGTGTCTCAACGTCGGCGAGTGTCCCAAATGGCATGACCCACAATCGAGACTCCTCGACACCGCTCGTAACACATGCGTGATAGGCAGCGCGATGCGGCACCCACACGGCGTCGGCAGCGCATAGCGCCACAATGAGTGCGTCCGGCACGCGCTGACGCACGCGATCGCCAGTGCACACGATCCACGCGCCAGCAGTCGGCTTGCCGGGCGTCGAGACATCGTGTCGCGACAGCCACGTCATCGTGACGTCGTTCGCGGTCGCTCCAGCACTCGCCCCAGCGCTCGCTGTCGATACCGCTCTCGCCCACAGCTTGGACACTGGCAGACCGTGAGACGGACGCTGCAATGGTCGTGGCGACGGTCGTACGCGCACCGCTGCCCCCAATTCATCCACAAGTGCGGTGAGCAATGGTTCAACGCCAACGGCAGACGTGCCCGTACGGAACACATCTGCATGGATGAGCAGTGATTCGTACAGTGTGGGTCGCGATGGCGCAAAGCCGCACGGTGTTTGGTCCGCCATGGGTGCAGGCGAACGCGAAATCGTCTGCGCGATGTCATGTAGTCGGTCGGCCATCGCCACCGCCGCGCGACTCCAGGGCCACAGCGCCACCATATCCTGTCGCGCACGCGCACCGATCGCGCGCCTCAACGCAGGGTGGGCATGCACCCAACGCAACTTCGACACGAGGTCGGCCACATTCGGCGACGCCCACCGCTGGCTGCAGTACACCGTCGCATCAGGAGCCGCTGCGGCAACGAGGCCATCACTGTCAACCAAAAGGCTATTCTCGTCGTTCATGAACTCAAGATGCGCACTCCATCGAGTGGCAATCACCGGCACGCCTGATGCCATCGCTTCCATGAAAGGACGTCCCCACCCTTCACCGCGGGTCGGCGCGACAAATACATCGGCCGTCGTGTAAAGCGACGGCATCGCGTCCGCGGGCAAGTCGTCGCCCAGAATCACGATGGGGGCGACATCGGCACGAGTGCGACCGCATGCGTCGCGCAGAAACGCGTCGATACGGTCGTCGACTGCGCGTGCTGGCTCGTCGGTGGCGTCGATGCGCTTGGCGTGCGTTCGCAACAGCAGCGTGACATCGTCGGACGCTGAAAAGGCGTCAGCCCACGCGCGCAGCAGCACGTCCCAACCTTTCCGCGCGCGCCACTCGAACACGGACAGAAACACGGTACCTCGAAGCCCCCTGATCCGCAGCGGCGCCACGTCCGGCCGATACAAATTGCTATCAATCCCACCCGGGACCAAGTGCAGCGGAACGCGAACGCCAGCGCGACGGAAGGTCTCCCGATTGAACTCGCTGGGGACCCACAGCTCGTCCATCTCGTTGCATCGCGCGACCCAATTGGGCGGAAGCGAATCCGTCTCGAACATGGTGCGCCCAACAACGTACCCAGCCTGTGGGACCGGAACAAAGCCGTCGGCCAGGTAGTGCTGAATGACGACGTACGGCGCCCCGACCGCGCGCGCGCGCTGCCGCTCGAGGACGTCGCGCATTGGCACTGGAAGCTGATCTCGGAAACTCGGATCAAGCGCAGCTTTGGCCCGAAGCGCGACCGGAACGCCCAACTCTTCGAGCGCGACTAGTAGACCACGCCCTTCATCGGCGTAGCCCGTCGGCTCGAAAACGGGACCTACCCAGACGCAGTTTGGAAAGTCGCTCATGCTCCATAAAGTTGACGTCAGCGAACACACCAAATTGCAACTGGCATGCCACTCAGCGCTGATACGTAAGTGCCTCATCTACAACGATTTGGCTTTCTGGCGTGGCTCAGGGCCATCACCCAACCGGCAATTTCCACCGGTCTCGCCCCACCCGGACCACTCGGCAATTCCTTCCGTGTCGAAGGACAGCTTCTTCCGGATTCCTCGCGAATATCGCGGAATGCAAATTCGTAAGTGCATATGGTGAAACGATTTAAACACTGGCACAGATCGTGATAAGAGGACGACCAGTGCGTTCCGCATCCTTCACCCTGCGCCATCCGGTTCATGACCACCAGCTTCGCCACACCTCAAGCGGCCCCGACGACGATCCCCAGCGCGCAGCTGATCGCTGATGGCATCCCTCGCTTCCAGATTCCAGCATGCCCCGACGACCCGCTTTGGGGCGCGGCCGCTGAGTGCGAAGCCAATGGCGGAGTCTCAGCCGAGATTCGGGCGTTTCTGGATACGCAGCTGGAGACTGGCGACGTGCTGCTTGACCTGGCGCCGGGCTTTGGGTTCGTCGCGCTCAGCGCCACGACAGCGGTTGGCGGAATGCCGACGGTGTTCGTCGGCGGGCTCTCCGAGCCTCGTCTGCTCGCATTGCAGGACGCGGCGGTCGAAGTGGGCGGGTGGCTCGAATCAATAGATGCCGACGGCAGTATCGATCTCGTTGAACTGCTCGACACACGCCTCGATACCGAAGGGCGCGTCTTCCTGCATGTCTCAACCGACGACGTCGCCGACATAACCAGCCGTCTACAGCCACTCATCGAGCAGAAGCGCGTCCTCGCCATCTGCATCCCCGACGCCCATGTCGCCGACGACTGGGCGCGCGCTCATCGCGCGCTGAACGATGCCGGCATGACGCCGTGCGTGCTCGTCGAGCAAGATGGTGAGCCGGTGATGGTCCGCGTCACAGGCACACCGTTCTCTCCGGTGATTGCGCTGCCCTCGGAGTTCGCCGAAAGTGCATCGGACGACGCACTCGAGTCAGCAGCGTCAACGCTGGAACACGTGAACCAAGAACAGAACGTTGACGTGAACATCGATCTCGTCGACGATCTGTTCCCGGCGCCGCGTTCTGCGAAATCGGTGACCATCACGCCCGACTACGCATCCGGGGCGGCGGCGGAAGCGTCTGCCTGGAACGCACTACGCGACGGACTGTCATTCATCTCCTCGCATTCACGCACGGGATATGGCGTCACGGGCGCGCACCTGTTGCGCGCGATGCAGCAGCGTGGGGTACCAGTGGCGTTCTTCCCGCTCGGGGCTGTTGATCGCACGCTCGCCGACAACGCGCAGCTGCATCAGGCCGTGAACCTGCAGGACGCATATCGCCCGGATGTGCCGAGCGTGCGTCTGTCGCAGCAGTTTGACCTGGCGCTGCACGTCGGCCACGGTGCACACGTCGCCTATACGATTTTCGAGCTCGACACGTTCACACCACGCGAGCGGCATCACCTCGCAAGTCAGGACGCGATCTTCATCTGCTCCGACTGGGCACGACAGGTGTGTCTCAACAACGGCCTGACGGAAACCCCGCTCCACATCGTGCCACTTGGCGTCGATCGTAGGCTCTTCAACGAGAAGGTCGAAGCAAAAAGTCGTAGGTCGACCGAAACGGTGTTCCTGCAGGTTGGCAAACTCGAGCCGCGCAAAGGACAGCTCGACCTGTTGCGTGCATTCGAAACGGCATTCACAGTGAAGGACAATGTGCGGCTGGTGTTGTCGTGCGGGAATCCGTTTGTATCGAAGGCGGATCTCGAAACGATGCTTCGTCCGTTCAAGCAATCGCCGCTGGCGTCGCGCATCACGCTGCTCACCGCTGAACTCCCCACACAGAAAGATGTCGCTCAACTGATGGCGGCGGCCGATTGCGGTGTGTTTGCTGCACGCGCCGAAGGGTGGAATCTCGAAGCACTCGAGATGCTCTCAATGGGCAAGACCGTAATCGCCACCGACTACTCGGCGCATACGGAGTTCATGAATGCATCGAACTCGCGATTGATTGCGATCGACAGCACTGAAGTGGCGTTTCCGGGAAAACATCCAGGGCACTGGGCGTCGTGGGGCACGCGTCAACACGATCAACTTGTGACACATCTCCGGGAAGTGCACGCTGAGAAGCAGGGCGGAACGCTTGCAGTCAACGCCACCGGCATCGCGACGGCGCAGACGTTCAGCTGGGAAACATCGGCTGATGCGCTTATCCGCTCCCTTTACGCTATCGCGTGAGTGTCGTGAGGACTCCAGCGCGGCAACGTCGATGTCCAGTCACGTGGACAGTTGGACAGGCGGTGTAACGCATGAGTCAAGGCGTCGCGCCGCTGTTGCGCATCGGTATCCTGACGCACAATGCGCTGCACCATACCAAACGGTGCATCGCCTCGTTGCAGGCGCATACGAGTGTGCCGTGGTGCGCGGCAATCCTCGACAATGCGTCAACCGATGCGACGCCTCAATGGCTTTCGGCGCTGAACGACCCGCGCATCGCTGTGGAACTTGGCGCCGACAATCTCGGCGTTGGCGGCGGGCGCAATTGGTTGCTGCAGCAGCTCGTGCCGTCGTTGCAGGATGATGAACTGCTTGTGTTCCTCGACAATGACATTGAAGTTGGCGAAGGATGGGCACAGCCGTTCGTCGATGCCTTCGCTGAACGCCCGCGTTTAGGCGTCGCTGGTCGGTGGGCGTTCTCGATGCACGTGCACGAATCGTGGCGGGATATTCTGCCGGAGCACAACAGCAATGCCGGCCCGGTCGACACCGTGCAGGGGTGTTGCTTCTGGGTCCGCGGTGCCACGGCTCGCGCTGTCGGCACCTTCGACGAGTCCCTCGGACGCTTCTGGCACGAAGACGACGACTACTGCATCCGCGCGCTCCATGCGGGGTGGGATGTACGTCGTGTGCGCAGTGCGAACATCACGCACCACGAGCACGGTTCCGGAGTGGCGCTCAAGCCCGAGCGCATCGCGGGCTCGCTGGCGAATCAGGCGCATCTCGTGCGCAAGTGGCGTGCAATGGGTGCGATCGACTCACACGGCGAGCCGCGTCGCCCTGTCGCGGATGAAACGCTGCCGCTGCGGCAACAGCTGGGTGATCGGCTGTTGCGTGGCCGCCCGTTGCTGCGCACCGAGCTCAGTGGTGCTATCCAAGATGCGACGACGCTCCTCCGTGCGGAAGTGAGTGACGAACGCGCCGCCATTCTCGCGTCGCCTGCAGCGCGCATGCTGTTGAGCGACGCGACCGTGCACGAGACGGGAGAAGCGCAACGCCGCGCGATTGTCGCGCTTGCTCGCATCGCAACGCTGCTCACACAACGTCGGATCGCGAGTCACGCCGACGCTCCCGCGCCAACTGCGGGGCGCGCGTTCAGTGGGGTCTGCAATCCGTCGGCGTGGGATGATCCGCGTTGGGCCGAGACCTATCGTGCGCACTTCCGCGACAATGCGGGTGCAGATTTCTACACGCGCAGTGAAGTTGCTTGGCGGGATGGACAACTCCTGCATGCACTACGTGTGATGAATGCGCTGCCAAAGTCTGCGCGTGTGCTGGTGGTCGGGCACGCGAGCGAACGGATCATCGCGGCGCTCACGCATGTGGCGTCACACGTGGTCGTGCTCGATCACCAAGTGGCGACTGTCGAACTCATTGCCGGTAGTGCAACACGCACGTTAGGTGACGCGCGGTTGCTGACCGGTGTCTGGTCGGCGGCGCGTTCGATGCGTGATGAACGCTTTGATGTGGTCCTCTGTCCGAATGCATCGCGCTACGCGCCGCCGTCGGGGTTCGACGGCTTGGTCGCGACGCTCTCGGGCTTGACCAGGACCGGTGGACACGTAGGCGTTGGCGCATCGGTGCGAATCTCGGGGCCCGCGACCGGTCGCTGGCTCGAGCGCGAGCTGCTTGCGGACGATGCGCGCCTGGCCCGACACGGATTGCGTCGGATCGGAAAGTTCGATGGCAGTGTGGCGGACGAAACACTGTTGGCCGCAGTGCCAGCTGATGAAAACGCGCATTGGCGTCCGCGTCTGTCGCGCAATGTGGCTCCGCACTGTACCACGCTGGCAGCGCTCGTCTGCCGACGTACCGAATAGCGTTTTGAATCGCGTCTGTAAGTCACCAGGAACGGTAGCCCCGAATCGAAACGGATGATCCAGTGAAGATTCTTTACATCGCATTCGCCGGCACCGATCAAAGCGGTGTGCATCGCAAACTCGCCGAGCAGGTGACGTCACTTCGCACCTGCGGGGAGGAGGTGGAGTGCATCGTATTCGCCGATACGCGCGTCGCCCCTGCCCCGGTGAACGCGCCGTATCGACTCGTGGACGTTCAGGGGGGCGGCTTTGGTGCGGCGAGTCGTTCGCTCGCCTTCCATGCCTGCTGGGAAGTGGTCGATCAGTTCAAGCCCGATGTCGTCTACATGCGCTATCCGATGTACGATGGCCACGTGCTGCGCTTCCTGCAGGAGGCGCCACCGGTCGTGTTCGAACTGCAGACGATCTTCAAGAACGAAGTGCCGCCGCCGGTGGCCGAGTTTGAGCAAAGCTGGGCCACGCGTGTGTTGCCGAGGGCGGCGGGGCTGGTCGCCGTCACCAACGAGATCCTCGAGTACGAAACGGCGCGTGCGCAGTGGGCGATTCCCGGCATTGTCATGCCCAATGGCGCAGACCCGAAGACCATTCCGTTCACCACGCCCGCACTGGCGCCTGGTCGCGTAGACCTGTTGTGTGTTGCGTCGTTCTTTCCGTGGCACGGCGTCGATCGGCTGCTGGTCGGCATGGCCGCCGAGCCGGAGGTGCAGGATGTGCATCTCCACCTCGTCGGCGATGGACCAACCATCCCCGATCTCCGCGCGCTCGTGAACGACGCCGGCTTGCAGGAGCGTGTGCACTTTCACGGTCACGTCCCAACCCGCGAACTGGGGCAGTGGTACCCCAAGGCGCACGTCGCAATCGGCTCGCTCGCCCCGCATCGCGTCGGGTTGCGCGAACTCGCAGCGTTGAAGCATCGTGAGTATGCATTCCGCGGCCTTCCCATTGTGCTCGCCGGCGGAGATGCAGACTTTCCGGCGACACTGCCGTGGGTGCGTCAGATTGCAGCCGATGACTCACCGGTGTCGCCGCGTATGTTGCGTGCACTCGCGCACGCATGGAGCGCGGAAGCACGTCGCAAACAGATTCGCCTGTGGGCAGAATCGCATCTCGCGTGGAGCGTCAAGATTCCCAGACTCATCGAGTTCCTGAAGGCAGTGGCCGCGCGGGGCGCGCCCAACTCGCAGAGGGCCGCGTGAAGATTGTCACGATCCTTGGCGCCCGTCCCCAGTTCATCAAGGCGGCACCAGTCTCCCGCGCGCTGCGTCGTACGCACGTCGAAATTCTGGTGCACACCGGGCAGCACTACGACGCGATGATGTCGGATGTGTTCTTCAGTGAACTTGGGATTCCGGCACCCGACATCACGCTCAACGTCGGCTCGGCGCCCCACGGGGCGCAGACCGGACGCATGCTCGAAGGGATCGAAACCGTGCTGCTGCGCGAGCAACCCGATGCCGTGCTGGTGTACGGCGATACGAACTCTACGCTCGCCGGTGCACTCGCCGCGGCGAAGCTCTGCATTCCAATCGTGCACGTTGAAGCTGGCCTGCGGAGCTTTGTGCGCGACATGCCGGAAGAGATCAATCGCGTCCTCACCGACCGACTCAGCACGCTCTGCTGCTGTCCGAGTGAAACAGCGCGGGAGCATCTCGCCGCAGAAGGGATCACCGGTGGCGTCACCGTGGTCGGTGATGTGATGCTCGACGCACTGACCGATACAGCGGCGCGTGTGGCCAACGATCCGGCACGACTCACTGCACTTGGCGTTGAGCCTTCGCGCTATCTATTGGCAACGGTGCATCGCGCCGCCAACACAGACGATGTCGTGCGGCTCCGCGCGATCATCGGCGCACTCGGCGCCGCCGCAGAGCCTGTGCTCTGGCCCATGCATCCGCGCACGCAACACATCCTCGCTCGCGAAGGCATCGCGCTACCGGCCAACATCCGCTCCGTCGAACCGTTCGGCTATCTCGATCTTGTCACGGCGCTACAGCATGCGCGAGCTGCAGTCACCGATTCCGGCGGGCTGCAGAAAGAAGCGTACTGGCTGGGCGTGCCCTGCGTGACGCTGCGCGACGAAACGGAGTGGACAGAGACCGTCGCGAGTGGGTGGAATGTGCTCGCGGATGCGGACGCCGACCGAATTCTCGCAGGAGTTCGAGGCGCGGGGCCGTCGGGCGCGGCACGCGATGCGTACGGCATCGTGGGGGCGGCTGAGCGCGTCGTTGCGGCGATGGAGCAGCGGTTCGAGTAAAGGCAACCGCCTTCTCTCGCGAGAAATGTTTTTGGCGGGCTCCGCTCAGAGGCCAGCACCCACCAATTCCACGACCTTCGCCACAACGCTGCCCCAGTCGCGCGACGCTTTCGGTCGCACAAGCGTCATGCTCGGGTACCAGGGCGTGCTTTCCCCCGTGAGCCCCCAGCGCCAGTCGGGGACGTGCTGCAGCATCACCCAGGTGCGCACACCCATCGCGCCCGCGAGATGCGCGATCCCCGTGTCGGTTGTGACCAAGCCATCGAGCTGCGCGAGCAGAGCCGCAGTGGTGGCCCAGTCGCGCAGCGGCGGCAGTTGGTGCACCCCCGCCAACCGTTCCTGAGTCGCAGCGTCAATCGTGCCCTGTTGCAGCGACACCCACGACACGTCCGGTATCGCGAGGAGAGTTGGCAGGAGCGCGGGATCGAGGTCCCGGGTGACACGCCCGGCAAATGCGGGGTTGCCGGCCCAGACCAAGCCTAAACGGCGCTCCCCAGGCGCTGGCGCCGAGAGCGCCGGGGCTGCAACCCCAGTGGGCGCGTTCAAGTACGGCACGGTGCCGCCGAGGACGTCGTCTCCGAGTTGCAGCACATGTGGCACCGACAGCAACGGCACGTGCCAGTCAGTCTCGGGTGGATTCCCCCGGGCGATTGCATCTATACCATTATAAGCCAGTAAGGAGACAGCATCGGAGTGGCATTCGACCACTATGCGACTTGGAGAACGATCTTCGAGCGTTCGTAAGAATCGGAGGAACTGAAACTGGTCCCCGACACCCTGTTCGGCGGTCACCAGAATCGATGAGCCGGTGAGCATTTCACCGGTCCATGGGCGCGCCGACGTCTGCGGAACGGGTCGAGGTCTCGACTCAAAGAGCCGCCATCCCTCAGCAGTCGCGCCCCCCAAAAGCGTTGTGTACGCGCGCTGGAGCAGGGTGGGCGGATGCCCGCGACGCACCGTATCGGCCATGTCGAGCCAGCGCAGTGCGCCTTTCCGGTCGCCCATGTCGTGCCGGATCTGGGCCGCCGTCAGCAGGTGGGCTGGATGCGTGGTCGAAGACACCAGTGCGCGTTGAATGAGAGGCCACGCCTCGGCGGCACGACCAAGTGCACGCTTGGCACCGGCAAGCGCTGCGAGTGCGGCGGGGTCTGTGGGGAGCGCCTTGACGACCATTGCGAAGCACTCGGCGGCTTCTTCTGAAGCCCCTGCGTCGAGCAGCGCGGCACCCAGCCCGTATCGCTGCTTCGGATCGCCCGGAAGTGATGTATGGAAGGCGGTAAGCAGCACGGCCCGTGAGGCGATCGTGTTGCCAGCTAAGCGATGGGCGTTGGCGAGCATCAACGCGATCGCGCTTTCGCGGGGCGCGGCCTCGAGGGCCCGTGTGAAGGCCGCCGCAGCACGGGAATACTCCCCACGCTCCAGCGCCGCTTCGCCTTCGGTCAGGCATTCTACCAGAGCATCCATGGCCCAAAATACGCGTTCACCATTGCGTTTTGCGAGAGTGTAACCACTTCCGTGACGGTGATTTCCGCCCCTGTAAGGGCCTGAAATTTCTTCCGATTGAAACGCTCAAGTTCTGTCCCGCGGGGACGAGACTGTCTTTCGACCGCGATCCGGTATTCGGGTTCGGGCGAGGCACGGATGCCTCATTTCAACATCATGGAGGATAGTCCCAATGCGTATCAACACGAACGTCGGCGCTCTTAACGCCACCAAGAACATCTTCATCAACAACATGGCGACGAACGCCAGCATGGGAAAGTTGAGCTCAGGTCTCCGTATCAGCCGTGCGGCTGATGACGCGGCCGGCCTCTCCATCGCCAACAAGCTGCGTACCCAGGGCCGTTCGTTGACGCAGGCCTCGAGCAACGCCGAGCAGGGCACGGCGATGCTTCAGATCGCTGAAGGTGCAGCATCGACGATTCAGAAGATCATCGAGCGTCAGAAGGAACTGATCACGCAGGCAACGTCGGTCGGTAACAACAGCACCGTGACGGGCACGTTGATGACGGAAGTCACGACGCTCCAGACCGAAGCGGCGCGTGTGCAGGGTGCGTCGAGTTTCCAGGGCGCGAACGTGTTTGCTTCGCTCGTCTTCCAGGTCAACGACTCCGCGACCAGCGGCACGGTGACGGTTAACAGCTCTCTTACGCTGACCGCGCTGACAGCGTCGTCGTCGCTCGCCGACGCCGACACCGCGCTCGACAATGTCAACTCCGTGCTCGCCACGATCGGTGCCGGCCAGAACGTGCTCGACTACACGGTGCAGAACTTGAAGGCGACGGTCGTCAACATCCGCGCCGCCGAGTCGGTCATTCGCGACGTCGATATGGCGGACGAAATGGCCAACTTCACGAAGAACAATATCCTGAAGCAGGCGGCCGAAGCGATGCTTTCGCAGGCGAACCAGGGTAGTCAGAGCGTGTTGCAGCTCTTGCGCTAAACGTAAAGCACGACGAGCACGAGTAACCCCGGAGTCGGCATTACGCCGGCTCCGGGGTTGTGTCCTACGCAGTAGTGGAGGAGGAAAGCGTCATGGAGACGACCCGTACCATCACAAACGTTCAGGGTATCAGCAGCGGCATCCAGTGGAACGACATCGTCGATGCGACGATCAAGGCCGACGAAGCGCGCACCCTGAAGCCACTCACCGATCGGATGGATGCGCAGGCCAAGGCAAAGGACGCCTGGAGCTCGTTCACCGCATTGGTCCGGACATTGAACGACGCCGCGCGCGTGGTTCGTCGCGCCGGACTTGGTGGCTATACCGCAACGGTGCCACCGAGCCCGACGACGTCACGTACGCTTCTGACCGCGGCCACCACGCTGGCCGCCGCGCCCGGGCGTTATCGCGTCGAGGTGCAGCAGCTCGCCGACACCGCGAAGCTGGGCGGCAACTCTGTGGCGAACACCGCGACCGCACTCAATATCACGGGTGGTCTGACGCTGAACGGCGCGGCGATTTCCGTAGTCGCGACCGACACGCTATCCGATGTCCGCGACAAGATCAACGCGGCCAACAGCGGCGGTTCGGCCACCGGAGTCACCGCAAGCATCATCAGCGAAGGCACCACCGGCGGACGCCTTGTCCTCACGCGCGACACCAGCGGCTCGTCGGGCATCACGCTGGTCGACGGCACCGGCGGATTGTCGCGCGAACTCGGGTTCACCGACTCGCGGACCAAGCCCATTTCGTCGGCGGTACAGGCGGCGGCAATGGCGTTGGGACTGTCGGTGTCGCCGCAGCCGGCGACCATTCGGGTCGGCAATCAGGTGATCAGTGCCGATCTCTCCATCGATTCCATTTCCGCTATCGCGGCCCGCATCAACGCGGCCGGTGGGTCGGCGTCGGTGGAGTCGGAGGATTACGGTGGACAAACGCGCTATCGCCTCGTGGCCGATGGCAATGTCACCGCCGATCCGAATGACAGCGGCAGCCAGGCCGTGATTACCGCGCTGGGGTTTGGCGCCGGCACGACGGGTACGGTGCGACAGGCGGTGTCCAGCGGGGCGTACACCGACGGCAGTAACGTCGTTGCCACGTCGGCCACGTTGCTGGCCGGTCTCAAAGTCGATGGGGTCGCGACGGGGCTCGCCGCCGGTGATGCGGTCAACATCCGCGGGATGCGTGGTGATGGTACTGCGGTCACGATCGGACTCGTTGTCGGCGCAGCCGACACGATGCAAACGCTGCTCGACAAGATCAACGATGCCACGACCGGCTTTGGCGCCGGTGCGCGATCGGCGTCCGCCACCCTCGGGGCCGACGGGAAGATTCGCTTGGTCGATGGCACCGGTGGGACGTCGCGCCTCTCGCTTTCGCTTGCGGTCACGCGCGCTGATGGCTCTTCCGGCAACCTCGGCACGCCGACGACTGCCACCGCCGGGCGATCGCGCGAGCTGCAGAAGGGCGCCGACGCGATCGTCAACATCGATGGTACGCAGCTCACGCGTTCGACGAACGCCATCACCGATGGCATCGCGGGCGTGACGCTCACACTGAGCACAGCCGAACCCGGCACGGCGGTGGATGTGGTCGTCGATCGCGACGTGCAAGGCTCCGTCGACGCCATCACGAAGTTGAAGGACGCCTATAACGCCACGCGCAAATTCCTTGACGAGCAGCGGATCGTCGGCTCGGCGCTTTACGCAAACTCGTCGCTGCGTTCAGTGGTGGATAGCTTCACGCTGTCGCTCCGAACGTCCGTGTCGGCCAACACGAAGTACACGTCACTCGCCGTGAGTGGCTTGGCGCTCGATCGCAACGGACAGCTCCAGCTGGACAGCAGCGTGCTCAAGACGGCGCTGTCGTCCAAGCCCAGCGAGATCGAAGCGCTGTTCGGCTTCTCCGGCGTGGGTGGGGCGTTCGTGGCCGCAACCGATAACGCCACCCGCTTCGGCATCGGTACGATCAGCACGCAAACGCAAACGATTACCGATTCGACGGCGCGACTCAAGCAGCGCGCGGCCGACGCACAGCGGCGCCTGGATGCCAGGCGGGAAGCGCTGGTCGCGCGCTACACGAAGATGGAAACGGTGTTGGCCGGGTTGCAGCGGCAGGCGAGCACGATCAGTGGACTCACCAACTCGCTTAATGGATCCGGCTGACGGTGCCGATACTCCAAACCGGGTTCGGTCCTTCCCTCGTTTCGACTCCAGCCAACGCCTCGATGTCCTACCCCAGTCAGACCTCCAGCTACCGGGAGATGGAACTCCTCTCCGCGTCGCCCGAGCGGCTTGTCGTCATCATGTTCGAACAGCTCGTCGTCAATCTCGAGCGTGCACGCATCGCCATGGAGCGCAACGAGATCGAACTGCGCGTCACGGCACTGCGCCGCGCGCGTGGCTTGCTGGGAGAGCTGCTGGCAACGCTCGACTTTGAAAAAGGTGGAAAGCTCGCCACGCAGCTCGCCGACCTGTATCAGTTCATGCTCTATGAGCTGGTGGACGTTGGTACCCGCGGCGATCTGAAGGTGATGCGCAAGCTCGTCTCGATAGCCTCCCATCTGCGCGACGGTTTCATCGGCGCCGCGCAGCAGACGCATGCACTTCAAAAGTCAGCGTGATCTGATGAACACGCGCTCGTCAGTCCGCATTCCTCGCGCCGTCCGCCTTCCCGCGGCCGAGCGCGCGCACGCTGCGCGTGAGGCGTTGGCGATCTGTGAATCGGCTGAAGCTTTGGCGAGGGCCGCCGACGATTCGCTCAGCGTCGACGACGACCGGCTCTTCAGTCTGCTGGAACAACGAGAGCAGCTCCTCGCTGATCTGGCTGAACACGTGGTCTCCCTTCGCCTCGAACGTCCGACGGCCGATAGTCAGCTGTTCGCAGCGACGGAACGGGCGGTCGACGAAGCCGATGCACTGGTGACCGACGTGTGTACCGCGTTGAACAAGTCGCACGGTGCGACGATGGCGCTGGCGATGCGCGTCTCCGATCGTGCCGACGCGCTGCGGGCAGAGCTCGCCGCCGTGCAACAAGCCGGGAGTGCAAGGATCGGATATGGGGTGCTTCCGACCTCACATCAGCTGGACAATCTCGGATGAACAGCCGTCCCGGTGACTCGTTCGGCGCGCTGCTCAGCGAAAAGCTCGCCGAGCTCGAGGCGGCGGAAGGCGAGTCCCATCTCTTCGCCGAAGAGACGGCGCTCGACCGGTTGCGACTGGATGCACAGCAGTCCGTTCTCGCCAGTGAGGGCGGGCCGCTCCCACGGCAGGGGCATCAGGCATACCTGGTGCCGATGGAATTGCCACGAGAAGAGGGGCGGAGGCATCTCAGCCTTCTGGGGTGAAGTGGGGCAGGACGGGTGGAGTAGAACGTCTGAGTCACGAGTTTGCAGTTTGAGTTTTGGATTTCCAGTTGGGTAACCAGTCGCGTCGTCAGTACTCACTACTAGTTACTCCTACTCAAAACTCACTACTCAGAAGTTTCACTCGCCCCCTTGCCCTCAAGTTTCGATCCAAAGCTGCCGATAGTTCTACTTAGGAGGAGACCGATGCGAATCAACGGAAGCATTTTCGATCCACTGCGTCCCCAGGCCCCGACACCGGCAGCTAACCCTGCCGCTTCGCGTCCAACCGACCCAGCGGCACAGAACAGCGGCTCCACGCCGGTCAAGTCCGACTCAGTCCAGATCTCGGACGCAGGTCGGTCGATGGCAGGACGGATGGAGCAGGACAGCAAGAGCACATTCGACCCAGAACGGGTCGCGGAACTGCGGACGAAGGTCCTGACGGGCGCCTACAACACGCTCGATGTCGTGGATCAAGTCGCGCGCCGCATCATCTCTCGCGGTGACCTCTGAGATCCTTGAGATCTCAACGGTTCACCCGCCGACCGGCAAATTGAGGAGAACGGTGTCATGAAGTTTCTCGTGGTGGACGATTCCGCGACCATGCGGCGTATCGTGATCAACTCGCTCCAACGCATCGGCTACAGCGATACCGTCGAAGCGGGCGATGGCCAGGAAGCGCTCGCAAAGTTCGACAGCTCAGTCAAGTTCGTCATCACCGACTGGAACATGCCGAACATGAGTGGCACTGAATTCACGAAAGTGCTCCGTTCCCGTGCCGACGGTGCGCATGTGCCGGTCCTGATGGTGACGGCGCGCTCCGTGAAGGAAGACATCCTCACGGCCATGGAAGCGGGCGTCAACAACTACATCGTGAAGCCGTTCACCCCTGCCGTGCTGAAGGAGAAGATCGACGCTCTCCTCCCAGCCGTTGCGGCGTGAGGACCCTCACAATGACCAGTTCCCGCGCACATGAAGTGCTCTACGAGTCGGAAGCGACGCTGCGCCTCGTCGATCACGAACTGCACGAATTGCGTTCGTCGCCCGACCAACAGCGCCTTCCAGTGCTCTCCGATCTTCCGGGCATCCTCGAGCGCGCCAACTCGCAGATTCTCAGTGTGCTGTCGCGACTGCGCGAAGCGCGTGCCTCGCTACAGAGCTCGGCGTCGGAAAAATTCCAAGCCACGCACGACAAGCTCAAACAAGTCACGTCCGCCACCGAAGATGCCGCGATCAACATCATGGATGCCTGCGATCGTGCATCGCAGATGGTCGATGAACTCGACGCCATCGATGCCGCACCCGAACCGGATCGCATAAAGGCAGCCGAGCTTCGTGGATCGTTGCGCGACGAAATCTTCATGATGATGGGCGCGCTCCAGTTCCAGGACATCACCACGCAGCAGCTCAACCATACGTCGGCGGTGCTGGTCGAAATGGAACAGCGTATGCTCGACGTCGCGAAACTGTTCGACGCCAACGGCGAAGGACTGGAGATGGAAGGACGCGCCTACGACGACATCGACGACGGCACGTTCGACCCCAATGCGACGGTGACAAACGCGGAAGGTCGTCAGGCCCTCGCCGACGAGATCTTCACGCTGACTAAAGCTCCGGCCGCGTAAGATCCCCCGGAGCAAGCGTGGTCAACAAACGGCT
>Ga0105049_10004480_pt1 | contig 16377 bp, 12 predicted proteins | sample MAT06_FD_78087 | JGI IMG/M metagenome (GOLD analysis project Ga0105049, IMG submission 78087) | Freshwater microbial communities from Lake Fryxell liftoff mats and glacier meltwater in Antarctica - MAT-06 | ecosystem: Environmental > Aquatic > Freshwater > Ice > Liftoff microbial mat | place... | reverse complement strand
TAACCATTGGGGCTTGGTGTAATGGCAATGGTCACGCCGGGGTTAATTTTGACCAGCGCATTTTGGAAGGTGAATGGCACGTCCACCTCAAAGTTCCCCACCACACAGACGTTGCCGCTCAGCGTCGCCGAGCCGAGCAGCGAAGATTTGGAGAACTGTGTTCCTGCGCCGATCTGAATTTCGCAGTTGAAATTCGGGTATTTCTGGCAAAGCGTCTGCTCGGGAATGCCGGTGAACGTGGGCGTTTCCTCCTGACAGGGCTGCAAGGGTGGCGTTTGGGCAAACGCTGGTCGGGCTGTTAAGAGTGCAAGCAGGATTAAAAGAAATAGGTTGGCCGGGTTTGAGCGCACCTGACCTGAGCGCAGTCGGAAATTGAGAAAACTGTTCATAAATAAACTGTTTTGGTTGGCGAAAAAATATGGTTTACATTTATCTTAATACATTGAAAATGTGATGGTTATATTTTTTGTCTTTGCGCTGAACGTGGGCATACCCGCCGTTCCGGCGTTTAGGCGGAATGGGCGCAGATGCATTGATAGCAGCCTTATTTTTATGTACGAACGGCATACTTATCCCGAGAAGCGCGCCTCTGGCACAAACCGTGTGGGCGAAAAATTAGCGCATGATGGTAATTTTTTGACTAGAAATCCTTTGCCCGGGACCAATCACTCTGAGAAAATAATATCCGTTTGGATAACTGTTTAAAGGCAATGTGGTGGTTAATGTGCCTTCCGGCATATTTAGGCAGCCAATCAACTGACTAGTCATCGAAAATAACTCAATACGGCAACCAGTAATTGCTGCTTGCTCAAGCACTATGTTGACAGCATCGCTTGTTGGGTTTGGGTAAACCGAAAAGCCCGTCGCCCCACCATGAACCTCCTTCACCGACACACTCCCCAGCGTGTCGCAGGGCGAGCCTTCCCATCCCCAAAGGCGGTAGAAGGGCATATTGGGCAGCAGAAAATTGTTGAACACGGGCAAATGGACACTGTGCTGCTGCACGTTGCAGGCCAGCCCTGGCTCGTTGGGGTTTTCAATGGTGTGGAGGTAACGGGAATTGTAGTTTGACACGCAGCAATATATCTTTTCGTCAGGGGCGAGTTGCAGAGAATAAAATCGAGTTGGCCGACCGTAATCAGCAATAAAGCCGTCATAGCCTGCTACAGGCACTTCAGAATCTATAATATTGGGGGCTTGCAGGTCATATTGGTAGATGCTGTCCCAGCGCGAGACGTACAAAAAGCGCGAGGAGGGCGAAAAGGCTACCCCGCCTGGCTTGCCCCCCAACCCGCTCAGGTCGTATGTTTTGCACACGCGGTCGCTGAACAGGCCGGAGCATCGGTCGAAATGGTAAAGGTCGAAAGAAAAAAATGAAGAATCTGGCCCTATTCCGTGCCAAACATAACGAGCGTACCATTGACCGTCAGGAGAAAAAACCGTTTGACCAAGCCCATAATCATGTGCGCCAATATGTTGTTCCCCATATTTTGCCAAGCCGTTAGGGGTAAGCAAAAAACGATAAAATTTTTCATCCCGAAAATGTGGCGCCATCACCCACCAATCTCTTCCGTTTCCATGTCTTGTAGCAGTTAATTGACCAACTATAAGCGTATCAATTCCAGCGATGTCATCTCTTTGGATAACCTTCCCTAAGCCATTGTTCTGTCCCAAATCGGCAATAGCATATTTTAGTCTGATGTAACCCAAGTTGTTTTCGTCTGGAAGAATTAGGGTTTTGATGTCCCCATATATGTGCACTACTTTTTTAGCACTTCCTGGCAAAGGCAATAGCATGAAACCCTGAATAGCGGGAAACCCCTGCACATAATCAGAATTAGGATAAAAGTTGTCGCCATTTTCCATAACCTCAAAATTTCGGTTGTAGAGGTTCTCCCCATTCGAATAGCACAGCAGCTCTCCGGCCGAATCAGACAGGACTGCGTTTGTCCGTATAAATGGCAGATTTTTATGGATAAAATGGATATCGAGTTCTTCTCCCTCAAAATCTAAGCGGCAGGCTTTGTAGTAACTACTGTCGACGCTGGAAATAGAGCCGCCCAGTAGCCAGTTGTGATCTTCCTTTTGGGCAAAGGCACAGTCGCCCCAAACAGCGATAAAAAGTACTATTAGGTATTTGTCCATGGCATGTGCAACAGAAAAGCCCACAGCAGCGCGAAGATCGTGCTGCTGTGGGTCGGGTGGGTGAGAAAATTATCGGAGGATGGTCAGTTTTTGCGGGGCAGTGCCGTCATTGACGCGCACGAAGTACGTGCCATTGGGATATTGCCCCACAGGTATTGCCGCATTTGTCGTTCCCACCGAGAGTGCTTGTTCCCAAAGCAATTGTCCGGTCAGGCTAAAGAGCGAAAGTCGGCTTTCGGCAACAAGCGGTAGCGCAAACGTTACCTGCGCTTCCTGTGCAGCAGGGTTGGGAAAGACCACGAACCGCTTAGATAGGGTCTGCTCGTTGCGTAGTTGTGTACTTGGGCTACAGTCCATATTCCAAGTCGGCACCCTGTAGCTTTCTTGCATCTGGCGCGCTTCGAACACGGCACTGCCGCCCGTTTGCGGGCAGAGCCCTGCCACGGCATCAATGGCGGACTTTTCGGCCTCGCCAAAATCCCAGTCGTTGGTCGCCATTGCCGTCAGGAGCAGGGAGTTCATGTTTCGCTCGTTGTTTTCCCAATCGTTGACAGAAGATATAGAGGTATTAATTGTCTGCAAATCAGCGAGTTTTTGCGGTACGGCATCCTCTATGATTGCCTCATAGTCTATGATCGTTTGGGTAGTGGCATCTATCTCCGCAGCCTTTGCGGCCCACTGGCTTTGCAACGCAGATATCTGGCCAGGCGCGGCGGTTTCTATTTGGGTTTCCAAGTTGCGGAGCGCGCCGTACTGGGCGGCCAGTGCGGATTGGGCATTATGATATTCAGTGGCGATGCTGGCACCGGGCTCACGCAAGCGGCGCAGCCCATCTTGCACGGCCCACAATTTGTGGATCGTGCCATTCTGTGCAGCAGCAAAAAAGGCGGCCACGTCGGCAGATTGGTTTTGCAGCGCGGGATAGCGCATCAACTTGGCATAGAGGTTTTTTTGGGCTTCCCAATATACCCAAGCATAGGTTGCATCGGTAAGCGGGTTGGCTGCCCAGTGATCGTTGCCCGTCAGTTCGTCGTCGGGACGCCCTTGCAATTCCCCATCAAAAGGCGCGTTCCCACAGTAAGTGCCGTTAGATGCACAAACAGATTCATTGCCCGCGTCATCCAAAAACCAGTCGCCTGGGCTGCCGCCAGTTACAAAGATTTTGTTCAGCCCATTTGGCAAAAGTACAGGGTCAACCGTGTAAAAAACAAATTGCGCAAATTGCCAATTTCCATTATAGTATCCATCCCAAGTGGTTGCTGCGCCGCCCCAGTTGTTGCCCCTGTGGAACTGCGGCGCGTTCTGGCTCACCACCATGTCATAGTAAAGCGCCTCAGTGTGTTGGTTGAAATTGGTATTGTAAATCTCGCAATTGTCGTGCGCCCCGAGCATATAAAGGCCTTTGACCGCTTGATCCAAAATGTTGCAGCAGAGCAGGATGTCATCTGGGGTGTTCTCCACCGAGATAGCGCGCTGGGTTATGTTCGGGCCACCGTTCACGTTGTTGTCCACCACTTGTACGTGCGGAGATTCGGCGACCGAAATGCCAAACAAGAATTGGCTGGTTGGGCCGACAGCGTGGACGGTATTATTCAATACCACACTTTCCGACCTGCACTTGAAAAGATAGATACCTCCCGGTACAGCGATGTTGGGGATATTGGGCGTGGAATGATTGATGGTGTTATGGTTTACAAAGACAAAAGCGTCCTGTACATTTTCGACCGCGATCCCATAAGCCAAAAATGAAGGGTTGATGCTGTTCTGCACCTCAGGGCTGATGGTATTGTCCTCTATCTCAACCTGCCCGTTCCCTATCGGGCCTTGTATGCTTACTCCCGTCGCGGTAAAAGAAGTAAGGATGTTGCGAGAAACAGTGATGTTGTCAGCAAATCCTGTAGTGTGGTTCTTTACTGTCACGCAGTTCACGTTTGCACGAATAGCACAATCTGTGACGGAAAGTGTCCCCTTTGTGTTAAGGGCATTCACGCCTTCATTTCCTTGTATGGCATTGAACCCAGCTGCAGCAATGCCCATAATCGTTACTTCCCGTGCGCCCAATATATCAAAACCCCTTCCCATATTGATCATCGAAACGCCCACCACGTTTATGTCCCAGGCATTGGTGTTAATCCTCATGCCGATAGGCACGTTGCCTGAACCGAAATGGCGGTTGGAGCGGATCAATATATGTGAAGCGCCAGGTCCCACCTCAATACCCATAGTGCCGGTAAAGCGGTTGCCTTGTACGGTATGGTTGAAGATATTTTGCGCGCCAAAAATCGTCAGACAGGGAGTGCCTTTTTCAAAAATGTTGTCGTTGAGCCGAAATTCGGCACTCCCGGCAACGACAATGGGCTTGTTAGCATTTCTAAAATCAGTATTTCGGGCCTTAATAATGGCGCCTGCGGACACTGTTATCCTGTTCCAATCTTGGTTGTTGCAACCCTCGAAAATCATTTGCGCACCGCTTCCTGCATCGTCGTCCACATCCAAGGTGCAACCCGATTGAACTACGATATCTGAATTGGCATTCATCCGCACATCTACCCCTCGGAGCGTCCATGTAAGGTTGTTGTTTACTGTGAAAGTGCCAATTACACGGACACAACCACCCGTTAGATTCAGAAGGGCAGGAACTTGGGAAAGGTTGGGAACACCTACGCCGCTGCCCACGCTGATATTGCAGGCGCATTGCGCATTGGTTTTCAACGGCAAAGCGGCAAAAAAAAGTAACACTGCGATTGATTTAAACTGAACTGTTGAGGAAGATGCCCTCCGCCTGTAAGTGCGGGAATTTTGAGGAAACAGTTGGTTGCCTGCGCATGGCATGGCGTAAATGTGCTTTTTCATTTTTGGAAAAAAGTTTTGGTGAAATAATCGGATGAGATAAATTTAAGTGTTCGTTTGCAAAGGTGCGCCTTGATTACAGATTAGAACAAGGACTAGAAATGCGGTTTCAATACGGGCAGAAACGTCTCACATCGGCATACATTTATTTATTTGCTGCTATCGTTGGCACTGCCGACGTGACGACGTTTAGGAGGCATGATAGGTAGTGGATAGTTAGCACCATTATTATTTATCCGATGCCGCAAGCGGCTGCGCTAAGTTATTGAATCAGTGCGAGATATGAGCACATTGTCTTTCTATTTTTTCCCGGTTCGCCCTAAACCTCCAAATTTTCATCCGCATATCCATTGTCCGTTATAAATCGCTGACAGCCAATATTTCATGTTCGATGTCACGCCCGCTATCCGCTCAAAACGGGACAGAATCTTGCAGGCGAATGCCCCGGACTGTCCGCCGCTCAGGACGGACGGAGAGCAAAGGCCCTGGGCAGAAGATTATCCAGGCCGTTTTAGAATTACCACCATATTCGCTCCCCGGCATCAGTAATGATAAAGGGGCGCTCTTTTTTTTCGCCGTAATTGGGCATAAGGATGAGCAAGGCATTCCTTGGAACATTGGTAAAAATGAGTTCTTTGGTATTCGCACCAGCCTTTTTTATACCAATAGTATTCCATTTATGATCATAATAGGCAAGTTTGTATTTTGCCCCTGCTCTGAATTTTAGATATCCCGGCAGCTCAGTGAGCCGGATCGCCCGGGTTGATACAGTATCCGGTTTCAATTCTATTACCTGCCCATTTCCAGAAGCAACGGGATCGCCAGCAGCAATCAGTTTACCATTTTCATAGTACTTAGGCAGGTAAACAGCTCCTTTGCTCATGTTATTAAAAGTTACAGAGTCCTTTGTCGACTCACCCCACCAAACTGGTTTCCAGCTCCCCCCGTTATAAACGCAGGCATAGACGATCTTGCCAGCCTGACTTTGGCCGTTTAAGGCACAGGCTACGTTGCGTACAGGCCAGTATTCTTGGGTAACATCTTTGTAATTGCATTGTCTTAGAAGCGCATAGGGGGGGATCTCCTCCTGGCGGAGTCGATTGGCCAGCGCGTCGCTTTGAATAGAATATGTAGTTCGGAAGACCTTTCCCGGCTCGCGAACGAAGTCGTGCAGACTGTCGGACTGTGACAGGGCGTCAAAATGGATTGGCTGATTATTCGGATCGAATGCACAGTTTAAAGCGTGCCCCCCGGTCGAAGTAGCCCAATAAGGCACAATATCTACCGTTACGGGCACTCCCAGACTACGCAAAGTGAAGACCACTAGATCAGCGGCGTCTTCACAGGTTCCCTTTTTTCGCTGCAACAATTGCAAAGAGCTTAGTCGAGGCAATGGTTCATCTCTTTTTTCCAGATTGTAGGTACAGGTAAACCAGAGGTTGATATTGCCGACTAAATACCGAATATTTTCGGAGATATTAGCCTTAGGATCAAATAATTTGGAAAACCGTTCGTGGAATTTATCCCGCCAGTCGAACAATGGCTCCACACTTATCCGATAAGGCAGGACGTACTCGCAAAAAGTATTAAAATCACAAAAAGTGGGAGACCAGTATTTAAATGCGGCATCAATGTCGGAGATAAGTCGATTCGCGTGGAAATCATCCATATCGTTGGTCTGGGTAGGAACGGGATGGAGTTTCCCGTATTTGGATTTTAAACCATTGAAGGCATTGATGGCTGAAGAAAACTCGCCGTAAGCCAATTCGTCGAAGGCGATCTTTTTGTTCAAGCTATCGGCCCAGTAGTAGCTTTCGCTTTGGTGGATACGCATATTGGCGATCAAAAAACAGGCGGCCTTGAATTTTAATGAATCGCTCGGCTGGCTGTAATTAGCCAAAACTTTTAAGAATTCAGCTTTGTTTGGATGATCTCCAATGGTAGCAAGCACTTTGGGGGGGATTACGTTTTGTGCAAAAACGGGCGAAATCGTGGCCCATAAAGTAAGCATCAAGATCGCAACGATCAAATTCAAGGTATTTTTCATGCTATTACGAACTTTAAGTAGTTATTGTTTGCCAGAAGGAAGAGAGGTGTTTTGCAAAGAATCCAGTAATATCTTAGCAGCCTTTTTATAGTACGGCGCTTCTCGAGAGATACCTTTGGGCGTCTGTGCCAGTAGTGCTTCTGCCGCTTCAATGCTATGTAGTGTATCCTTTTTACTTTGATAAATTCTCATCAGTGTATAGCGCGGATACATCCGGCTCGGGACCATATTCATAGCTGTAGAACAACGGTTGAGCGCTTCGGAATAATTGCCGAATTTCAAATAACAATTGCTCATTTTTAAATACAAATCGGGATCGGAAGTGAACTGTGCCGCTTTCTCCAACTGTTTGATCGCCGACAAGTATTGCCCTTGTTGGTACAATGCCGTTCCGCATACAAACCGGTAATCTTTTGAACCGCTGACCATTTTTTGCATAGGTTTTAATAAGTCAAGCGCTTCTTTTTCTTTGTGCTGTCTGGAAAATTCGGCAGCAACATTGATCCTTCTTGCAATGATTGCTTTTTTTCCTTGCCAAGCCAACAGAAAAATACTCGAGAACCCCAACAACGCAGCTACTCCTCTGGCTTTTTTTAAATGCAAAGTCAGCTTTAATGGAGAGAAACGATGGCCGACTACTGTATATATACTCAAACCGGCAGTACAAAATATATAGAGCCCAAATACCGGAATTGCGTATTCAACGGAATTAAAAAACGACATGCTGCCGAAGGTAAGTACCCCTGCGTAGGCTGAATGAAATTCGGGGGTTTTTACCGGGGTTATGAGTCCGGCAAAGAGCAAGCTGCCCAAAAAAGCAGCATAAAGCAGCAGCCCGACGATGCCACCTTCTACAAAATTCTGCACGGCATCATTATAAGCAACTTTGATGTATGAAGCGGAATGTTTTTCTTCTTCGCTCGCCTGTCCACTGGCAAAATAAGCCGCCTGAGCCAGATTATAGGTTCTCTCAAAAGAATACAATCCGTGACCAATCAATGGTTTTTCCATTCCGAGGCCGAGGCTAATTTCCCAAACCAGCTTTCTACTATCAGAAGAGGCCCGCTTATAGTTGTATAACAAAGAAATCGAACAACTTATCAATACTATTACAAGGCAGGAAAGGGCGATCAACGCGATTTTATGACGCTTGGCAACAAAGTGCCACAACAGGATATGCCAATTGTATCGGCTGTTCAGAAAACAGATCATTCCCACAGCACTGCCGATAAAAGCCGTCCTACACCGCAGCATCAGCAGAGAAACCAGGATCAAGGGAATCGTTATACGGGCGATGTATTTGACCCCAAAGTGGTCTGCAAACAGGCTGAAAAGAACGAAAGGTAGCGCCATAGCCAAAAACATGGCACTTAGATTCGGATTGGCCAGGCTTCCATACACCGGAAACATATTTCCATAAGGACGGATTAATTGGAAGAATTGCAGCAGGCAGACGATGGTTTCCAAAAAGGCCAGCAAGGTTACTGCTGTTGCTATTTGCCGCCATTGGACTCCGGCGCCGGAAATAAAGATGCACAAAGCCAGGCATAGCAAACAATTGGTCAACAGATAGGCGTAGCCGTAATAAGAAGCCACCGATCCAGAAAAATGGGTTTGACCAACATAATACGAGGTATAAGCCATGAACAAGAGCAGAGGAAGCGCATAGGGAATCGACACAGCCCTGTGCTTAAAAAAGAATAGGGCACTACAGATGACCAACGCTGAGCCCAGTAGGGTAAATGCGTAGTAGGAAAACTCGAAAGGAGATATGTAGAGATCGTTGCTAATCAGGGAAACTCCGGTTAGCGCGAAGATAAGCGTACCGTTTATCCAAGGGATGACGGATTCCCGAAATACCTGCATATGGAAATATTTAATGCAATAATCCTGTTCAATGCTTACTCGCCGGGTCGCCATAAAACCTATACACTTCGGCCTGCAATTTTTCCAGGGTCAGATGGGTATACTTGGCGAGCAGGATGTCTTTGAGCGTATTGGGATAAGCGTATATATGGTACTTTATAAGATTGTCGACGTCTTGCGCGAGCATACGCCTCTTATCATTGTTGTAACTTTTGAGTACGCTGTTTTCATAAGCCTTCTTGACCTTCAGGAATTGTCGAAAGATGTTATATTTATTATTGCTAATAACTTGTTCCGCCGGAGGGGGCGCGATGGTAGAACTATGCAAAGGAGGGTTTTGCGCTACCTGATAATTCAGAGTAAGCCCTTTTTCAAGCAAAAAATCATATACGCGGGCATAGATCAATAAGTCGCAAAAACAATCCCGTTTTTTACCCGGTGAAAATATCGTATAGGATAGCAGATCCAGGTTTTGGATATTACTGATCCTTGTAGTATCCAACATTTTGGACAAAGCCATGTAAGCTGCGCTATCCCTACTACAGTCGATTACAGGGTTTTGACAACAAGCTAGAAATGGCATTGCTGTTAACCAAAAGAGCGGCAGAATTAATTTAATGGTAGACATGTGCTATTAATTTGAATATAACTGCAGATTCAGTTCAACAATCCATAAAAGATTAGCAATTCGCATTTGAAAGAGCGACTTGGCATCTCGAAAGATGGATGCCAAGTCGCATGAGAACATGCAAACTATACCGTCTTACTCCAAATGTGCTAGTGGCAGCGCGAGGACCCGGTATAGAATGGACATACCTCCGGGGCAGTTAAGGGGCGGCTTACAACTTCATTCCCTTTCTTTAGTCGGAATAACATATCTGCCGGTTGGCCGGGGAGACTGCCAAAGTTTGTACCTGTCTGATGTATAATTTTGAAAGGTACTTCTTCAACGCCCGTCGGATTAGGCCGCGCATAAACATATTCTATTTTCCAATCGAGAGTGCCGGCTAGCCCAGCATCTACGCCAGACGGATTTTGAGTATCCAAATGGCAAGAACACGGAAAATAGGCCTCATCAGGATATTCCGAAGCGGTGCCCACAAAGCTATTTACTGTGGTTGTATAAGCCATCCACGTGATATCAGGTAGTGTGTGCCGGGCAAGTAATCCCATTCCAGTAGGCACCAGTACATGTATTGTGATTATCCGGATTTCTTTCCTTGGTAGAGACATTGTAGAAATTTACCGTAGTGGGACCCAGATAAAAGAAACTGTAAAAACCGGCTGAGGGCCGTTTGTAATCGTGTCGTTCATGACAATTGTCTGTATTTTCAATAAACGTGACCGCGTTCGGTTCAATCACGGTAACTACTATTTCCAAATTGGATGTACATGTAGCGCAATCTTGCTGCATACCAGCTATACTGGCTTTAATGGTCATGGTCCCGGGTTTAAAATTGGCCCTGAATTCGGCAAAGTCCACGTCTCCTCCAACGATTTCCCCTTCGGTGCCTGATTGAACGATCTCCCAATTGGCCTGACCACCGCAGATATTTTTTACATATACACGAAAAAATTCACCAATCCCGACTGTGGTTCGTTTTCTTTCATCCGCTCCATTGGGCTGAACCGTCAGAACCATCAGCTCTGGACAGGCATGTTGATTGCCATTGGTGGGATCATGATCGATGTCAATCTCGTCGCCGTTCAAGTCCCAGAAATCGTCCCACCAGTCCCACCAGTCGTCCCAGTCTTGATCCACATGATTGTCGTCCCAGTCATCATCCCAGTCGTCCTCATCATCATGTTCCCCATTATCTCCATCCAGTTCGTTGTTATCCCCGGGGTCGCCGTCGATATCATCGGGCGGCCAAGGTACCCCGGGGTTAGTATCCCAGTGCCAATCGCCATTGTCATCTTCCCAGCCGTACCAATGCGTTCCGTTTTGATCCGTAACATGCTTCCATCCGTCTCCTTCATCATGCGTAATTTCGTAACCTTGGGCCAATAGCAGGTTGCTGTTCGGGTTAATAAAACATATTAAGCCGACTATAACTATGCGGATGATTTTTTTCATAGTTTGATCAATTTTAAGGTTCTGAAATCGTTGTTGAACAACAAGTTAACAAAGTAAGTGCCCGGAGCAAGCTCGGCTTGCAAGGGGTAGATATAGGACCCCTGCGGCAACTCGGCTTTGCTACTTTGGTATACGACCCGGCCATTTACATCGGCGATGGCTATCCGGCAACTCGTCGCTTCTTCTACATCTAGGTGAATACTGCATTGATCCGTAAAGGGATTCGGAGATGCGTATGCCCGGATGTTCATGCGGGTGGAGGCATCTGACGATTCCGTAAATTCGTTGGAGCGCTGCAACACGATTTTGATAGGACGCTCAGGCTCCGCTTCTTGGGTAGAAAACCCCGAAACTTCGCCCAAAAGCAGATTTTCCCCACTGGCGGTTGTCCGAAGGCCCAATTGAATTTGGGTGATAAACAATTGGTCATCAGAAGATGTGACATAGCGATCATTTCTTTTTAGCCGGAAATCCTTAGAGGTAATGGTATTGCCAGCCCCTACGGCCCCCTTAATAGAATAGTTGATACCGGAATCTTTGAAGGCCAGTTCGCAGTTTAAAATGCCTGTGTTCTCCTGGCAGGTGAGGGCGATTTTATCCGTTTTCACAATGTGTTCGCCACTCCAGTCGTATTTTATCCAATAGCCGTGATAATTAATGCCCGTAAGGTTGCTGGCTATATCAGATATACGGTTGAATTCATTCGGGTTGTAAGCCGCATAATTCAGCAATACCTTGGCTTCCTTGCTTTTGTCCATCAGTTCCCGGGCCCGGGCATCTATCTCCGATTCGGGCCGGTCCAATTCTGATTCAGCCGCCGTGATGCCTAATTCTGCTGCTTTGTTCAGCCAGAAGTCCGCCTGAGCAATATCCTGTGTCACACCAAAGCCATTTCGATAACAAAGCCCCATCATATACATGCAAAGTGGGTCGCCAAGGCCGGCGCCGCGATTGAAATCCACTAAAGCAGCAGCATAGTTTTGGGGACATCCTAGTCCTTTATATTGCATAAAGCCACTGGAATACAGGCCTGCGGGATGTTGATGTGCTGCTGCCTTGGAAAAACACCTGTAAGCTTGCGCATAATCTACATCTACCCCTCGACCGTACTTGTAGCATACGCCGAGCGCCGTCCATGCCGGGCCAAAGTCAAGGTCTGTTGCTCGCTTAATCCAGAAGAGCGCTTTTTCCCGGTCCCGCTTTACTCCTGTACCCGTAGCGTAGAGATGGGACAAGTCCAGCATCGCTTGTGCATCGCCGAGCATGGCCTTTTCCAGCAAGTTTTCAAAATTCAGCCCGGCTTCTGCATTTCGCTTGAGCGCTGGGCTCAGGCGGGAATTTTCTTGCTCGGATATTGTGACGATTTGGGCGTCGGATCGTTGGCCGTAACAAGGGGCCATGCTGAGGAAAACACCCAGCAGTAAGATTATTTTTTTCATTTTCGTGATGTTATTAGGTTAAAGATTACCACCGATAGCCCTGTCCCTGGGTATTGTTGTCTGGATTGCGTCTTGCTTTTTGTAAGGCCCTCAACACCTGAGGCCGGAAACCATACAATTCTTTGGCCTTGGCTTTTTGAGTAACCGGGTCGTGCTGGTACCGGTTGTACACGGATTCTCTGTTTACATAATAAGTGGTGAGTCCGCCAAGCACCTCTTCTTTCACATAGGTTGAGTCCAAGCCCCGCTGTTGAACTTCGGCCCAGTCGCTCTCGGCAAATGCCTCTGCCTTGCTTTGGTTCTTGAAAATAAGCAGTTGCGTGTACTGGCTCTCGGTCAGAATGGTGGAAATGTGTGTACTTTCGTAAGCGCGGGTGTCCAGCGATTTGTGGTGTGTGGCGTAATGTTGGTTTTTCAGTTGCTTCAGCGTGTCTATATAATTGTAGATCGCCGTTGTCTGCATCTGCGACAAGCCCAAGGTATCCTTGTACCGGATGGCAATGGCAAACTGGGAGTAAGTGTACTTGTCTTTAGCCTTCTCTTTGACGGTCTTCACATACCGTTCGTATTTCTGTTCCAGTCCTAGCAGTTCGCTAATCTTATCGGCGTAACTGGCTTTCATGGCCACTATTTCTGCGTCTGGGCGCCTATTTCGTAATAAATCTACGATCTTAATGTCCCGTTCGGTTATCAGGTCGGCAACTGATATCTGGGCCTCAGCGCTCAAGCCAGCTTTTACGCTAAGGTCAAAGACCTGGGCGAGGGTTCCTGTCGGGTAACTGTCCAGAATACCGTCGATCACATCGGAGACAGGGTCTGGTACGCTCTGACCGAACAAAAGGCCGGGGACTGCGCCGAGGATGCTGGAGAGCAGTGCAGAAAAGAAGAATTTTTTCATGTTTTGTGTATAATTATGTGAGAAAAAAAGGAGGAAACTTCGCTTGATATTGTTCTATACTTTTTTTGGTTGGTGCTAACGTGGGCATGAACGAAGGTTGCGTGTTTAGCGCAACTTTTCGTCCATGCAGTGTTAGCAGCATTAATATTTGGTCGCGTTATCAGGCACATCACTCGAAGACGGCCCGGTAAACACACCGATGACTTTATCTTCTGTAAACTGGAAATAAAGCGCTGAGCCACCATAAATCGGCTTTTTCAAACAAAGGCTGTCCATGCAATAGATGTATAAATCTATCGTCGGATTCGAGTAAGATTTTGTCGGCACACCAAATATTTTCTTGATATCATCTCGTGTCGTACCCATCAAACACTCTTCCTTGACTATATTTAGGTAAACATCACGATGCCAATACTTTGGGTTATCTTTAAAATGATAAACCGCATTTGGCTCTCGTATCCAGTTGGCGACGAGAAACTTTTTGTATTCCCGGCACTTCTCAACTTTCCAAAGCGAGTGTGAGCATGATACTGTTGCCAGTACCATGCTCACGAAAATCAGTTTTTTCATGTCGCATCAATTTTTGACTAACTTGAAAGAACTGATTTTGTCCCCGCTTGAACGGTCAGGAAATATAGCCCGGCAGGCATGATTCCTCCAAGATGGAGTTCGGAAACCTCCGCCCCCTTTTCAATCTTTTTGAAAATCAGGGCCTGTCCCAATTGATTGAATAGGGTCAACTGTTTTTCGGCCTTGCCCTCCGAAATGATTGTTATCTTGTCCTCAAATGGATTAGGGTACAAAATGATGTTTTCGGTGGCTTCGATTCCTTCTTTTGTAGATGTTGCCAAACACCCCACACCTTTTTGTATCGCAGTTGCACAAGCCGGGAACGGCGCAAGTTTGACGATGCTGCTGTCGAGGATGTTGATGCCCCCATCCCGGTCTGCCACGGAAATAATTTTGCGGTACTGGCCAGGCATAAGAAAAGGATACATTATCTTGCTTGTTGGCAGGGCATGGCGCAACAAATGGGAATGGCCCAATTCATGGGCGACCACAGAATAAAAGTCCATTTGAGTTGCGCCGGGCAACGCGCTCGAATTAAAATTATATCCACCGGGCGCATTGACTGGCGGCCCCGTGACATCACGCCGTATCACAATGTCCACTTCGCGCATGAATCGTACAGGAACTGCACAAGGTTCTATTCTTGCTCCTGTTAGTTGCGTATAGGCAGTAGCATTTGCCGTTTCCCCAAAGAAAAGAGAAGCCGGAGCAAGAAGTATTAGGTTGTTACTGTCATTGTCCGCAAAAATTTTCTTGGGCGAAACTGGCCCCAAGTCCCACTGCACCCCACTCTTTCCGCTCCAATCGCACATGGCGGTTACGACACATGCCCTTGCCGAATCATTAAACTGAATCAAAGAATCAAGGCGGAAAGTCAGAACTCCGTTTACGTTTCCATCGGTCTCATCAGTTTCTCCAAAATAAGTCCTATGATTTGTGGTATTTGGCCGAAAATTGTGCACAGCATACCTTATCTCCAAGGGGCCGGGGCTAACTGCCGTGGCTCCGCCCGATGAAGAAGGCAGGCGAACTTCAAACATGCCAGAGCCAGCGGGCTGCTGCGAGGCAGAAGGAAGAAAAGACTGGCCGTTTGATGGCACCCTGACAATTATTGAATCGTTTGTCCACTTGAAAATATCCTCCTTGTAAGTGAACATGACGGAAGCCCCACCAGTATTTGCATTTTTGAAAACCACATCTCCCTTGTCAGTCCCAAATTCAAGCCCTTTTATCCGCAGCAGAAAACCTGTTCCGGCAGTCGCCACGCTGTCATAGGTCTGTATCACGGGGATGAGCAATTTTTCAATGTCTTTGGGCGTGGTTACCGTCTCAAACGGTACACAGCCCCGTTCAGGGTCATAATAAAAGACGTTCCCGTTCATGGCAAAGTCGTCCATCCCCAAACTGCCGATGACACCAATATTCGCTATGTTCACAACAACATGGCAGAGCTTTTCAAATGTTGTGCCCAAGGTGTGCATCAGTTCAGGGCTTCTGCAATCAATATCTGTCGATATTTTGACCGTTTCTGTGCTGAAATCGGCTGTTCCAAGTGTGTAGCCAGCGTTTTGGACAATGTCGCCTTTGGTGACGGCGATATTGCTGTTCGCTACCACGCTTTGGCCGAAAACGTCCGTACTGTATTTGATGAAAATACTGCCGCCGGCAAACTTTACTGGCGAGATGGGCGATTTGGCAAAAACGTCAAATTCAAGGCTCGAAATGCCGATGATGTTCAGGTTGGCGAAATCAAACTCTATTTCCTGACCGTTGTCCGGCCCCGAAAAAAATAATTGGGACTGGGCTGCCAAGATGGCTACCTGTTGTTCGGAAAGGCCGATTTGCGGGTAAACCTCTGTTTTGAGACTATGGTAAGTAGCGTTGTGGTCGGAAACGATTGTTTCGGTCGGCGTTCGCTGAAACCCCAAAAAGCCCCCGGAGCCATTCAACATGAGAAGATTTTGACCTCCCAAAGGCTCAACCTGGAAATTGCGGCAAAGGAACATGCCCTCCTGCCCTGTCTCGAAGAAGATGCCGTGGCTTATCTCCTGAAAAACGTCGCCAACGTCTCCTCCCTGCGTTATCAACTCAAAGATGTCGTCCCCTGTTCCTTTCAGGTAGTGCGAGACTTGGACATAGTTTTTAGTGAAAATCTGAGCATTGCTTTCGTTCCAAAAACTTTCCTTACCGATTACCTTTCCCTCGAAGATGACGTCCGAGGTCGCGGCGCGTTCGGGCAAAGAAGGGACGGATGATTGGGCATAAATGTCCGCCGCCAACATAAAAAAGCCGAAAATTAAAATTAAGCGTTGCATATGATATTGAATTTAGTGATGAAATACGTATTTATTTATCTCTCCTTGCTGCTAACGTTGGCATGGACGAAGGTTGCGCGTTTAGCGCAACTTTCCGACCATGCATTGTTAGTGCCATTTTATTCGAGGGCATCACGCCACGTTATTTATCAGCTCTGATGATTTTGCCC
>Ga0105049_10004479_pt1 | contig 16377 bp, 25 predicted proteins | sample MAT06_FD_78087 | JGI IMG/M metagenome (GOLD analysis project Ga0105049, IMG submission 78087) | Freshwater microbial communities from Lake Fryxell liftoff mats and glacier meltwater in Antarctica - MAT-06 | ecosystem: Environmental > Aquatic > Freshwater > Ice > Liftoff microbial mat | place... | reverse complement strand
GGAGCCGGTGGCGGACAGCGCTGAACAATCTACGGCATCTACACCGACAAAATTGGGAAGTGGGCCTTCGCAAGAGGTCGCAGTCGGTTCGGGTGCCGCCCCCTCCAGCGGGCCGGATGAAGTTGCGCGGGTGTTGGCGCGGCTGCGGGCCTTGGTTGTTCCCGACGACATCGACGGTAATCTCACCACGTTTGAGCCTGATCGCACTATGCTCGCCGCCGCATCCCTGCTCGAACGCCTCACCGCCGACCTCGCCGCCATGACCGCCAAACGGGACGCCGCCTACGCCGCTGGCCGCGCTGCGGGGATGGATGAATGCGCGAAGGTGTGCCGCGCGCTGGGCGATAAGATAGTCAAGCGGTTGGAAGGCTTGTCCGAGGACATGGGCGACTATTCGAAAGCGCGGGCGTGGGACTACATGCAGTGCGCCATCGCCATCCGCGCGCTGGTCGAGGGGAATGCGCCGCCAGAGGGGCGGGGGTGAGGTAGTGTGTATGAGCGCATTGCTTATGAGGTAGCTTAGTTATAAACTAGGTTTAAGCGGCGTCGCTATTTATCGTACAGACAACGGTCGCCATGTTGGTGCAGCCAACTAGATGTGCGGATGAAGTCTTACGGAAAGGACTCTTAGCTTAATCTACAGACCATGCCTGCGGGAGCATGGCAGTACCCTGCCACAGTAGAGACATACCTCGGGCGTGATGTTCGAGGTCTCCACCCAATTAAGAAAGAAAACTAATGCAGCAAGTCCTTGAACTACGTGCCAGCAACGCTCATCGGTGGATGGCATGCCCCGGCCAGCCACGTGCTGTCACTGACATGGTAGATACTGCTGGAGGTGCGGCCGACCTAGGCACAGTAGCGCATGCCTTACTAGAAACCATGCTGCGACTGGACCTGCCCGCAGACGAAATTGACCGCTACGCCGACAAAGCCATTTTAAAGAAAATTGGCAATCGAGACGCCAGCCACATTCTGGTAGATGACGAAATGATGAAAGGAGTCAGTCATGCCTTGGATTACGTGCGTGGGTATCTGGCTGTCCACAAGAAAGCCAAGTTCGACATTGAATGCACGCTTGACGCAACACCTTTTGTCGGCTATACGAGTGGCGGAACAGGCGACGTTATGCTCTTGGATTTACCACGAGAACTCGTCTTGGTTGATTACAAGAACGGCGTACAGCACGTTGAACACGAAGATAATAAACAGTTGCTCATATACGGGCTCGGCGCACTTAACAAGTACAGTAAAGAGATTAAGCCTGACACCAAGTTTCGGTTCACAATCGTACAACCTAATTCTCGCAAAGGCGGTGCTCCTGTGCGGGAGTCCGTGTATACCTACGAGCAGCTCATGTTATTTGCTGCGGAAGCTGCTGACGCTGCAAAGGCGGCACACCGAAAGAATGCGCCTCGCGTTGCTGGCGATCACTGTACTTTTTGCCGCGCTGCCGGGTCTTGCAAGACTCTCGCCGAAAGAGCAGTCGCGGTTGCATCATTGGAGTTCGCTGATATAGGGGCAGATATGACACTACGGGACCCACTATCGTTGCGCCCACAAGATATCGCCAAAGTAATGGACAGCGCGTCTATGCTGAAGAACTGGATTACTGCTGTAGAGGGTGAAGCAACCAAGCGTATGCTAGGAGGCAAAAAGATTCCCGGCTACAAATTAGTGGGCAGTATCACGCATCGTAAATGGGATGATATCGACAAAGTCACGATGCTCACCAAGAAACTAGCGACCGTAGACCTATTCGAAGAACTAGCCCCACGTGTAGTACTGTCTCCATCCCGGATGGAGAAACGCCTCGGCCGCAAGCGGGATGGTATGCCTACCTTGCTAGGCAAACTGTTGAAAAGGATAACGCACGGCACGGCGCAGCCCCGCGTTGCGCCAGAGGACGACACCCGCAAACCTTACGTGGTCGGTCAGGAGTTTGGCGGCTAGGGACCCGTACTTGGCTCCTTGCTACTTCACATAGTTTCGTACAGGCTTGTGTGGTGGCGCGGTGCCACTAAACCAAGGAGTTAAGTTGAAGTATACTATGACCACCCCCTGCGACGAGTGCCCGTTTCTGCTCGGTAGTGGATTTACGTATGCTGCTCTTTCAGCCCATGCTAGCGGGGAGTTTGCGTGTCATAAAGCCTGCAAGATAGTCAAAGGCGGCTATTTTGAAGCACGCAACGACAAAACGCCGCACTGCGCGGGTGCCCTGATTTTCCTGGAGAAACAGAAGAACCCGCACCAGATGATGCGTATCTGCCGACGTATCGGTGTGTACGACCCTACGAAACTGGATATGACCGCGAAAGTAGTTGACAAGCCTACCTACCGCCTAATAGGGAACTAAGCTCAGCTATCTATACCAGATGGTTAATACCATAATTTTTCGATGACCGCCAACGAGGTGCTAGATCATGATCCATGCACTCAACACATTCCTATACACTATTAACTCAGTGCTTTGGTTCGCGTACACCGAGAAACCCGTGATTGCCGTGATGTGGCTCATCGTGGCCGTCGGTAGCGCGGTAGCAGCGTATAGAGGCCACGACTCTTATCGTAGTAGCTAGGTTGGGGTCTTTTGTTTGAGTTAACTTCGGCGTAGACTGGGGTTGCGTTGCAGCTAACGCACAGTGTCAACGTGCCCGATGTGTCAATGTGTCAATGTGTCCATATGGAAGGTAACGGTATGCCTATCGAGAAACCTGCTGTAAAAAGTCGCACCATCATCACACCCAACGCTACAGCTATTTTCGTGTACGTCTGGGAACCCCGGGAAAGTATGAACGAAGGTGGGATTGCCCAATATCAACTCTCGCTCGCGTTCAAGAAGACCGAAGACATCACTGCTCTACGTAGGGCCGTCAAGGCTTGTGCGACCGATAAATTCGGCGCTGCGGGTGTCCGTCTGTTGGATAAGACTCCTCCGTTCCGTCAGATCGACGACATGGATACGCCAGTCCCCGGACACAAAGGCGGTGTCTTCATCACGGCGAAATCCAAGAGCAAACCGGGCATAGTGGATGAAAACCGCGATGTTATCTTGGAGCCCATGGATTTCTATCCAGGTTGTATCTGTCGTGCTTCCGTAGTGCCGTTCGCGTACGACAAAAAAGGTAGCAAGGGGGTCACCTTCTTGCTGAATAACATCCAGAAGCTGAAAGACGGTACGCGACTGGATGGTAAGAAGAAAGCGGAAGATGAATTCGACGACGCCAGTGATGACGACGGCAATCCGCTTGACGACTAACAGTCAATCCTCCACGTTAGTACCCAAACCAAAATCAGGAGTACCAGAAATGAATGATGAAATCGATGACATGCTCGATGGCAGCGGTAGTTCTGCCGCCCCGGCCAAGACCAAGAAAACCAAGAAAATTGGCACCGACAAGAAACCCGGCAAAGTCAAGGTGACCAAACCCGCCAAAGACGCCAAGCCCGTGAAGAAGGCAGCGAAGTCTGCGGCCAATGGCAAGGACGCCAAGCCCGCGAAGAAGGCAGCGAAGTCTGCGGCCAACGGCAAGGACGCCAAGCCCGCGAAGGAAAAGAAAACTGCACCGGCAGTTGGCATGACGCAGCCCCAAGACGATGTCACAATCAAGGCGGTGCGCAAACTGAAAGAGCCGACGATGGCTTCCAAGATCGCCGCCGACATGGGCGTACACCGCCGCGCTATCCGTGCGCAACTGCAACGGCTTGCGAAGGAAAAAGGTAGTGGTATCGCTATGAAGAAGATCGGCTTCAATTGGATGGTCACCAACACGTTGAAATAGGCCCGTTCCTGTCCGGGCTTGGGCACCAGAATATCGGTGCCCGTTTTTATAACTTTAACTTTACTCGAGTCTGAGCCATGCGGATAGATGCACGAGAACCTAGTTTCGCAAATCGAGGCTGGCAGGTACGAGATTGCACCACCGATAAACTAATGACCGATGTTGTATGGATCAACAACACCACGGCACAGTACGGCGAATACTATAGAGACAGCAAAGGGCGCATAGAAGTGAACTTCGCCCATTACACTGCATTGGTTGTCACACGCCAAGCTTCCCGGATTGTCATATCTGGAGTAGGCCGAGTTGTTTTCATTAACGCCCCGGCTGATAAATCCGAAGCACAACTGTTGGAGGCCCACAGTGCCACGTGAAGTACTGCACTTAGATTTCGAGACGTATTCGGACCTGGACCTGAGAAAAGTGGGAGCCTACCGCTATGCTGAACATCCGTCAACGGAAGTCCTTGTCGCGTGCTGGAAACTCGGCACTGGCCCAATCGTCCAGTGGGAGCCGCACCTATGTCGTGCCGTTCCTAGTAGTCTTAGTGCTGCTCTGTCAGATCGTAGCGTATACGTCATGGCGCACAACGCAGAGTTTGAAAGATGCATACTCACTGAGGTTATGGGCGTTAACCTGCCGCGAGAAAGGTACCGATGCACCGCCGCCCGCGCCGCCGCCGCTGGCTTACCCCGCTCTCTGGACGGGGCACTGAAGACACTAGGCAGCCCCATACGCAAGGACACCAAAGGCGCATCCGCTCTACGCAAGTTTAGCCGCCCACGCAAGCCGACCAAGCACGACGACAGGGTGCGGGTATACCCTGCCGACGATCCAGTGGCATGGGCGACCTTACTGGCCTACAACAAGCAAGACGTAGTGGCCGAGATGGAGGTAGATCGGCAAGTACCTGACTTATCTGGTAAGGAGTGGAAGTTCTACCACTACATAATGAAGGTCAACGACAGGGGACTGCCGTTAGACCGAGAAACACTGGCTGGAGCCGCCAAGGTAGTAGCCGCGCTGGAAATAGAAGCGGTCCAACGGGTAGTGAAATTAACCGGCGGTATTGCTCCCACTCAAGTCGAGAAGCTACGTAACTGGCTGGCGGATAACGGAGCTGAGCTGCCTAACCTGCAACTCAAGACTATCGAAACTGCCCTACGCGGCGAGCTACCTAGGACGGCACGTGAGGTATTGAACATACGAGTAGAGGCCAGCAAGGCGTCTACTAAGAAAATCAAATCCATGCAAAATGTAGTGTGCGATGACGGTAGAGCACGCGGCTGTATTCTGTACTATGGAGCTGGCGCTACGGGTAGACTATCTGGCAAGTTGATACAGCCTCATAACTTCACACGCGGTTTGTTAGGGGATAGCGCGGTAGAACAAGGCCGGATACAAGGACAGGTGTTAGACCTCTTCGCTGCTGGCGACGTAGACGTGGTCCGGATGATCTGCTGGCACCAACCCGCAGACAAACCTAGTGGTAAGTCTGCCATGCAGGGTCCTATGAGTATGCTGGCCCAGAGCATGCGCGGGTTTATACGTGCCCCGAAAGGGTACACCTTCTACGTCGCAGATTATGCAGCCATAGAGGCGCGGTTGTTGGCTTACATGGCTAACGAAGTAAAGTTGTTGATTGCCTACCGCAACAAAATTGATACGTACAAGATGATGGCGAGTGATCTGTACAAGATACCGATCGAAGAAGTCAACAAAGAACAACGCCGCATCGGCAAGAACTTACGACTAGGTGCAGGCTACCAGCTAGGAGCTCCGACGCTGGTCGAACACTGTGCTAAAGAAGAAATCATCATAGACTTGGAATTCGCGCGCAAAGCTATCGCAGCATTTCGCAATACGAACAAGAATATTGTTAGATCATGGGGCTTGATGGAAGCTGCCGCAGTACAGGCGGTTGTCAGCGGAGGGGAAATACAAGGCTTGCCAGACCGTGACGTGTACTTCGAGAAATGGCGGGACTGGCTATTGATGGTGCTACCCTCGGGTCGCAAATTACACTACTACGCGCCTAAGGTGCAAACCGTAGTACGCTTCCACAAGCCAAAGCAGCAGCTTTCCTATTTCGGCGAGCGGAAAGGTAGCATCGCCGGTCGGGTTACAACCTACGGCGGCAAGCTGATCGAGAACCTGATGCAAGCTATGGCCCGTGACATTATGATGGAAGGAATGTTATCTGGTGAAGAAGCAGGGTACCCCGCACTGGCTAGCATCCACGATGAAGACCTAACCATCCGGCGCATCGGTGAGGGTAGTGAGGAAGAATTGGAAATAGCGGTATGCCGCATGCCCCGATGGGCTAAAGACATACCATTGCAAGCAGAAGGTTTCGTAGTTGAACGCTACCAGAAAGGTTGATCATGTCTAGTCTAGAACTCGTAGTGAAATACAACAAGGCCGATTTGAGCCGTCTGCAACCGCACCTTGCCAATTGGGTTAAGACACACGCCTATATTCGCCAGATGGAGACTACGGAAGTTAACATGCTAGAGCTGCGCAAGATGATGAGCGTAGAGATTGACACGAGGGGTAACGTGCAGATCGTTACGCGGTTGCGGTCCCGATTCATAGCCATGCGCAAGCAACTGGAGGACCAACTACTATTCAGCAAGCTGGCAGCAGAGGGCTGACTATGTCTGTAATCACTACCCGCGAGCGAGTAGAACGTATATGTAGAGAATGTGCCGGGGTATGGGCACAGAGTGGTGTAACTGGTTGGGAGCGTAACTTCCTAGATAAGATCAAAGAGCATACGTTCCTGTCCGTTAAGCAGGAGAAAATTCTGAGCCGTTTGGAGACTAAAGTTTTTGATGTAAACGATGAAGAGACGGATGAGGAGTGGGGCTGATGTCCTATAACGGTATATTTTCGCTTGTTCCGCGCAAATTCAAACACGGTTGTAGCTACTGCGGACGACTGGACCCACCGGCTACTGACAGCAGGTGCATCGGTTGCGGCGCAGTACGACCACTCTCACTGGGTAGATATATCGAAGTGACCACGATCGGTTCGATCGGCGAAGAGTGGATAAAGGTGCGCTAATGCTAGAATCAGGCTACGGAAATTATCCAGTTATTTGTGGTAAATGTAACGCTCGGTCAGGCGATGACTGGACACAGTGCAAAAAATCATGCCCGCTACCTTTCAGTCCATACTATGATTCTACGTTGCCAACCGAATTGTGCCTGACCACGTTCGATGCGTGAGTCTGCCGTAGAACGCAAGCTATTCAGGTACGTCCGCGGGCTCGGCGGTCGCGCCATAAAGTTACGTAACACTATGCACCGTGGCGATGTTGATCGGATACTTGTGCTGCCGGGGGGCATAGTGGTCTGGGCAGAGTGCAAGCGCCCCGGCCAGCGGGCACGTAAGGACCAACAGCGTGTCCACGCATGGCTCCGGCGCAGAGGCCATAAAGTACTGATAGTTGACGGTACTAATTGGACTCAAGTATTTACATACTTGCATAGAATGGCTACAATAGCGGGTGGCATGCGCAGTGCCGCCACTGATCGGAGCCGCTATGCAAATCTTCGTAGTAGACAGTAATCCCGCCGCGATCGCCAAATCTCTTTGTGACAAACACGTAAAGAGCCAGATCGAACAGTTAACAGAGATGCTGGCGATTGCTCATACGCATTGCGGCGAAGGCATACCTCCCGGGTTGATTGTGGAACCTCGTGAGAAATATCACTACCATGCACTACCTACTTGGTGCGCCAAAAGTGCTGGGAACTATAAGTGGTCGACGGAGTTGACCGTATTTCTATGCATGGAGTACATTCACCGCTATGGCGAAACCAGTCCATTCCACCTAGACGTAGCCCGCATGGTACACGTGCCTTTTAGGCTGGCAAAAGGCGGTAGGCCCATGACACGAATGCCGACAATCCTACCCAAGGTCTTTCTTACGGGGCGCTCTCTCACAGAGTCTCACCGCAAGTACTACAACGCAAAAGCCAAGACTACGCGCATGACCTGGACTAAACGTATGTCCCCGGTATGGTTCACGGCGCAAGAACAACTCACGATCAAGGGTCTCCGTGCGTACTCGTAAAGACCTACGCGGCTACCAAGCTCGCATTATCCCGCGAGCGGTCAAGGAGCGTACCCTGGGACTGTTCGTAGACATGTCTCTAGGCAAGACAGTCATATCTTTGACAGTGCTGAAGACCTTACTAGAACGTAACAAAGTGCTTCGCGGAGCGCTGGTGGTGGCACCTATTGTTGTTACGAAAGAAACATGGCAGAACGAAGCTAAGAAATGGTCGCACCTAAAGAATTTGAAATTCGTGCTGGTAGACGGCAAGAGACCAGCACTACGTATCAAGCAACTTCAAGAACACGCTGACGTACACGTGATCAGCTACACAATGCTCCCGTGGTTAGGGCGTATTCTCGATCCTAGATATTGGAAACGCAATCAACGCCCGCCATGGATGCCTGAGATGCTGATCCTCGATGAGTCCGAGAATATCAAGGGTCGTGGTGCGTGGTTCAAGGTCTTGCGTTACAAGGTACTCAAATGGACCCCGTATCGTATCATCCAGACCGGCACGCCCGCAGCCCACAGTCTCTTTGATTTGTGGCCCCAGATGTTCGTACTAGACAAAGGACGGAGACTAGGCAGTGCTTTCGACCGCTACCGTAGCCGATTCTTCCAACAAGCAGACTACAACGGTTTTGCGTTTACTCCACGTGAGGGTGCAGAAAAGTTAATCTACGATCTGATCGGAGATAAGGTTATACGCCTAGACGGCGACGACTGGCTAGAACTGCCGCAGGTTGTAGAAGAGGATGTCTACGTAGACTTGCCTGCGCGTGCTATGAAGCTGTACCGAAAGCACGAGAACGACATGTTTACAAAGTTGGATAACATGAAAGAAGTAGAAGCCGCCAATGCCGCCGTGTTGTCTGGGCAATGCTGGCAGCTAGCCAATGGTGCTATATACGACGACCCGGAAGAACGGGATAGCTGGACGGAGATACATACGGTCAAGCTCGAAGCTTTGCGCCGCGAGATAGACCAAGCCGTAGGTCAGCCAGTCATTGTGCCCTACTGGTTCCGACATGACAGAGCACGGCTGGAACGGGAGTACCCCAAGGCCACGTTCCTGAACAAGAACAATGTAGTAGAAGTGCGGCCACTGTGGGCTAAAGGCAAGATACCCATCTTGTTTCTCAACCCGCAATCTGTGTCCCACGGTCTTAACGACTTCGAGTTAGGCGGGCATATCATTATCTGGTTCGCACAAATCTGGAGCGGTGGCAAGTACCACCAGATAATCGCGCGCCTGAAACGCCCTGACCAACGTGCGCCACACGTGATCAGTCGTTGCATTACTGCACGCAACACCGTAGACGAAGTAATCTCAGACAGTAGGAACAGGCGGCTACGTGGGCAAGCTGCGTTGTTCGAAGCATTGAAAGCGTACCGTATGAGAAAGAATACATGACCGACGTAGTCTGCCGCTGCGGTGCTTACAAGTTTCCGCATAGACAGTTCGGTGGCAGATGCAGCTTACAGAATTGGGTAGATCGATTCTACAGTCCGCAACGTAGTGACTGCGATAGCTGCATAAATTTCGCAGACGAAGGTTGCCAGGTAGTAGATGGCCTAGAGCAACCGGCACACTGCCCAGAGCTACGAGCGTATATCAAGTATGAAAGCATCACGTTATACGGCGGGACACGTAGGTTAATGGATAGAGCACAAAGGAAGAAGTAATGCTACCGATGACATGGCAAGACTTCGGCAAGTTAGTATTTGAGATCGAGGATGCCGATCCTGGCTACATGCTACTAGAACGCGCCCCGATCAGCACTGACCAGAAGCAGAGATTTCTTGCAGCGTGGGTTACGTTCTATAACCCCGGTATCGCCGCCAAGGCTTGTCAGTACAGTGGGTCCAACTTCTGGACGTACCTGCAACAGCAATACCCTACGGCCAAGCGTGCCAGTGAACGTAGGCACTTTCGCGGTGCTGCTGGTCGCAAAGCCTTAGGTAGATGGCAATTGATGTTCCCTGCCCCAGAACGTATGTCCCAAAGTATGTTCGGAAAAGACTATTTCGAAGTACGGGCCAAGGCCAAGTCAGTGCCTCAAATCGGTGACTACTTCATCTGGAAACTGGCAGATGTTCAAGAGCGCGTGTTCCGGCTGCCGTGTCATTTCCCGCGCGAAGCAGCCAAGTTCAGCCCCAAGGTGCCGCAGCAAGGCGCACGTATGATCGAGCCCTACATGGAGATAGCTGACACATACGACCTAATCTCTAAGCATTTGAACAAAGTGTTAGACAAAGCGCCCCCGAGATACGACCGTCCCTATAACATGCAAGAAGCCGAAACTGTGTGCTGTGTCTACAAACAGTACCGTCACCACAAGTGGGTGCCGTACAGTCGCACGGCAAAAGCAACACGTAGTCTGCTAGCGACTCCAAGTAGCGTAGGCGATATTATGCTAGAAGCCCTGCACCAGAAGACAGGTATCCAACGAAAGGACATGGATCAATGGCAGCAAAACATCCTCACCAGTCTTTGATCTACGTGCATGGCACGAATGGTAGTGGCAAGAGTACACTTGCACGTCATTTGATCATGTGCGCGGGTGGTATACGAGAAACTAAACGCCACCCTAAAACCCAAGCCAATGTGACCTACACCCATGCGGGGCTAACCTTGCTTGGCAAGTACACAACGCCCACGGGAGGAGCAGATGGCGTACAACCTTACTCGTCCGTCCCTAAGACTGCACTGGCCCTGCTACGCAACGGCAAAAGTGTGTTCATAGAGGGTCTTATGACCCCCGGCGTAGAAACCTGTGCAGACCTGTACGACGGAGCACGCGAAATTAACCCAAATGTCGAGTTCAGGTACATCAAACTAGACATTGGGTTCTACCAGTCACAGCAAAACGTGCTACGTCGTCGCCAGTTGACCGGCAACGAAAAACCGCTTGACCCGACCAACCTACGCAAGAAGCAAGCCAGCGCTGACGCATGGTTCACGCGCATCGCCGCCGCACACCTACCCATCTACGGTTTCATCAACTGGAAGGAAGCCCGTGATTTCTGCCTATCCGCATACCAACTCAACGCCACTGGAGCGGTTCGCTTACTGGATCAGTGAGCGGGAAAGTATCCGCAATAAGAAAGAGACCCACAAGAAGGTGTTGACTACGGACCCAATACTCAAAAAATACCGCTTCTGCAATGTGCATCGTGAGGATGATCGGGTAACGCGGTGGGTCGCTAAGAACTATCGTCCATATGATGACATCAATGTATGGCACGCTTTGATCGTAGCAAGATTTCTCAACTGGCCCCCGACCCTGGAGTATTGCGGATATCCGGAACCGTGGTCCGTAGACGGAGATGAGTTCAGCAGCAAACTGCGCCTGATGGAAAAGAATGGTGCACGCATTTTCACAGGCGCGTATATCGTCAGCACGAATGGGGCTACTGGCAGCAAAGTAGAGCATGTGTTGAATCTGTTCAACCAGGCTTGGGATCAACTGCATGGCAAAATACAAGATCAACAGACCTGTCAAGGTGGGTACGAGGCACTACGATCTGTTAATGGTATTGGTTCGTTCATGGCGGCACAAGTAATAGCTGATCTAAAGTACACGCGCCACTTGGACGACTGCTACGACTGGATGGATTTCGTTGCCCCCGGCCCTGGCAGCCAGCGTGGACTGAACAGGTTGTATACTCGCCCACTGGACAGCCAGTGGAACCTCAAAGAGTTTAGCGCCGCCGTCTATAACTTGAGGAGTAAGGCTGCTAAACTATACCGACCCATCGCCCAATTCCACGCACAGGATTTGCAGAATTGCTTGTGCGAGTTCGACAAGTACGAACGAGTTCTGCATAACCAAGGCAAGCCCCGTTCCCAGTACCATCCGTCCACTGAAGACATGCCCTGAGAGGAATACCGATGCTGAGTATTGTCGCAGCAAATGTAAACGAAGCATACTACAAGACCATGATGCTATTCAAGGGCAATAATAGTTTGATCGAATCTGCCCCACGTGGGGAGCGCCGTTTGCAGTACCCCATGCCGATCGCGACCACCTACAAACAACCCTGCGAGCGGGTTTTGTTTGACAAAGTGCGCGATGCCAACCCGTTCTTCCACTTTATGGAATCACTGTGGGTTATCGCCGGACGTAACGACGTTGCGTGGTTGGAACAATGGCTGCCGCGCATCCGTGATTTCAGCGATGATGGTGCTACGTTTTATGGTGCCTATGGCGAGCGCATGCGGCGCTACAATCAACTTAATGATGTGGTCTACCGACTGCGTAACGAGAAAAATACTACCCGCGCTGTGGTGTCCCTGTACGACGCTTCGAAAGATAGTGACTACAAGGGTAAGGATATGACGTGTAACTGCACGATCGCTTTCGGCGTGCAAAATGGCCGGCTGAACATGACAGTGTTCAACCGCAGTAACGATATGATTCTAGGTGCCTACGGAGCCAACGTAGTGCAATTCAGCATGGTACAAGAGTACGTGGCTGGTCTCGTTAACGCCAAGGTAGGTTGGTACTGCCAGATCAGTAATAACGCGCATATATACCCTGATCATCCAAAAGCTATTCGTGTCTTGTCGCGGGATACACCGTTAACTGATATGTATAGCATGACCGATTGCGGGTTTGACGCGGTGATGCCGTACCCTATGGGGGCAGAAGACCCACGGTGGGACACAGGACTTCATGACTTCATGGGGGGCGCAAAGGGTACAGTCCGTGTGCCATTTTTCGAAGAAGTGGCGAAACCGATGCAGCGCGCCCATCGGCATTACCGTAACCGTGAATGGACGAGTGCTTTGACCCAATGTGGCTATATCAAAGCCGAAGACTGGGAGATGGCCTGTAGTGATTGGATTCGCCGTCGGCATGCTATCTCGGTGGCTAAAGGACAAACATGAACGAGAACGCTCTCGGCGTTATACTGGCCGCAGGGGACGTCGTCCGATGCCATACCATGCCATGCCTAAACCGTCCGACCGTAGGCTTGCATACGTGGCGCACACTGGTCCTACTGCATTGGCTATACGCCCCGACGCAGCCGCCAACAGCTATGACCTACACCCTGCTGATGCACGATGTACCAGAACTACGAACCGGCGACCTACCTGGAGATATAAAGGCTGACGACCCACGGATAGGCGATCTGTTTGAGGGCATTGAAGACAAAATCTATAGCGACTTAGGTATAGATATGCCCGCGCTATTTGACGAAGAAAAGATGGTGGTCAAATTCTGTGACCGTGCTGATCTTGCCATGTACGCCCTAGAAGAATACGACATGGGCAATCAAAGTCCACGCATGCTATCTATGCTAGCCCGAGCTATCGTTTTCACACGTGATGCAGCCGCACATCTGATGAAAGACGGATTCCCACACGTAGACCGAGTTATTTCGTTGCTAGGTATGCTAGACGATCGAGCGCCTAAGTGGTAAGCCCGAACGTGGTAATAATCGAAGTAGACGAAAATGCCATGCTGGTAGTGCCCAAAGCAAGGGCTAGATCAACTCAGGCCAAGTTGGATAAAGTGGTCAGATACTTGCGTAAGTTGGGAAAAAGGGTAGCCAAACAGAAAGGGTGAACTATGTCTCAAGCAAACAAGAAACAATTCGGTGGTGTCCACTACAAGCAACCTGATGGGGGTGAAGAACACTGGGACCGCCAGTGGCGTTTGTCCGGTGCGGGGTATTTTATCGGATGCATCACCAAGTACGTAGAACGCTACCGGAGCAAGAATGGTTTGCAGGACCTGCAAAAGTCCCAGCATTTTTTGGAGAAACTTATCGAACTCGAAACCAGCCCGACCGGCCACTACCAAGCAGAGTCTATTGTTGATCATGGGGATTTGATCGCGGACTTCGCTGGGCACCAGAAAACTATGCCTAAGATTTTCGTGCAGCCAGATACTGGCCACCCCGACAGTAGACCAGTTAACGTGAATTGGTACACGCCCGGTCAAATCCTCCCAACTGGATGGGCACAGTTTACGTTTGAAGGCGCCTATGCGGAAGGCTTTTTGTTTACTTGCCGAGAATGCAATGCGCACTTCACTTGCCCACCACACAGTAACCCGCATGCCACGCATGAATGTCATTCTATCGCCGACGGCTTTGCCCCGTTAGGCGCTGCCACGCCCGCATACGTGGACCAAGACTAGGTATGATCGCATAACTCCATGTTTTAATGGCTCCTTGCAGTTTACTTGCAATAGTGTAAACTTTGGGTCGTGGCTGGCGCAGTGCTAGGCCGCATAACCCAAGGAGCAGACCATGTCATTCGCACCCCAAGTTGTAGCCGACCATAGTGGTAACTTTGCCGGTAACGGCCTACGTTTCGCGACCAGAGAAGAAGCAGAAGCCAACGTGAAAGATCTGGAACGTCGCTGGATGCTTGTTACGGCTACTCGCGTTGTAGAAACCCCGGACCCCGTCAACTACCGTTGGGTCAACGGCGCACTGGTGGACATCTGACCATGTACTTTATGCTGACCAACGATCTCGGCGAGTCCCCTGTAATTTTGTGCGAAGCAAATACCCGGGAAGAGCTCCGTGCTCAGTTCGAACAGCACTGGGCTGTCCGGCTATCCGTCTTCGAGGAAAACGCACTACTCGCTGCATGTGAAGATGGCGGTAGCGATCTGCTGTTGGATCCGGACTTCTCCGGTCTGCCGATATTTCGTTGGCGGGGCATGACCTTCTACATCCAGTGCATTGATGGCCTATTCCCGGGCCACTAGGAGACCGGCATGCAAACATTTCTACCGTATCCTGACTTTTATAGAAGCGCGAAAGTTCTTGACATGCGTCGGCTAGGCAAGCAGCGCGTAGAGACAAAGCAGATTTTAACCGCCCTCCGTCAGCCTAACTACGGCTGGCAAAATCATCCTGCTGTTAGTATGTGGAGGGGATGCGACACCGCGCTCATCGACTACGGTATCGCGGTATGCACGACTTGGCGAGAACGTGGGTACCAGGATACCTTGTTACCTTTCTTTGAAGAACAGGTCAGAAACCGCCTGCTAATCTTGCCTTCTTGGTTATGTGACCGTAAATTCCACTTATCGCATAAGAGCAATTTACTCAGGAAACAACCCGACCACTATCGGCAGTTCTGGCCCCGTCTTTCCGCCGACCTGCCTTATGTTTGGCCGACCCAAACTAGGAGATCAACATGAATCAGCAAGAACTCGAACTCTACACGGCATTAGACGAGTTAGTCATGCGATGCGACGGAGAAGAAGGTGTCCGCGCTGATGGCAGCAACATCCAGACGATCCGGGCGCATGCGGTACTTGCCAAGATCGAGGAAAAAGAGGCAGAACTTAACCGACTACCGGAGTAGAAAATGAACAGATAAGGGGGCTAAATTGCCTCCTTGCTTTTTACCCGCAGTCGTGTATTATATGTTTGTGGTCGCGTAGTGTTGCCACATAACCCGAGGAGCAAAAGATGAACGCATTACCGAACACAGAACGCAGCGTGGCCCGCCGCACAGTACTCACCTTGACCGACTTGAGGAAAGCCGCCCCGAGCGTGTTCGCCACGCATGCTTCCAAGAAGATGACCGAAAGTTACTCCTTCGTACCGTCCATGAAAGTCGTGGAGGCACTGGACAAAGTCGGATTGGTGCCAGTGGACGCCGGACAACGCAAAGCCAAGGGCACTGACGCGGACATGAACAGTGCCCGCCACTTAGTACGCTTTGCGCACAAGGCGGACTTGGAAGCACGCAAGGAAGCTAAGAAAGGTGACTTTACCACGGAGGTCGTCATGGTGAACAGCCACAATGGCCGTACCGCATTCAAACTGTACTACGGTATTTTCGTGTTCGCCTGTGCCAATGGCCTGATCGTGGCTGATACATCTATTGGTATGTCCCGGCGACACAGTGGCGACGTGGATAGCATCATGCGGGAACTGGACGACGTCATGAACCGCGGTCCGCAGATTGTCAAGCTAGTCCGCGCCATGAAAGACTTCACCCTTACGGCACCGCAACGATTGGCCTTCGCAGAGCAGGCGTTGGCGTTGCGCTACTCCGAAGAAGAGAAAGGCAAAATGGTCACCAAGTCCACGCTTATCCCCGACCAGTTGTTGATCCCCCGTCGTGATGTAGATAAGGGCGACACGCTTTGGAAAGTGTTCAACGTGGTGCAGGAGAATCTTGTCGTAGGCGGTCTCACAGGTAAAAGTGCAACCGGTCGCGCCACGCATACCCGCAAGCTCCAAGATGTCCGCAAGGTAGTATCCATCAATACCGGCTTGTGGGAATTGGCCCAAAAAACCATGCCTGTGAAGGCTGCGGCCTAACTTGCTAGTTCTCGCCTAGTCGCATAACCTTGGGCTAGTGGCGTGCAGTGCGCCAATAAGCCCAACAAGGAGACCACACAGTGCCACGCAAACCCGTAGCGCCTGCCCCTAAGGCACGCAAGCCCGTAGCGCCTGCCCCTAAGGCACGCAAGCCCGTAGCGCCTGCCCCTAAGGCACGCAAGCCCGTAGCGCCTGCCCCTAAGGCACGCAAGCCCGTAGCGCCTG